>Ga0310696_10011624_pt1 | contig 10042 bp, 1 predicted proteins | sample AusTroGonzalo_MG_4_FD_203885 | JGI IMG/M metagenome (GOLD analysis project Ga0310696, IMG submission 203885) | Bovine rumen microbial communities from tropical cattle in Woodstock, Queensland, Australia - Gonzalo_02 (v2) (version 2) | ecosystem: Host-associated > Mammals > Digestive system >...
TCCCAGGGACTGGAAGTATATCACGCCGTACTCGTCGACCAGATAGTTGTTGAGCATGTAGTTGTACATGCTGCACAGCTTGTTCCCGACGGGGCTCTTCAGGCTGGCCAGGCACACGTACTGGGTACCGGGATGGTCCCTCTTGTCGAACTTGATCTTCGAGAGGAAGGTCTCCTGGGACATCTGGTAGATGTTCGTCTCCTTTCCGGCGTAGTGCCTCACGGTGAGGGTGCCGTCGTCGGCTATCTCCAGGATCTCCAGGGACTCGATGTAGCTGTCGCTCTTGTAAACGATGTAGTCCCCGACCACCAGGTCCTCGCGGAGCTCCCCGTAGCGGTCTGGTATGACGAAGGTCAGCGCGGCGAGGACCACCACGACGGCCAGCGCTATCGCCACCATCATGGTCTTCGTCTGCACCCTCATGCCGCCTTCCATATCCATCGCTCCCTTCTGATGATATCCTTCACTTGAAGAACCTCATGGACGCCAGGGACTTGAACGCCTTGTCGATGTACTGCTCGGATATCAGGGTCCACGAGAATCCCAGCCTATACAGAGCTTTGATGCTGTAGGTCTCGTCGGCGCTGATGAACCTCCTGGTCTCCCCAGCGTTGCCCATGTAGCTTATGAGTCCGGACACGTACTCGCCCTTGGTCTCGTCCTTCAGAGCCTCCATGAACCTTGCCTCGAACTCCCTCCTGGAGACGACCTCCACGGGCATGCCGTTGTCCCTCATGACCTTCAGCACGTTGGCCATGTGGACCTTGTGGCAGTTGCTCACGTGGAACACGTTGAACTCGTCGGGGGTGCCGGCCAGGATCACCACGGCCTTTGCCACCATGTCGATGGGCGAGAACTCCACCTCCACGTCCATGTCGGTCACCGGGAAGAATCCCAGCTTGACGTATGACCTCATCTGCTTCATGAACGCGTTGGTGTTGAAGTTGATCTGGAACTCTCCGTCACTGTCGCGGCTCATCAGGTTGCCGACACGGATGATCTTGGCCTTCAGCCCTTTGGGTATGGCCTCGATCATCGCGCGCTCGGCCATGAACTTGGAGTGGGCGTACTTGTTGTCCAGGTTCTGTCCGAAGTCCAGCTCGGACTCCTTCAGCTTCCTGTCCTCGGGTATGCTGCCGTTGACCGATTCACCTGCCACGCTCTCCGTGGAGATCTGAACCAGCATGGCGTCCCTCGCCTGGGCCACCTTGATGAGGTTCTCGACTCCTCCGACGTTGACCCTGTCGATGGAGTCGTCCGCCGCGAAGTGCTTGACCACCGCGGCGCTGTTGATTATGGTGTCGAAGTCCACTCCCTCCAGCTTAGAGAGCAGGTCCGGGTCGGTGATGTCCCCGTCCACGACTATGACGCTCTTGAGGGCCTCCTCGCTGATTATTCCTCCGAAGTAGTAGTTGAACACCACCCTCAGCCTGTCCTCGGCGCTCTGGCCCTTTCCGCCCCTCACGAGGCAGTAGATCTGCTTGGCGTTCCTCCTAATGAGCTCGCCCAGTATGTGGGATCCCAGGTATCCGGTGGCTCCGGTCAGCAGGATCCTGCGGGGCGTGTGGGAGCGCAGCTTGTCCAGGTTGGCCTCCACGTTGGCCGCCAGGGGCGACTCGTCCAGGGCGGCCCTCTGCTCGGTTACGGCGCCCTGTCCCTGGGTCATGATGAACTTGGCCAGCTTCTCGGGGGACGGGTTGTCGAATATGTTCTTGTAGACCACGGGGATGCCCGCGTTCATGCAGTTGAGCACCAGCTTGGATGCGGATATAGAGGTTCCTCCGATGGCGAAGAAGTCGTCGTCCGCATAGACCTTGGACAGTCCGAGGACCTCGCCGTAGATCTCGCATAGCTGCCTCTCCAGCGGGTCGGACGGCTCCTTCCCTGCCCTCTTGGGTTCGGAGGAGGGTGCCGGCAGCTTGCGCTTGTCCACCTTGCCGTTCACTGTCATCGGGATCGAATCCAGCTGGATGAAGTGCGCAGGCACCATATAGGGCGGCTTGGATTTCGTGATGAACGCCGAGAGCTCGCTGAAGTCCACATTGCTGTCGGATACCACGTAGGCTGTGATGGACTTGCCTCCGGCGGGCTCGTCGAACGCCTTCACTGTGGCGTCCTTGATTCCGGGGAAGTCCCTGATAATGCCCTCGACCTCGCTGAGCTCGATCCTGAATCCCCTGACCTTCACCATTCCGTCGCGGCGGCCGATGTAATCGATGTTGCCGTCGGGCAGCAGGCGGACTATGTCCCCGGTCTTGTACAGACGGGTGTACTCCGGTCCGTCCTGAATCGGGTTGGGGACCACCGTTGCGGCGGTCTTCTCGGGATTGTTCAGATACTCTCTGAAGATCTGCGGTCCGCTTATGCACAGCTCTCCGCATGATCCGACGGGCACGATCCTCTCGCTCTTGTCCATGACGTAGAGCTTGACGTTGCTGTTGGGTATTCCTATGGGAAGGAGCTGGCTGTCGTCCTTCACCTTGAATGTGGTCACGTCCACGGTACACTCCGTGGGACCGTAGATGTTGTAGAAGTCCACCCATGCAGGCGGCTGCAGCGGGACGAGCTTCTCCCCTCCGGTCATGAAGGCCTTGAGCGATCTGCACTTGGTGATCTCCATGAACATCCTTCCCATCTGGGTGGTCATGAATCCGTGGGTGATTCCGTTGCTTATGAAGTACTTGTCTATCTCCGCCAAGTCCTTGCGCATCTCATCGGGGATGATGTAAAGAGTAGCTCCGGCGGACATGGAAGAATGTATGTCCATCATGCATGCGTCGAATCCGTAGCTGGCGTAGCAAGCGTACCTGGACCTGCAGTCCATCTTCACCTCGGGGATCATCCAGTTGAGGAACGACGACAGGTTCCTGTGCTCCAGGACGCATCCCTTGGGCGTTCCGGTGGTGCCTGAGGTGTACAATATGATGAGTGCGTCCTCGGGGCTCGGTCTCAGCGAGGTCACGTCTGGGCGCTCGCCCTTGCAGAGCTCCTCCAGCTCGTCGGTGAACAGGACGTCTCCATGATAGCCGGGGACCAGGTCCCTCAGCTGCCTGTCCGCAATGAGCAGGTCCACCTTGGAGTCCTGCATCATGAACAGCAGGCGCTCCTCGGGGTACGTGGGGTCCAGAGGCTGGTATGCGGCTCCGGATTTGAGAACTCCCTCCGCCGCGACCACCATGTATATGGATCTGGGCACCAGGACGGCGACGAACTCGTCCTTCCCTATGCCCTTGTCGTGGATGTACTTGGCGATATGATCAGAGACCCTGTCCAGCTCTCCGTATGTGATGCTCTGGTCGCCGCAGACGACGGCGACACTGTCGGGCCTCTCGGATGCGTTCTTCCTGAACCTGTCCACGACGGTTATGCTCTTGTCATAGTCTGCCTCGGTGGCGTTGAACCTCTTCACCAGCTCCATGGTCCTGTCGTCGGTCAGGTAGACCTCTGAGAGGCTGGAGCAGGTCATGAACTCCCAGATGGCGTCGTCGAAGGCCTTGGTGAAGTAGCGTATGAACTCCTCTGTGAACCTCTTGGCGTCGTACTCCACCATGTAGTAGTACTCGTCGCCGGTCCTCATCATCTGGAAGAGTATGGGTTCCTTCTCGCCCGACAGGCGGATCTCCTGGATCTCCGCGGGCTTGCCGCAGAAGCTTTCGAAGGTGAAGTTGTCGCCCTGGTAGACGAACAGGACATCGGGCTTCACATCAAGCTCGCGGCTTATCTCCGCGAACGAGTAGATGTCGTTGTTCATGCTGTCTATCAGCTGCCTGCCGATGCCCTCGGCCAGGTTCAGCGGGGATACGGACTCGTCGGCGATGTTGCAGACGACCGGCAGGGTCTTGACGAACATGGACATGGAATACACGGTCCTGGAGTCGTTTCTGCCGCTGTAGATGGTGGTGAACACTGAATGGTCGCTTCCGTTGTACCTCGCCAGGTTGTAGCCGAATGCGGCGCACATGAGTGCGTTCGCTGTGACGTTGAGCCTGCTGCAGTACTCCTGCACCTTGGCCGCGACCGATTTGGCTCCCGTCATGTGGAACAGCCCTGTCGCGTTCGGATCCGGATGGTAAACGTCTCCCTTGGGCAGGAAGTCCCTGTCGTATCCGGCCAGCAGGTTGTCGTAGTACTCCTTGGCCTTGGGAAGGGCGTCCGTGGCCCTCTCCTCCTGCTCGGCCAGGGACACCTCGTATCCGCTGAACGATTCCACGTTCAGCGCCTCGCCCGCGTATGCCCTGGATACGGAGTCTATGAAGATGTTCATGGACATTCCGTCGCTGATGATGTGGTGCATCTCCGCGAACAGGTACTCGGCCTCCGCGTGAACGATCTTGATGCGGAACAGCCTGGTCTCCAGGAGCTCGAACGGGGCGCACAGCGAATCCTTGATGGCGTCGAAGGACTCCGCCTTGATCTCCTCTATATCATCGATAGTGAACGGCTCCGGGTCCTTCCTCCTTAGGCGGATGTCCCCGGACTGGTTCATGAATATCTTGGTAAGGATGAACGGATGGGCCTCGACAGCCTTGACGATGGCCTCCTTCAGCTTCCCGGTGTCGATGCTGCTGTCGAACTTCAGGGCGATGGGGATGTTGTATACCGTGCTGCCCGGCCTGGCCATGCACTCCACGAATATCCCCTCCTGGGATTTCGTGAGCGGATAGTCGTCCTGGACCTCGTAGGTCTTGGCCGGAGCTGATGAGTTGATGAACGCCTCCAGCTTCTCTATGGTGCTGTTCTCCTTGACGTCCTTGGACTGGAACGGTATACCGAACTCCTCGGACATCAGCACGTTGAAGCGGATGCTGCCTATGGATGTCAGTCCTGCCTGATAGAGGTCCGTCTCTATTCCGAAGGAGTCCGTTCCGAGCACCTCGGATGCGATCTTGAAGATGCGCTTCTGGATGTCCGTGGACGGCGGGGTGACCTTGCCCAGGTCCAATGTGGGCTGGGGCAGCTTGCGCTTGTCCACCTTACTGTTGACGGTCAGCGGGATGCTGTCTATCTGCATCGTGACCGCGGGCACCATGTAAGGCGGCTTGGTCTCCGCTATGAATGCGTTCAGGTCCTTGATCTCAATCTTCTGGTCGGACACTATGTAAGCGGCGATGTACTTCCCGCCTGAAGGGGAGTCGAACGCCTGAACCGTTGCATCCTTTATGCCGGGGAAGTCGCGTATGACCTTCTCGACCTCGGTCAGCTCGATCCTGAATCCCCTGACCTTGACCATTCCGTCGCGGCGTCCGATATAATCGACGTTGCCGTCGGGCAGGAGACGGACCACGTCCCCGGTCCTGTACAGCATCTCGTAGTCGGGTCCGTCGCAGTAGGGGTTCCTTATCAGCACCGCTGCGGTCTTCTCGGGGTTGTTCAGGTATCCCCTGAACAACTGCGGTCCGCTGGTGCACAGCTCTCCGCATGCTCCCGTGGGGACCAGCCTCTGCTCCCCGTCCAGCACGAAGACCTCGGTGTTGTCGTTCGGCGTACCGATCGGCAGCAGCGGGCTGTCGTCCTTCACTATGAACGACGTCACGTACATGCTGTTCTCGGTGGGCCCGTACGCGTTGATGAGCTTGATCCAGTCCGGAGGCTGGATAGGCACCAGGGCCTCTCCGCCCAGCATGAAGACCCTCAGGGATTTGCACTTGGTGACCTCCATGAACATCCTTCCCATCTGGGTGGTCATGAATCCGTGGGTGATGTTGTTCTGGATGTAGTACTCGTCTATCAGGCCGATGTCCTTGCGGATCTCGTCGTGGATTATGTACAGCGACGCGCCGCAGGTGAGCGTGGTGTAGATATCCCCCATGCTGGCGTCGAATCCGAAGCTGGCGTAGGACGCGTACCTGCTGACGGAATCCAGCTCCATCCTCCTGATGTTCCAGTCGGTGATGGCGACCAGATTCCCGTGGTCCATGACGCATCCCTTGGGCTTGCCTGTCGTTCCGGACGTGTAGAGGATGATGAACGCGCTCTTCGGGTCGGGATAGAGAGATGTTATGTCTATAGAAGGCGCAGGCAGGTTGGGAATCTCGTCGATGTAGAGGATGTCCCCCTTGTATTCGGGTATGAGCTCCACCAGGGAGCGGTCCGCTATCAGCAGTTTTACCGCGGAGTCCTCCATCATGAACTTGAGGCGCTCCTTCGGATAGGAGGGGTCCAGCGGCTGGTAGGCCGCTCCTGCCTTCAGAACACCGACCGAGGCCAGGACCATGTACTCGGACCTCTCGATCATTATCGATACGAACTGGTCCTTCCCTATGCCCTTGGAATGCACGTACTGGGCGATGCGGTCGGTGATCTCGTGCATCTGGGCGTAAGTGTACTTCCTGTCCTTGTAGGACACGGCGATGTTGTCCGGGTGCTCCCTGCACATCCTCTCGATGATGTCCACCATTGAGGCGGTCCTGTCGTACTCGTGGCGGCGGGAGTTGACCTGCTTCACCAGCTGGAAGTCCTCGTCGCCTGCCAGGACGACGTCGTTCAGAGTCGGCGCGGTCAGGAATCCCTCCGCGCACCTCTCCAAAGTTGAGAGGAAGCTGCCCATGATCTCCTTCGAGTACATGGACGAATCATAGAGCAGGTCGAACAGGAACGCATCCCTCATGGGATAGACCTGAACGGTCAGCGGATTCTGGATGTCCTTGATCTCCAGCTCCCCATCCAGGACCTTCTCGTCGTCCAGTATGCCCTGGTACGCCATCATGACGTCCGATGTGACGCCCAGCTTGGTGGCTATCTCGGTGAACGGGTAGAGGTCGTTCTTCATGGATGCTATCAGCTGCTCCGATGTGCGCTTGACGGCGTTGCCGGGGCTCTCGGCGGGATCGAACCTGAACACCACAGGGAGGGTCTTGACCATCATCCCGATGAGGTGGGACGTCTTTCCGCCCTTCCTCCCGCTGTATACCGTGGCATGGCATGAGTCCTTGCTGAATGTGAACTTGGACATGGTGTATCCCATGACCGACTGGAAGAACCCGTTCTCGGAGGATTCGGATGCGTCGACGAACTTCCTCACCCTCTCCGGGTCTATGGCGACCTTGGTCCTGAGGTGTCCCTTCGTAGGCTCCTTGCCGTAGACGTCCCTCTGGATCATCGTTACGCCGTCCGTCTCGGACAGCAGGTCTGTGTAGTACTTCTCCGCCTGGGCGTACTCACCGGACTCCAGCCTCTCGGCCTCCTCGTCCGACACGTCGAACATCGAATAGGTCTCCTCGGCCACCTTTCCGCCGCCCAGGATGGTCTCCATGTCGTTCATGAGGACCAGGCTCGAGGACCCGTCGAACATTATGTGGCTGAAGTCCATCAGCAGCTCGATCTCGTCGCCGATGTCGTAGATGACGACCCTGTACAGGCCCTTGGAGAGGTCGAATGGTCTCACGAAGCCCTCGCGGTAGGCGAGCATCTCCTGCTCGGTGCCCTTCATCTCCTCGATGACGGGCTCCGCATCCGGGTGGGGGATCATGCAGATGATCCCTCTCTCGTCCGGACCTATGGTGCATTTGAGCGTGGGGTGGGCGTCCAGTATGGATACCAGCATGCCGCGGAGATCCTTGCCCTCCAGCTCCTTCTTGGTGAACCTCCTGCGGACCGGGATGTTGTACTTCACCGAGTCCGGGTCGGCGTAGCACTGGGTGTAGACTCCCATCTGGACCCTGGTCAGAGGATACTTGTCCTTCACGACCTTGACGTTCGCGGGGCCCTTGGAGGCCTTCTCCACCAGCGCGGTTATGATCTCGTCCGAGATGGACGCTATCGAACATCCTCCGAGCATGGAGGCGACGTCTAGGTCGACTCCGAACCTTCCCATGACCTCCGATGTGAATTTGATGGCGGTGAGCGAGCTCAGTCCGCAGTGGACCAGGTTCTCGTCGTAGCGGAAGTCGTCCCTGCCTGTGAGCTCCTTCAGGATCTCCCTGACGCCCTTGGTGACCATGTTCTCCTCGAAGTCCGTGGGGCCGGCCGTCGGAGATGCTCCGCTGTTGGGCTCCACAGGGCTCGGAAGCGAATGCCTGTCCACCTTGCCGCTGCTGTTCAGCGGCATCCTGTCCAGGCGCTTGAGGTATGCGGGGATCATGTAGTTGGGCAGCTTCGTCCTCAGGTAGTCCCTGATCTCGTCGTCGGTGATCGGCCTGGCCGCCACGTAGTAGGCGCAGAGGAACGTCTGTCCGTCCGAGCCCTCGAAGTCCTTGACCGCGGCCTGGAGGATGCCGGGAATGGTCATCATGACCCCGGAGATCTCCCCGGGCTCCACGCGCTGTCCGTTGATGTTGACCATCCAGTCTTTGCGCTCCAGGTACACCAGGTTGCCGTCCGGGAGCCTCTTACCGATGTCCCCCGTGCGGACCATGGTATCGTGGCCGTCCCTGTCCTTGAACGGATTGGGCACGAACGTCTGCGCCGTGAGCTCCGGGAGGTTCAGGTATCCGCTGGCGAAGTGGCCGGTGAAGCATATCTCTCCCTCCTCGGCCTCGTTGCCGTTCTCATCCAGAATGTAGGCGCTGACCCCTATCTGGGGCTTCCCCAGCGGGGTGGTGTCGTACGCCTTGTCCAGAAGGAACTGGGTGACCAGGGAGCACGTCTCGGTGGATCCGTATCCGTTGTAGATGTTGAAATCGTCGGACCACACCCTGACGGCCCTCTCCCCTCCGACTATGACGGCCACAAGGGTCTTCTTCTTCTGGCGGAAGTAGGGCAGCATCGCGGGCGCCATGAAGGTGTGCGTGATGTTGTGCTCCGCGGTGAAGTCCGAGAGCTTGTTCAGATTGACCCTCGTATCAGCCGGCACTATGTAGTTGGACCATCCTATGGCCAGCATCAGAAGGTTGCAGGTCACTCCGACAATGAAGGTGAAGGCAGCCGGATTGGCGAACGAGTGCCCCGGAGACTCTGAGAGGAGGGCCTCAGTCCTGTCGCAGTATCCCTTGATGGACAGGTAGTCGTGGACGACCCCCTTCGGCCTTCCCGTCGATCCAGATGTGTACACTATGAAAGCGATGTCGTCCATGGACCTCTTGGCGAATTCGCCCGTGAACGACTCCCCGCCGATCTTGGACATATATTCGGGGTTGACGCGGAGCCTGGCCCTGCTGTCCTCGGCGATGTATGCCTTCCTGTCCTCCGGATAGGAGTCGTCCGAGGGCACGAACACAGCCCCCAGCATCCATGCGCCCAGCATGATCCCGAAGTACTCCCTGCAGCGGGGTAGCTCGATGGTCACGACATCTCCCTCGATCAGGCCGTCCCTCTTCAGCGAACCGGCAGCCTTCAGCGAGTATTCGTAGAGCTCCCTGTATGTGAACGTTCCATTCTCTGTCCATACGGCCAACTTCCCCGGTTGGGATTCGACCTGGTCCAAAATCACTTCGAACAGATTTTTCATGAGTGTACACCCTTGAATTGGACTTGTATTGTCTTTTTTAATTAAGAGATTAAGGGTGTTATGTCGGCGATTCCGCCATGGATGGTTCGGTTCTATCAACGGTCCTTGACTATCCTGCGATGCGTCCTCATATGCTCGGCCAGCGTGCGTATGGTGTCCCTGTCCACATCTTCTCTGGTCAGCGGCTCCATGCCGTATCTCCTGCTGATGGAATCCAGCATCCTCTCCGCCCCATCATCGGCGGTATCCGTGCCCATGAGGGCGTCCAGAGTCGTCTGGCTGGCATCCGAACGGGTCAGATTGTAGACGCAGAGGCCGATCCTCCTGATCGGACGGAAGGGGATCTCATCGAACAGGGACATCGCTATCCCATGGAGGTCCATGGGACTGTCGCATCTCTTCGTGGACCTGTTAGCAGAGAAGGGGGTCCTGTCGGTGTAGCTCCCGACCACCATCACCCCTCCGCCGTGCTTGCTGTAGGCCCTCATGTTGTTGGTGATGTCCACGCAGAGCAGGAACATCACATCCGACAACAGCCAGTAATCGTCCACATCCTTCAGGAACGTCAGGCTCCTGCTGATAGATTTCGAGTCCTCGGGGGCGTGCGGCGTGACTATTCTGTCGTCCAGACCGTCCGCCAGGTCTATGACCCTCTGC
>Ga0310696_10011625_pt1 | contig 10042 bp, 8 predicted proteins | sample AusTroGonzalo_MG_4_FD_203885 | JGI IMG/M metagenome (GOLD analysis project Ga0310696, IMG submission 203885) | Bovine rumen microbial communities from tropical cattle in Woodstock, Queensland, Australia - Gonzalo_02 (v2) (version 2) | ecosystem: Host-associated > Mammals > Digestive system >...
GAAATCTCCCTTGACAACAAAAGAATAGGCCTCATGATATCTTACAATCATATATGCCGTCAAAAGGCTCACCACCAAGTGAAAAATCTTAATCATGATTACCTTTTTCTATAAACGTTTGGTTAGGATTGTTGCGGACTTTCTTGCCCGCTACTATTCCTATTATGAAATTTTCGGGAATGAAGCCAAAGTAGCGGGAATCCTTGGAATCTATACTATAATCTCCAAAGGCAAAATAATAGTTGTTCTTAAATGTATAGCTGTCCATTTCATCCGATGGCCAAGAACCGGTTTCATATCTTATAACCGGCCCATAGATGGAACGTCCGCCCTGATCCAATGAAACTGTCGCCCCTTTCTCAGGGATATATAAAGGACCAAGATTCTTAATTGTCCACCATGGATATGAGAAAGGCATCGCCATCATCATCTGTTTAGCCCACAGAATACTGTCCGGGGTATTCTGTACCATCGTCTGATACTTCAACGAACCTAAGACACCATCATAATTGTTATTCCATGTTATTCCATCCTTTATGCCGATAGTGTCGCCAGGCACCCCTACCACACGTTTACAATAGACATAGTTAATCTTAAATTCTATCTCCGTCCACTTATCATAACCCAAAGGATAGTTGAAACAGATTACATCGCCTGGACGAATATTCCTTAATCCCGGCATACGGAAACATTTAAGTGGCGCATGATCCTCAAAGTTGAATGATTTGTAAATCCTGGCTCCGTATAGCAGTTTGTTGACCCAAACCTTGTCACCTGGCAAAAGAGTCGGCCTCATAGAGTCCGACGGAACACTGAATCGCTCTGCAATAAAAATACGACGTCCAAAATGTGCTGCACCAATAACCAATACACACATCATTATATTCCAAAGCACATCAGTTATCCTATCAAATACTGAAGGTTTGTTTGAGTTCTTTTGTTTTTCGGCATTCATTTATTTCAACAATCAATCAGTTGTTTTCCAATTATTCTCCTCAATAACCTTATGTAAATAATCAAAATACAATGTTTTTGCACCTTTTTGAGTCAAAGGATCACCTTGAAGCTCTATCTGGCGATTTCCATTAATCAGAAACACATTCCACATCCTCTCGATTTCCTTTATTGAAGGGTTCTCTTTCATAAAATCCTCATTGGGATCATAAAACACCTTTACTTTATTAGTATCTAAATCATCCATTAATGGTAGTAATTCGTCAATGCGATTTGAAGACACTATCGCTATGAACATAAGGCTATCACTATTAAAACCGGAAACATATTTATCCGCAAAACGCAAATATTTATAAGTACATGAAGGACACTCCTTTTTGTTTACTAAAGATACTATGGTAAGTGGTTTAGTCATAATCATGTAATCCTGGACAATTGTATCATGCATTATCAGGTCCATGTGAGTTGGAAGGTTCAATTTAAGGCCATGATTATGGATGACAGCTCTTTTAATCTTATAATTGCGAATCCAATTACTATCACAGCTTATAACAGAGAGTGATAATAACAGAACCACAAATACAGACAATCCCTTACTACAGGACCTCATTGAGATCATATGCATGCAATTTATCTTCAAAATCCAGGACATACAGCATCTTGTGCAGTTCATCATATCCCATGCCCTTAATAAGCTGCTTCATTTTCATGCCTGTAAGGTAGTTTCCAGTCCAGTCAAACACCAATATTTCCGGCAAAAAACCATTATCAGATTTTATTGCATCGACAGAATAACTACCATTAAAGTAGGTCAACATGAAAAAATCGTTTGAAGTAGTACTGAGGGCAAAATGAGGCGCAAAAGCCTCCACCTCACCATCGTATACGCCTTCAAATGTCAAAGAACCTTGCTGATGTATTGCGTAATAATTAGTGCTGTCAAAATCCATGAATAAAAGATAATCCATGCCAGTGAACATCTTTACTACCATATTTCTGCTTGGATGTTTGAATATTCCACCACTATAAGGCATTTCTTTATCAGTATCTTCGACAATCTTCATAGGAGACTTGAAGAATTTCAGCTCCTTAGATTTTTTATTGTTTACCAAATAGTATCGGACAGGTATTTTTCTACTATCCGGATCATAATTCAAAGATTTGCTTTCAATTCTATTATTTAATTCTTGATCCAGAAATATAATCTGGCCGTCTTTAAGTGTTGGCATTTCCTCTATGTTTTGAACAACGGTATATCCCTTTTTTAAAGATTCTGTAATATCCACTTCAATAAACTCAGAACGTTGTTCCTGTACTAGAACAACAAGATGATTATCCTTGTAATATGTCTGTTCTGGAACTACATCAAATTGTATCATCTCATTTCTTGCTCTTCCTTTTTTACAAAATGATCCCAGAAGATTCCACGAATTTGTACTATAAACCTTTAATTGACCATCAATATCGTTAGTCGTAGCAATTAGGAAACTATCACGGACAAAAACTCTGTTCGCCCCAAGTATTTCCATTACGACCGAATCTTTGGGAGCATCAACAGTTTTATCCACATAATCCACATCTCTAACCGGCACCTGTATATTTGTATCCCTGTTACATGAGCCAAGGGATAATGCTACTATTATTGACAGTAGCAGTTTTACACAAACAATCCTATTCATTTTTTAACAACCACTCTTTTTTCGATTTGTTTAATAATAGGGAGGGATAAGCATCCATTCCCTCCCTATTTGTAATCACAAAGTATAAACTTTAATCTTCTTCTTCGGTACAATATGCATCTTGCATTCTATAATAGTCATACCATACATCACACTTATCTGTGTAATTACCATTTTTATCCTTCTTGTAAAACCACGATGGGTTGTCTTGACAAAAATCCTTTGCTTTGACGCATACCTTATGTGTTTTGGGCTGATTGCCATTATCACCACCTGTCAGAGCTTCCACGTTATTATATACTATACTCTTGCAGTTCTGATTTTTAACAACAGCAACTCCAGCAATCAAAAGAGCGGACAATACAATGATTGATAATTTTGACTTTTTCATTTGTTCAATTGGTTTTATGAGTTATGGCTGTTATAATCTACAGTCGTTTAACTCGGGTTAGTTTTTAGTTCTTTCCTTGATGCCATTATTATAGCATCCGCACGGATTATTCAACAACAAAAGAAATAGTTGTGTACTTCTATCGTATTGATTCCATCTGAACACACCTTAAGGCTCATTCAGTTTTCCTATATACTTATGGAAACAGGCCGGAAACGCCCGAAAATCTAAGCTTTTTTACTACCTTCGCAGCGACTTTTTTAGATTAAAAAAGGAAGTCCCGGAAACAGGTCCTTCACGAGTTACCCCTGTTAAGAGAGTAGCCACACCTGTTTCCGGTTTTTCCTTAGAATATCCAGAACTTATATTACTGCAGCTTGCGAGGCTGCCGGCATTAAAAAAAATCATCTTTACCACCACTCAACCTTCCCGTCTTCTCTTATTATAAATGGACGTTCATCCCTTCCACGTGTATAATTCCTCAGCCATAACAAACATTTAACTGGAACATCATACTCTAGCACATTTTCTGTAGCAATCTGGAAACCTGCAGACTTCCACCTTGAACCATTCCAGTAAAACAATTCATACTCATTACCGGGGTAAACATCATTGTCATCGCTTCTGGGGATAACCATAACTGATGATACAACAGTAGGCTTACCCATATCCATTCCTATCCAGTTTCCATCCGGTTGATTAATCTCAAAATTGGATAACAGATTACCGTCATACGCTCTATCTATTGCATCTTGCCCGGCCTCTGCATTGGCAATACCCTTTCTGGATAATTTATCTCCATTTTCATCAAACCATGCGAGTTCTGCCATATTACCCCAGGATCCGTCTGGTGACATATAACGCCAATATCTGTAAGGCCTCGGCGCATTCAGTTTGATGCGATTGGGTATATCAGTTGTCTCTATTGTGTAAAGGGTTACTGCATCACGGAAATCCCTGTTGTCAGAGCATTGTATTTGGGCACCAAGAATCTTTCTGCGTTGATGCACTACATTGTATGATTCATAATACTTTCTTCTTATTTCCACTTTGCGGGTAGCAGAATTATCATACTCTACATACTCAACACTACCATCTTTTTTGATTATGAAAGGATCAGAAATCGGTATCAAATCTATTCCGTCAAATCCCATGGCTATATACATTAACTCACGGCCCATTTTCTCAAAACAAGCCATTCCATTCTTTATACAACCAAAATCAAGGATACTTGTTGTGGGCCCATTGTTGTTGTGAAATAAAGCAATATAGACATACTTATCCTTGAGTTTAACGTCGGTCTTGATTTTTATCTGTACATCCGATGTCCTATAATACAAGTCAGTTACATCACGCTTAAAATAACTGAATGGATATTCATACTTTGCGTTATTACGATATTCCAGTATTCTCTTGTCAATTGAATAAGAACTACGGGTTATTTTCGGAAAACGTTCGTAAGTAAAAAAGCCCCAACTTGCAGGCGTTGTAATATCCTCGGATGTCGGAGTCAAAATACCATTATCTGAAATAAAAGCATACCACGTATGGCCCTGAAATCCTCGTCCCCAATGCTTAATACCATCTATAAAAGTAGGTATTCCAATACTCCTGAATAAGGCTGTTGCCAATGTCACATAATCGGTGCAGGCTCCAAATTTCATGTTCACCATTGTTTCTGCACTTAACAAAGGACATCCGTTTGATGTCTCCCATAGTATATTGGGCCTCATTTTCCAGTATAACTCATTTCGGGCTATTTCCTGAACGCCATATATAGTATGACACTGTTCATTATCGGCCGGCAAGCGACTGATACTATCACCAAAGTGGGCAATCATTGTATCACGCCAATGATCAAATTTCTGCAATTCAACAACCTTATACGGTAACAGATATTCACAGAATTCCTCATATGACAATTGCTGAGCCCAAGGACGCGTACGCCACTGTGTAAAAGCATGATCAATGTTGTAAATAAGGTAATCTGCAGTAATAACCTCAACATCCGGAACAATATTGCTGCTCATGTTACTGAATTCTCCTGCACTGATCTTTTGAATAGTATCACGCTTCCAGAACATATCCCTGTCAGAAGTCAGAATTTTCAATGCCACTGCATAGTATTTATTTGCCTTAGCCGTGTCTGCATATGAGTAATGACCTGGCATATTGGCTATAAGATATTTTGCAGCCTTAAGTTTCTGGGGGTCTTTGTCAACTGTACGATAGTGCTTAAGCACGGCCTTGAGCTCAGATTTGTTATCCCCCGCCGCATTCAGGGCGTAGCGCAGATACTGTGTATCCTTGCTACAACCACTGGATGCAACAATTAAAAATGAAACAAACAAGGCTTTTATTGCCTTTTTAGATAGGGTATTCATAAGGCATTATTTTTCCATTTATTCAAATTAGGGGAATTAAGCGTATCTGCACTGATATACTCAATGCTTTGGTCTTTATGAAGAATGAACGGCTCAGTTATGGGAATCAGTCCATTCCCGTCAAAACCCTGAATCTGGTACAGGACTTCACGACCCATGTCGTGGAATGTGGCCTTACCGTGTTTCATCACGCCAAAATCAACAATCTGCCAAGGATTCTCCTCGCTACGTACAGCAGAAGCTATGTAAACATACTTGTCCTTTATAGTCTTTCTTACCTCCTTATTAACAGGGATGGAAAGATTACTGGTACGGAAATACTTAGAGGTTACATCTTTCCGGCCAAGTTCAAAGGGATACTGGTACTTGGCATTCTGACTATATTGCCATCGCTCAGGATTAATAGCGTAGGTGGTGCGATAAACCTTGGGGCCACGCTCGTAGGGGAAAAATATAGAACTTATATTTGTTGACAAATCCCATTCTGAGGTCTTCTCTTGGCCTTTATCATCCATAATGACAAACCATTTTGTCGCAGCAGTATAACGACTTCCTACCGGGGTCTCATCCAAAATAGCAGGAACACCGGCACTTCGCATTAAAAGAGCTGCAGTCAAAGCATAATCCGGAATATCGCCGTAAGTCTGGCATACCTGCAAGTGAGCACTTAACAAAGGAAGTCCCGCACGGGTGTAGAGTCCGTAACGATTAAGTCCGTGATAGGCATCACTGCGCAACATATCAGCTATACCTGAGGCTGTATTATATTCCACATCGTTAACGACAGGATGTTCCAGCCCCTGACCGAAATGAGCAAGTAGCGTGTCGCGCCATGCGTCCAATTCCTGCAGCTCAATAGCCTTGTAAGGCAAGAGCCACTCAAGATACTCATCAAAAGTAATTTGCTTAGCCCAGTCATTGTTAACCCATCCGTCGTATGAAGTGTCAATGTTTTTAATCAGGTAATCTGCTTTAATTACCTGGGCATCCGGCACCTTATGATTAGGCAGGTCACGATACTTTTGATCGGTAATAGCAAGCAGACTGTCACGCTGCTGCTCGGGAGAGAGAGATTTATTAGCAAGGATTCTCGCAGCACAATCATAATAATCATAGATTTCACTTCCAGCATAGGAGTAGTGAGCAGGCATATTCACTATCAGGAACTCAGCTGCGCGAAGTTTCTGAGGATTGTTGTCTGCAGTTCGGTAGTGGTTCAGCACAGCCTCCAACTCAGAACGGTTGGGGCCGGCTGAATCCAATACATCAGCAACTAAGGAGCGGTTGGCACAACCCATAGTAAGGGCTGTCGTCAGCAAAAATGCTGACAATAAACTATTTTTCATCAATATTTAAAGAAAAGGAACTGTAAGGCTCTTTAATACAGAGTATATTCTCCGTAGTAGCTTTTGCCATCCGATAAAGTCAACATCAGAACATATGTTCCAGGCTCTGTTGACACAACAAATGACAATGTGTTACCCATTCCTGCGCTACTCCATTCCATGTTATCATTAACACGTATAACCGATGCGCTGATAGATGCAATATTACTTCCGGCAACTATAGAAACTTCGCCATTGTAATAGAAGCACTCAGGCAACACCTCTACATTATTACGCGAACGCGAACGTGCGCGAGGAGGTTGTGGATTTGGATTGGGATTAGGACTAGTACCAGGTTTGATAGGTATTACATCAGGCTCACCACCCGTATTGGCCATCACTAGAGATTCAAAACACGGCAGAATAGCCAACAACATTACAAGTAACTTTTTACTCAAATTCTTCATTTTTTGTTGCAATTAGGTTTGATACAAAGTTATAATGGCTATCCATGCTGACCAAAAAAAATGGCCTTTTAAAGTCTGACAATCCGCTGTGTAATAAGCAGACAATAAGTCATTTACGTGCAACATCATTTGTATTTTTCTGACATCCTCATTTTACTGTCAGCAAATGTTATTTAATGTGGACCAAAGTTCCTCCGAATTACGCTTAACCTTTTTCAATAGTCTGGATTTTATCTGATATATATTTTGGGGGGATTCCTTTATAATGACACTTACTGATTTTGATGACAAACCGGCAAAAGAGAATCTAAGCAATTGGATCTCCTTATCGGACAGACCTATTTCTTCATCCGATAAACGGTTCATTATTCCGTCATATGATTCATTTATCAATGCATCAAGCTTTTTTACACTATCAGGAGCAGTATAATCCTTTATCAGATTGTTTATTGTTACCGTCAACTGCTGTTTTGTCACCTTATCATGGCTCTCAAAGTCAAAGTACATAGAATACAGACGATTCGAGAGATCATGACGCTCATGGAACTGGACACGCACCTGATTTTTAAGTTGTTCTATTTTACCGGATAATTCTTCAACAACAGCAAGAGAATCATATAGTTGCTCTTTCATGTGTTTCTTTTTATAGTGATACGTAACCAACACTATCACTATTATGTGCAGAAAGATAACAACACATAATATCAGAGTAGTTTTAGCATGTCTGCTTTTTAGCAGTTCGTTCTCAGCAAGCATTCTGTATTGCTCTTTCTGAGCAGCCAAGATTGGTTGACTTAAAACTGCTCTCATATTCTCGTTTTGAAGCGATATATAATTTTGGAAATACTCTAATGATTCATTTGTACGTCCTTTACTTTCTGAAATGAGCGAACTTAAATAATACAAATAAATAGAATCTGTTCCTGACAAATCGCATTTCCATGCCGCAGCTAAATATGATTCAGACTTCTCATAATCTTTAACTAGATTATAATATAATGCCATTATTTCAAGATAACCGGGTGATTTAGAAGGCTTCTCATTTACCGAAACATATCTGTTATATAACGTTAATGCAGTATCTACCTCATTCATATGTAAGGCACACGAGAGCCTATTGTATAAACAATCATAATGCAACAGAGTATCGCCTATGTTTTCGGCCTTACTATCTACAATTTGTATTAATGAATCTGCAATTCTGAAATCATGCATGTAAATTTTGGTTTTGCCGATAGAATACAAGGCATATATTCTATGTATTTCTTTATCCGCACTTTTAAAACAAGACTCGGACATACTAAAATACTTCTCGGCCCTGTTAAAATCGCATGATTCATTAAAAATATCACCCAATTGAGAATAAAGCAACCCTTCCCAGTATTTATTGTTTATTCTATCTACTAACTGCTCAGCCTGTGTCAATGCTACCGCAGCATCTGTCAGTTGATCAAGTTCAAGATAAACACATCCTAAATAGTAAAATGACAGGAAACGATAATCCATATCATTACTTATGGAATAATGACGTACCGCCATCATAATAACAGAATCGCTTGTAACCGGTTGGTAATTCTTATACTCGGCAGCAGTATATAAAAGAGCATAGCGTGCCAGACGTTCTTTGCTACGAATGGAGTGCGAATCAATCAGATTCATAAGAGAATCTGCAGATGCAGCATCATTATCCATTATACTTTCGGCCTTATCCATGACAGCATCAATAGCCCTGCCTCCACGAATCAGGCCATCACTTACATGGCTGCAACCTACTCCCAAGACAGTTGCAACCAATACATATATCCAATAAAACCATAAACTGTTGTTTCTGGTCCGAAACAAGTCAGATTTTAGCATTGGAAAAGTAACCTTAAAAATAAAACCCTATCTGTGACAAAGATAATAATTATTTTGAATAAAGATATAGGGTTATGGACCAGCATCGTCTCTCGCCGCTAATTAGAGACGCGCTGAATCCATGACCAAGCAAACAAGGAATATGGTTTTTAACTGTGACAAAAGTATGCACAATTAATAACTCTGCCCAAAAAACAGCTGTTTTTGGGCATGACATTATTCCTCTATAAAAAACTGCAGATTAATAACTTAGCCTATGCTACACGAACAAATGTTATGACATTTTTGCAACGCCCTGATTATTAGCACGTTAGAATAAATGCAGCTATACGGTCTTGATATTCAGAATATTACGTATTTCCTCCATTATTTCCGGGGAAAGAATCTGTATTTTGTCCAGTAAACGTTTCTTACGTTGTGAGATATTTGCATGCGTATCATCCAGAATGGCAGCAATTGACTTTGCCGAGAAACCTGCAAGCACAAACCTTAGCAGTAATAGTTCTTTTTCCTTTAACTCCAATCCGGATGATAACACTTTATCCATTATACCATCAAAGGTACTATTAAGTAGATCATCAATACGACCAATACTTTTGGGACCCGTAAATTGGTCAATCTGTTGCTTAACAACACGATACAAATGTTCAGCTTTTCTATTGTCATCAATTTGCTCATAAAAACGTGTATAAAGGTAATCTGATGGCGTAAACTGTTGACGGAGCATCTCTCTAACTTGAGAGTTAAGAGATATGATTTTATCATGGTTCTCAGAATCACGTTCTCTCAACTCATCTATTGTAGACAGATAATCATGTATTTTTTCCTGAACCCTGCGCTTACGGTTTAGATTCATAAAAAAGATATAGGAAATAAATAATAAAAAGATTATTGTAGAAGCGGCAAAAACGGTAACCCTATTGCGTAATTTTATTGCTTCAAGTTCCGACAAAGTTCGGTAATAATCTCTCTGAGCCCCAGCTAC
>Ga0310696_10011626_pt1 | contig 10041 bp, 7 predicted proteins | sample AusTroGonzalo_MG_4_FD_203885 | JGI IMG/M metagenome (GOLD analysis project Ga0310696, IMG submission 203885) | Bovine rumen microbial communities from tropical cattle in Woodstock, Queensland, Australia - Gonzalo_02 (v2) (version 2) | ecosystem: Host-associated > Mammals > Digestive system >...
GACGGCGAGTGCGAACTGTCTTACTCGGTTGGAATGTGCGTTTCATGGACCTTTCTCCAAAATAAATAGTTAACAAAAAGAGGTGGGTTTATACCCTATAACCCACCCCTTGTCAACAGGTTTTTTTATAAATCAGTGAGTGTGCACCCTATCGGAATAAGGTTTAGCGAGGCGGGTCCTTGGCGCTACCGACATATATTCCGACATCAACCTGGCCTTACATTTGGTAATTCTGCTTTTGGATATACCCTCTATTATCTCACTGGGAATGTCATCCGAAATATATTCTATCTTATTACAGCAGTTGCAAACAACTTTCTCTAATACCTTTTCATTAAGGTGTTCAAGCGTGGTTACGGGAGTGTAGCTGCAATCGACATATCTTACGCCTTCGGGAATACCTTCAAATGTTTTTATACTCGAACGACTGCAATAAACTTTTTCTAATCCTTGGGGAGCGTTTTCAAGATTATAAAGGTTGGAACAATTTTCAATAACAAGTGTCCCTACTTTTAGAGTTGCCACCTTCTCGGGAAGCTTGTCAAAGTCCATATATGACAGATTAAGATGTTTAAACTCTGTGCCGTCGGGAATGCTCTCAATGCTGCTGTAATAGTTACCGTTAACATCCATGGCAATTATCGTTTGTGAATGGTTGCTCATCTGGTATTTCTCCTTACATGTTAGAACATAAAGTTGCATATTATCATTCTTTTATCTAAAAAACAACAAGTTTTAAGAAAAAGTTGGCAAAAATCAGCGGGAGTGGATGAAGGTAGCCTTGATTGCGCTTAATTTGGCTCTAAGCGTATTTTTATTTTGCTTTATCAGCCAGCTAAACCTGCCCATGGCAATTTCACCACCGGATAGCCCTTGAATTACCTCATCAGGGATGCAATCGGGAATGCACAAAATGCAACAAGCTCTGCAATAAATACTTTTCAACGCTTTGGAGCAGCAACCTTCAAATGATTCCAAAGAAGTGCAACGGCAACAATTAATTTCTTCCAATACTTCGGAACAACAACCCTTTAAGTCGGGTATGGACCAACAGACGCTGCAATCAAGTTTTCTTAATTTCTTTGAGATGCCTTTAAGCGAGGGCAAGTTATGACAATCGTGGCAAATAAGTACTTCCACGCTATCGTGACAGCCTTCAAGCGAGGACAAAGACCAACAGTTATTGCAATCAAGTATCCTGACGCCTTTGGGAAGATTTTTAAGCGAAGTCAAGTGAATACAATAAGAACAATCAAAACGCCTTTTTACCGTGCAGGTTGTCAGCACTTCTGGGAGCTCGGTAAATTTCATACACGATAAATCAAGATCTTCAAATACTGTCCCGGGAGGAATGTGATTAATATCATAGACATTGCCGTGTATGTCTTTGAAATATCTCTTTTTGCCGTTCAAGTCCGTGCAATAATCCGTGTATGAATCCGCGCTCATTTGTTTTTCTTATTTATGGCATTAAAAATCAGCGTGAGTGAGTGAAAGAGTTGATGGTATCGCGAATCTTGTCTAAGAAAGTCTTTTGCTGATTCATCGCTCTCCAATTAGCTTTACATTCGGCAATCTTTTCCGCGGACAAACCTTTTATGGCGCAATCGGGAATGTAGTTGGGAATGTATTTGAGCTTGTAGCAACGGTCTATGTAAATCTTTTTCACCCCTTTATAGCAGCCTTCCAAAGATTCAAGATTAGTGTTACCTATGCAATAAATCTCCTCAGCCGGAGGACAGTTTTTAAAGGTGGTCAAGCGGCGACAGCATGAGCAAACAAAGCTTTCCTTTACCTTGCAATTTGCGAACGAAGCGGGAAATTCGATAAAATCCTTATGCGAAGCATTAAGCTCTTTAAACACCGTACCAGCAACAATATTGTTAATATCATGCACGGTGCCGTGTATGTCCGTGACAGGCATTTCGCAGGAGGTCTGCGCTTGTGATTGCTTATTTTCCAAAGTCTCCCTTATGACTTCCTCTACGGCTTTTCTTACGCTTCCCTCAAGGTCGGAATAAGGCTTGCCACTGATGAACTCCAAATCCTTCTTAAATTCTTCTGGGACTTTGGTTTCGTCAAAGAAGTAAGCGGGTTTACCCTCCTCCACAGCTTTTTTAAGCCATATAGAATCGTTGGCGTTTATGGTGTTAATCATTTGTAAAAAGGGAGTGTTTCTCCCCTCTTTTAAGCATGCACTGACTTGCTCTTTCGCCCACCAATTAATCTGCGCCCTGGTAACCATGTCGCAGTTAACATTGACTATTCTTTTATTATCATTTGAACTCATTTGTTTTTTTCCTTTCTTTCCTTTCCTCTGCTGAAAAGCAGTTGCATAATAGTTACCTTGTCAACAGAGTTTTTTATAAGTTAGCGAACGCGGTCATCTCTATCTGCCAATGAACAAATAAGCTTGGCCTTAGCTGTATCTTCCTTTTGCTTTGCCATCCAGTTAGCTTTGCATGCGGCAATTTTCTCTGGAGATACGCCTTTTATGGCCTTATCTGGGATATAGGCAGGAATGTATTTAAGGTTTACACAGCCTTCGCAATTAATTTCTTTTATATCCTTCGGACAATCTTCAAGGGTTTCCAAAGAAGTGCAGTCGGCACAATCAATTTTCTTTAAGCTTGCGGGACAACCTTCAAGAGACTTTAAGGATGTGCAACCCCTGACGTTGAGGTATTCCAAGCCCTCGGGTATACCCGTAAGGAATTGCAAGCGAGTGCAACCCATACAGTAAAGGCTTTTCAACCCTTTTGGGCAGCCTTCAAGCGTCAACAAAGAGGTGCAGCCACTAACATTAAGTTCCGTTATTCCTTCGGGGCAGCCTTCTAAAGAACGCAAACGTGGGCAGTTAAAGCATTTGAATACTTTTAAATTCGGTGGGCAACCCTTTAAGGAATAGAGGTTTTGACAACCGGAGCAATAAAGTTCCTTTAAGTCCTCTGGCAGTCCTTCAAGCGTTCCTAGTGAATTGCAGCCTTCGCAATAAACTATTTTCAGGCCTTGCGGAAGATTCTTGAAGGAGTCCAAATTGTCGCAACCGTTAACAATAATCTTTCTTGCCTTACAATTTGCCAGCGAGGCAGGAAGCTCCGTTATCTCCATATTCGATAGGTCAAGGGTATCAAATACCGTATCTTCGGGAATATTTCTAAGGTCATGGATATTGCCGTGTACGTCTTTGACAAGCTTTGTATGCTTACCCATAATAGGAGCATTTTCTGCCCGCCAATTGGCCCTTAACTGGGAGATTCTCCTTTTTGTAAGGCCTAAAATTACATCGTCGGAAATATAATCGGGAATATATCTAAGGTTGGTGCAACCGGTGCAGTCAATTCTTTTTATATTTGCGGGGCAACCTTCAAGCGTGGTTATGCCCGTGCAGTCCCAACAGCTGATTTCTTCCACTTCGTCGTGAAGACTTTCAAATGAGGTCAAAGAAGTACACCAACTGCAATCAACTTTTTTGATACTTTTCGGCAGGCCGACCAATGATGTTAATGAACGACAATTTACGATGTTAAGTTTTTCCAAGTTCTCAGAACAGCCCTTAAGCGAGGAGAAAGAACAGCCGTAACAGTAAAGTTCCTTTAGATTCGGGGGACAATCCTCAAGCGAGGGCAAAGATGTGCAACGGCTGATGTTAAGTATTTCCACATTTCTCGGACAGGTTTTAAGCGAAGGTAGCGCCGTACAGCCGTTACAATTGATTTCTTTTACATCTTCGGGGCAGCCTTCAAAGGAAGTAAAGGATGTTGAATAGCTGACATCAACCCTTTTTACGTTTTTGCCACAGCCTTTGAGTGATTGCAAAGAAGTGCAGCCGCGACAGACAATTGCCTCTACACTATCGGTGCAACCTTCAAGCGTGTCCAAAGCGGTGCAGTTAGAACAATCAACTTCTTTAACCCCTTCAGGAAGATTCTTAAGCGATTTCAAAGAGATACAGCCGTTACAAATAAGACGTCCTTTTACTGTGCAATTTGCCAATGAAGCAGGAAGCTCGGTAAAGCTCATACCCGAAAGGTCCAAATCTTCAAATACAGTGCCTTCGGGGATGTTGTAAATATCGTGCAATTTGCCGTTTATATCTTTGCAAAGTTTTATATTATTGGCGTCACGGGAAATGTCCAACTTATGCTCAGTCATAAACTTGCGCATATAGAATATGTATTTATCTGTAACTATTTTGCCGTTTTTACCCTTGCAACAACGAATATCCATATCGTCCTTCATTTCAAAAGTGACATGAGGAACGCCGTATTTATCCCTTATGGAATAAATCCTAGATATATCTTTTTCAACGGATGTATCATAAAGTATACCATCCATGTCATGGTGCATGTATTCGTTTTCCCTACGCAAGGCTCTGGGAGTAAGAAGTCTTACCATTTTAACGCCGTCACCAAAGTCAGTCACAAACTCCGTATCTTGTTCCAAAGCTTCTCTTTCTTCAGCAGTTATTTCGCGTTCAATAGTTTGACCGGTGGTTTGCTCGTATCTGTCGTCAGCTTTATTAAGGATAAAGTCAAAAATCTTGTATTTTTCGTGGTATGCCAGAATTCCGTTTGGTATTGGTTCTTTCTTTCCTAGATCCTTGACAGAGATAGTGGTCAACGCGTTAAGATGTACCGGCTTATTGTTCTTTAAAGCATCATTCAAATACTTTTCGGCAACAATACCAAGGTAGTCATTAATGTGTGTTAAATCAGCCTTAAATTGTTCAGTAGCTTTAGCTTCGTGGAAGAAGTAAACCGGTTTACCTTTGTTTAAGGCGATTTCAACCCATTCAGGGTCGCCAGCTTTTAGTTCCCTTATTCTTTCCAAGAACGGTAAACCTTCTTGATTCATAAAATGGTCACGAACATGCTTCTTCATCCACTGATAAATCATAGCTTTTATAATCTTGTCCTTGTTAAATTTGATAAAGTTTGCATCTTCAAAACGAGGAGTGATGAAAGCGTCAACCTTCTCCCCTTTGTGATAAATAATGCTTTCGATGTAACCGTTTAAAGCCTTATCATTTTGCAAGTTCATTTTTTTCTTCCCTTCTTTTTTTGTCAGTTGAGCGTGGAAGCAATATCAGATGATATTTTGAAGCCCGAATTACCCTCAGCAAGACCGCCGGCAAAGGCAAAGGCCATCGACTGGCTGGCGTGGATGCGGTATAAAACCTCGCCTTGCTGGATTTCATCGCCCACCTTTACAAGCAAATCAACACCAGCGCCCTTATCAATGGGGGCACCGGCGACCATAGCTATGCGGTTAATCTGAGCACAATCTATGCTCTCCACAACCCCGGATGACGAGGCAGTGATGTCCCTTGTAAGCGTACCAAGCGGACTTGATGTGCCCTTGCCTTGGGCGTAAATAAGACGGTTCATAATTTCAAGAGCTCGTCCCGAATCAAGGATTTCCTGCGCTCTGTAATAGCCGTGTCCACCGCGAAGCTTAGGATCAAATTCCAGCACTCTGCCTGCGATAAAAAGTGCCTTTTCCCGCAATTCACGCGGAGCGTCGTCGTTGCACCGTAAAACACTCATGATGTCGCGACTTTCAAGCACAGGACCTATGCCCCTGCCTATCGGCTCGCTGCCGTCCGTGATAACAACATTGGCGTCAATACCGACCATGTCGCTGACATATTCAAATAACTTTCTTAGTCTCATCGCCTCACCCATGGTGCGGACAATAGAGCTTTGCCCGACGGGAATATCCACAACCAAGTGCGTGATACCACCGGAAATAGCTTGCGATATTATAGAAATAACTTTTTGCTGGGTCATGCCGACACCCAAAGATTGTTCGACATCAAATAAAATGTTGTCAATCGGAGATAAGGACATTTTACCACCGCAAAGAGCAATACACCCACCGACTCCTTCAATCATGCCCATTATGGCGCCTTTGTCTAAATCGACATCGCACATCGTTTCCATAACTTCGACCGCTCCGGAAGGCTCGGAGACAGAGCGCTTGGCAATCTTTGGCATACACATACCCGCGCCGATTACTATGGACGAGACGATGGGGCCTACTTGATTGCCGGGAACGCCGCCTATGGACACTTCATCAACCACAATATCCCTGCGCCATTTAAGGTTTTCCTGCCCCTCGGCAATGGCTTCGGACATAAAGAAAACCTCTTGCGGGGTGATGAAGCTGGACTCGGCAACTTCCAATGCGGCAATCTCAAGCTTGGAATAGCGTCCGAGAGTAATGTCATTTACAATCGCTTTATATTCCTTTGCCCCCAAAACGCCGCCTCTTATCTTGCGACGCAGAGAATTAATACTGGACGGAGCAGATGAAAGAACAAGCGAAACTTCGGACCCCTCGGGAAGGCCGATTTTATTGAAGGCATTTGGAGAAAGCCCCAGTTCGTCAGGTTTTAAAATAGTGTCGGAATCAACTATTGCTGTCATGCCGTATATGGGAGTGGAGCCGCCGTGGACTTCAACCTTCATGGGAGACGAGCATTGTTCGGCGCAGAAAAGCTTGTTTCGTTTGCTTAAAAAGATAATGTTTTCTTTCCCGTATTCGAGCGGTATGCGGCGAAGTCTCAGCATTGTTTCAAAGTCCTTTTATTGTTAACAAATATAACCTTTATATCAGCTATAGCGGAAGCACATTACCAGCTTTAATTTGTTTTGTCAATAAGTTTGGGAAAGGAAATAAGCAAAAATCACAGTTTTTCAAGCAGGAACTCACGTCCAAGCTTTACCCTATGTTTGCCGTTATAACTTACTATATCCGCTGTGGTATAGGTATCAAGCCAGTTTTCGGGCAGATATGAGCCGGTGCCGATATTGTTAACGGGAGCGTTGGCAATTGCAAAAACTTGGCATTTCTTTACCGTAAAGCCGCTGGAAGCGACAAGTCGCACATTGGGGAAGCCCGCCTCGTCCAGTTTTTCGCGCAAATGCCACATAGCAGCGGCGGATACGCCCGTACCGATAAGGTATCTTAATTCATCGTCTTTGCGCAGGTCCTTTATCGCTCTTGGGGCGTGGCGGTCAAGAACGGCGTAGGATTTGTTGGTATCCAGACCTTCAATAAATCTGCCGCCGTGGGTGTCCGTGCGAAAAGCAAGTCTGCCTTCTTTTGCTAAGTCGGGAAAAGCTTTGCATACTTTTATGCTGTCGGTCACTTCCTTACCGAAATAATCGTCCAGCACCGTTAAAGGCTCATTCGGGAAAGTTTCGTGATACATCTGTGCCGCCTTTAGTGTCGAACCGGCGTAACCGATAAGCGCGTGAGGCATGGTGCCGAGACCTTCGGTTTTGCCGAAGATTTTCATCGTAGCGTCGTTTGAAGTGCCGATAAAGCCTGTCGCGCCGAAGTCTTTCTTTGCTGCTTCGGAACCGACAAAAGCGGCAAATGCGGCAAGCTGCATCATATCGGCGCCCGTGCAATGCCGTGCTTCCATGGCGGAAAAGGCAACTTTCGGCAGCACCTTTGCCATTTCGTAAGCGTTATAAGCGGCAACGCAGGTCATACCTACTTTTTGCAAAAGCAAAGTTTCAAGTTCGACCAAGTGAACAAAAGAGCCGCTATAATAAAAAAGCGGTTCGCCTGCTCCTACCCAATCCCCCGTTTTATAGTTTTCCTTTACATCAACGGTAAAACCAAGCTCTTTGGCTTGCTGCTTCAGCCAAAGAATGGCTATTTCGCAAGCATACAAAACCGGACGGCGCAAAAAGACGGCATAGGTAACTTGCTCATCCCCCATTTTTTCCAAGATTTTCCGAGTCTTGCTAAAGTATTTGTCCGTGTAAGCGGGAATGTCTTTGCCGCCGATGAAACTGTCAATTAATTCTTTTTCTATTGTCATATCAATCTGTCCATAATGAGGAAGCAAGGCATTTTACATTTGCAAAAGAGCAAGAGAAAACGCAAGTGCTACCTTTAATAAAGTTATCTTGCTCGCAGGTCTTGACGCAATCGGTAAGCGGTGTCGTACAAGAGCTTTTGCCTTGGAAATCGCTAAAAGCGAGGAAAAGAAGCAATCCAAAAATCGCTACAAAAATCAACGAAATAATTAATGCGAGTCTCATTCTACCGTCACGCTTTTTGCTAAATTGCGAGGCTGATCCATATCAAATCCCCTTAGTAAAGAGGTATTGTATGCTAATAATTGTAAAGGTAAAGCGTAAAGGATGGGAGAGAGAAAATCGTCTATATCCGGCATGGTGATAATGGCTTTAGCGAAGTCTTTAACAGCTTTGGTTTCTACGCCTTTAGCATTGCTGATAAAGATGACCTCTCCGCCCCTGGCCATGGTTTCCTGCATATTAGAAAGTGTCTTTTCAAAATACTTATCGAAAGGAGCAATCACAACAATCGGCAGACCATTATCAACCAAGGCGATGGGGCCGTGTTTCATTTCACCTGCGGCGTAACCCTCGGCGTGGATATAAGATATTTCCTTCAGCTTAAGCGCACCTTCCAAAGCTATGGGATAACTGGTGCCGCGCCCGATAAATAAGGCACTCTGTGCGCCCAAGATTTTGTCTTTGGCAATTTTTTTGATGTAACCCGAAGTGCTTAAAAAGTCCTTCATAACACTTGGCAGAGAGGCAATCTTTTGCTCTATATCATCGGCCTTGGATGCGGAAATGGTATCCTTTTCTTTGGCCAACTTTAGGGTAAGCGCGGCAAGCAATATTAGCTGTGAGGTAAAGGCTTTGGTCGAAGCTACGGCTATTTCGGGACCTGCTATCGTATTTATCATAAAATCTGCCTCGCGAGCAATGGTGCTTTCCGTCACATTGACAATCGCAAGGGTCTTTACCTTTTGCTCCTTAAAGTAGCGAAGTGCCGCCAGCGTGTCCGCCGTTTCACCCGATTGCGATATCAAAATTGCCAAAGTACCCTCGGCGATAACGGGGCTGCGATAACGAAATTCGGAAGCAAAATCAACATCAGTCGGAACGCCCGCTAAATCCTCAAGCCAATACTTAGCAATCAGACCAGCGTGATAGGAAGTACCGCATGCTATAATGGATATTTTGGAAACGGATTTTAAATCCGCAGGAAGGTTGTTTATAGCCTTTTTGAAGTTAGCAAAAGTATCCGTTATTACTTTTGGCTGCTCAAAAATCTCTTTTTGCATATAGTGGTCAAAGAAGCCTTTGTTCACGCTGTTTTTGTCGGCAGAGGAAGTCGTGACTTCTCTCTTGACGGGTTTGTCGGACGCGTCATAAATCTCGACTTTATCTTTAGTGACAACCGCCCAATCGCCGTCTTCTAAATAGGTGATTTTGTTCGTAAAGGGGCAAAGAGCTAAAGAATCCGAACCGACAAACATTTCGTCTTTACCATAGCCGATGGCAAGCGGAGCACCTTTTCTAGCGCAAATAAGAAAATCGGGGTGGTTTGCAAACAAGACTTCAATTGCAAAGGCGCCTTTTAGCCTTTTTAAGGCCGAGGCAACAGAGTCTTTTGGGCTCATACCCTCTTTCAGGCTAACAGTGATAACTGCGGTAATGACTTCGGTGTCAGTTTGGCTTTTAAATACATACCTGTCGGCAAGTTCCGCCTTTAATGCGGCGTAATTCTCAATGATGCCGTTATGGACAACAGCAACAACATCCGAAGTCTGAGGATGAGCGTTTACTTCGCTGGGTTCGCCATGGGTTGCCCAGCGTGTATGAGCTATACCGATATTGCTCTTTATCGGCTCGGATTTAAGCTTTTCCTCTAAGCAGAGGATTTTGCCCTTGGCCTTGCGCGTATCAATCGCCCCGGATTTGGCGATAACGGCAACACCGGCAGAGTCATAACCTCGGTATTCCAAACGCTTAAGCCCTGTCAAAAGGTCGCCGACTATATTTTTATCCTTAGTGCTTACAACACCTACAATTCCGCACATGTTACTTATTCCCCTTTTGCTCTTTTAATTTTTGTTTAGCAGCTCGAAACTTTGCCGCCCAAGAAGGCTTTTGTACTTGAGGAGCCCGTGTGAGTGCCAGCGCATCCGCTTCCACATCTTTACTGATGGCAGAGCCGGCGCCAATGATAGCCCCGTCACCG
>Ga0310696_10011627_pt1 | contig 10040 bp, 9 predicted proteins | sample AusTroGonzalo_MG_4_FD_203885 | JGI IMG/M metagenome (GOLD analysis project Ga0310696, IMG submission 203885) | Bovine rumen microbial communities from tropical cattle in Woodstock, Queensland, Australia - Gonzalo_02 (v2) (version 2) | ecosystem: Host-associated > Mammals > Digestive system >...
AGCGAGGGGTCGAGCGCCTTGATGAGGCTGGATTTGCCGGCGCCGGACTCGCCGGAGAAGAGGTTGATCCGGTCCTGACAACGTTCCCGCAGGACATCGACGCCCTCGCCGGTGCGTGCGGAGACCTCCAGCACGGGATAGCCGGCGCCTTCGTAGATGCGCCGGAAAGTGGCTACCATTTCCGGGAGTTCCTCCCGGTAGAGGTCCACCTTGTTGAGGGCAATCAGCACCGGGATCTTATAGACTTCGCAGGTCACAAGGATCCGGTCGAGGAAGGGCAGCTTGATCTCCGGGAAGAGCAGGCTGACGACGATGACCGCCTGGTCGAGGTTCGCCGCGATGACGTGCGACTGCCGGGAGAGGTTGGTCGAGCGGCGGATGATGTAGTTGTCGCGGGGGAGGATCTCCGTGATGACGGCGGGGTGTTCCTCGTTGGCCGGGCCGTCCAGCTCGTAACGGACGCGGTCGCCCACGGCGACGGGGTTCGTGGCCCCGCTGCGCTCCAGCCGCACCTTACCGCGCAGCACCGCCGGGAACAGCTCCCAGGCGGGCAGCGCGCTCAGCTCGTAATGGCTGCCGGCATTCTTGACGACTGTCGCGACCCCTTCCATAGATTATTTTGCGCGGCCGACCAGTCGCTCCGCGAAACGGCGCAGCACCTCCAGTTTGACCGGCCCGAGGCCGAGCTCCGCGACGGCGTCCAGGGCCCGGTCCGTGAAACGGACGATCTCGTCTTTCGCGTCGCGGTCCACGCCGTACTGCAAGTAGATATCCTTGACGGCGGCGATCTTGGCCGCCTTCTGCTCCGGCGTGTCCGCCGGCAGGGCGAAGGCGCGCAGGAAGGCCGCCTTGTCGGCCGTCTTTTCGAGCGTGCGGACGGTCAGCCAGCTCTTCTTGCCGTTGACGATGTCCCCGCCGATGGGCTTGCCGAAGACCTTCTCGTCGCCGAAGGCGTCGAGGTAGTCGTCCGCCACCTGGAAGGCCATGCCGAGCTCGTAGCCATAGTTGTAGAGCGCGTTGCATTCCGCCTCGGACGCGCCGCCGATCATGGCGCCCATCGCGGCCGAGCAGGCCAGCAGGACGGCCGTCTTGAGGCCGATCATCTTGTTGTAATCAGCCATCGGCACCTCCTGGAGCGACTCGAAGTCCATATCAAACTGCTGCCCGTCGCAGACCTGGGCGGCTGTGCGGGAGAACAGCGCGAAGGCACGGGCCAGTACGGGGCGAGGCGCCTGGGCGATCCGGTTGTACGCATCGATCAGCATCACGTCGCCGGAGAGGATGGCGGTGTCTTCGTTCCACTTCTTCCAGACGGTCGGCATGCCGCGCCGCAGGGGCGAGCGGTCCATGATGTCGTCGTGCATCAGGGTGAAGGAATGGAAGACCTCCAGCGCCGTCGCAGGCGCGAGGATGCCATTGTCGACCTCGTCGGAGAACAAGGAATACGTCGTCAGGCAGAGACGCGGACGGATACGCTTGCCGCCGATCTCGATCATATAGCGCAGCGGGTCATAGAGGCCCGCGGGCTCGCGGGTGAATTCGATCTCGTCGAACATCCGTTCGACAAGCTGGTTGATTTCCGTTTCTTTCAGCATAGTCAGACAAAGATAGCACATATTTTCATCTTTTCGTGCTAACTTTGTTTCCGTTATGAAGATCATTTTCGCCACAGGCAACAAAGGTAAACTCCGCGAGGCCGCCGAGGTCCTCGGCCCGGACTACGAGATCGTTTCGCCCGCTTCGCTGGGCATCACCGAGGATATTCCCGAGACGGGATCGACCCTGCAGGAGAACTCCCTGCAGAAGGCGCAGTACCTCTTCGAGCGCACCGGCCTGCCGGTCTTCGCCGACGACACCGGCCTGGAAGTCGACGCCCTCGGCGGCGCGCCCGGCATCTACTCTGCGCGCTACGCCGGACCGGGGCACGATCACCAGGCGAATATGGATAAATTGTTGAAAGAATTATCTACAGTCATTCCGGACAGCGATCCGGAATCTCGCCGCGCACGGTTCCGCACCGTGGTCACGCTGATCCTCGCCGACGGGACGCCCCACTTCTTCGAGGGCACCTGCGAAGGCCGCATCGCCACCGAAAAGCGCGGCAACGGCGGCTTCGGCTACGACCCCGTCTTCCTGGCTGACGCCTACCCGGGCCGCACCCTCGCCGAAGTCTCGGAAGAGGAAAAGAACGCCGTCTCCCACCGGGGGAACGCCATGCGGGCCCTGAGCCAATGGCTCAAGACCCGCAACATTTGAATCTCGGTGCCAAAAAGGGGCAAAAACGGCGCCGACCGGGGTTTTAAAACCGGGGTCGGCGCCAATTTTCGGGGTATTCGGTTCCGAGATTCAGCCTTTTCTAGGATTCAAGATAGGTTCAATCTCCGAAAGCTTCAGGTGGACGACTCGTGCGATCTGCTTTGCTGTTGTCCCAGTTTCCTTTTTAAGAATACGGGCCAAAGACAGACGCTGCGAGACGGTTAAATGGAGGATCCTGTCTTCTCCAAAGAGTTTCCCGGCCATCACTCTGGCGCGGGCAGCTATCTCGCCGTCCGGAAGGGAGACCTGGGTTTTGCGCATCTCCAGATTTACCTCCTCTTCAATTCGTTTGTTCAGGCAGAACTGATAGTCCTGTACTGAATCGAACTGCCTTTCCATCACGCTGTAATTGATATAATCGCCAGGCCAAACCATACCATCAGGGAGAATCGTCCATTCTCCCGGGATCTCCTGTTTGCTGTTGAACAATCGTATCCTGGCTTTTCCGGAGAGGGAGCTTACCGGCTTTCCATAGTCCTTGATCCAGGTTGTTTCGGAAAACAGGAGTGACGCTGAGCTCCACCGATAGCCCGCAGGTGAAACAGCCATTCCGGCAGCAGTAGGATTCCGGTGGATATAGGCGATGGTCGACCGAAGACGTTCTCTGTCTGCAATCATCCAATGGCCGATATTCCATCTTTTCCCTTGCTTGCCTCCATGATTCTGCAACCAACGCTCGGTCGCATTCTTATAGGTGTCCATAAAGAGAAGGCAATCCTCCTCTGACCCATACAAAATGAAATGGACATGGTTATCCATCAAACAGAAGCAGATCACCTGTACAGGATGGTCCGGTTCCAGACGGCAAAGGCAGAGAGCAATCCGGTTGATGCCGGCAATGAATTCTTCCGTAGATCCGAAAAGGATATCCTCCTTGAGGCCTTCGGTAGCGCAATGATAAAAATGAAGTGTTTTCATGTTTGTTACGTTTTGCGAGGAAGATAAGGAAAAACCTCCATACTTCAAGGGTAGGAGGACGTTAAAAATACGTATTTTACAGACCCCGCATCATCTCGGCGCCAAAAAGGGGCAAAAACGGCGCCGACCGGGGTTTTGAAACCGGGGTCGGCGCCGATATTCGGGATTTTCGGCTCCGAGATTTTCCAGTCAGGGTCGAGGTGTTCCTTATCGGCCGGAACCTTTTTCCAACAGTAAAAGACGGGCTTTGAGGTCGAGTCCGCCGGCATAGCCGGTCAGGCGGTTGTCCGCACCGATAACCCGGTGACAAGGTACAATCAAGGAAACGGGGTTATGTCCCACGGCCCCGCCAATGGCCCGGGGCGATGAACCCAGCCGTCGCGCAAGTTCTCCATAACTGATATTCTCTCCGTAAGGGATTGTCAGCAGCTCCTTCCAAACCGCCCGGCGGAAAGGGGTGCCACGAAGATCCAGCCGGGGCGAGAACCCAGGGTCGGCGCCGCTGAAATAGACATCCAGCCAGTGGCAGGTCTCTTCGAAGACTGGTAACCAGCCCTCGGTAACATCGGCTCCCAGCGTGGAGGCAAAGTGCTTCTGCCCGTCCAGCCAAAGCCCGACCAGAGCGTCCCCTTCCCCGGCCATCGTAATCTGCCCCAGCGGGGACATGTGTTTCCATAGATAAACCATCCTGTTTGAACAAAGGTAATAAAAATCTAGGTGCCAAAAAGGGGCAAAAACGGCGCCGACCGGGGTTTTGAAACCGGGGTCGGCGCCAATTTTCGGGGTTTTCGGTTCCGAGATACCCGATCAGGTCGGGGATGACGGCCGACCGGGGATGACGAATGTCTGTCGCTAGATAAAGATATACCGCAGGACGAAGAGGACCGAGAGGACCCACATCGGGACGGAGATCTCTTTGTAGCGACCGGCGATGGCGTGGGTGACCACGTAGGAGATCACACCGATCAGGATACCGTCGGAGATGCTGTAGGCCACCGGCATCATGATGATTGTGATGAAAGCCGGAATGCTCTTGCAGTAATCTTCCCAGTGGATGCGCTTGATGGAAGGCATCATCATCACGCCGACCATGATCAGGGCCGGGGCAGTGGCGGCACTCGGGATGGACAGGAAAATCGGCGAGAAGAAGAGGGCCAGGGCAAAGCAGACCGCGGTGGAGAAGGCGGTGAGGCCGGTACGGCCACCCTCACCCACGCCAGCGGCGCTCTCGACATAGGTCGTGGTGGTGGAGGTGCCGAGGCAGGCGCCCGCCACGGTGGCGATGGAGTCGGCCAGGAACATCTTCTCGGCGCCGGGGACGTTGTCACGGGGACCGCCCTCCGGGATGAGGCCGGCACCCTGGTGCACACCGATGATCGTACCCATCGTGTCGAACATATCGACGAACAGGAAGGTGAACACGACCACCAGCATGTCCCAGCTGAAGATCTGGCCAAACTCGAACTTGCAGAAGATCGGAGAAACGCTGTCCGGCAGCGACACGAGCTGCACGGCACCGGTGCTGGTGCGGGTCAGCTGGGTCACGGCGCTGCCCGTCGCGGGATCCTTGACGACCAGGCCGATCAGCGTAGTGATAATGATGCCGATGAGGATACCGCCGCGCACCTTGAGCATGATCAGGGCAGAGGTGACCATCAGGCCGATGAAGGCCACGAGGGCCGTGCCCTGCGTGATCTCACCGAGGGTCACCAGCGTGGAGTCGGAGTTGACGATGATACCGGCGTTCTGGAAGCCGATGAAGGCGATGAACAGGCCGATACCGGCCCCGATGGCCTTCTTGAGCGTACCCGGGATGGAGTTCAGCAGCAGGGTACGGAGTTTCGTCACCGTCATGATGATGAACAGGATACCCTCCAGGAACACAGCCGTCAGGGCGAACTGCCAGGAGTAGCCCATCGTGAGGCAGACCGTGTAGACGAAGAACGCATTCAGGCCCATGCCCGGAGCCAGGGCGAAGGGCTTCTTGGCGTAGAGCGACATCACGAGCGTACCGACGATGGCGGCCAGCGCGGTGGCCGTGAACACGGCGCCGCCGGGCATGCCGTCCAGAGCGCTGAAGATGCTGGGGTTGACGGCCAGGATGTAGGCCATCGTCAGAAACGTGGTAATGCCGGCGATTATCTCAGTCCGGACGTTGTGCTTGTCGGCCTCAAAGCCGAAAGCCTTATTCAGGAAGTTCGACATAGTGTCCGAAGACTAGAAGACCCACTTGATACCGGCGCAGGGACGGCACCAGAAACCTCTGGCCGTACCGAAATCGTAAGAGAGCTCAACCTCGCCGCCAATGTTGAGGTTGTCGCAGCCGAAGTGCTGGCCGACGTTGTACCAGAGCTGGGGCTCGGAGATGAACACGGTGTGGGAGATCTCAGGCAGGATGCTGCCCTTGTGGTCGGTGTAGAGCGTATGGTCCTCCCACCAGAAATCGGCGAAGCCGCTGAAGCGGAGGCCCTGCACGCCGAAGAGATCCTGGAAGCCCCACACGAAGGTGAGCTGCACCGGAGCCTTCTGGGTGGTGTAGGTGATCTTCTTGTAGAGTACCTTGAAGTTGAAGGTGTTCTTGAAGTCGACGCTGTGCAGGAAGTAGTCCAGACCGACGAGGAAGGCGCTGTTGATCGTGAAGCCGTTGTAAACGCCGCCGTTGTACTCGACCTGAAGGCTCAGCGGAGCGATGGCGCTGTTCTGCCAGAAGTTGAGGCAGCGGGCGATCTCGAAGTAAGTGCCGCTCGGCGCATAGACCTGGTTCTTCGTGTCACGCGTGTTGAAGTCGTGGTCAATGAAGAAGAAGGTGTTGCCCCAGTTGTCGTTGTAGAAGCCTTCGAGGGTCGTCGTCACGTGCTGACGATCCGGGCCGAAGTCATAGAAAATCTGGAGATTGGTCTGCGCCTTTGCTCCTTGAGCAAAAAGCAACGCGGCGGAAGCGACCGCCATCAGGAACACTTTTTTCATTGTATTAATAATGATTGATTCGTCAGACTTTCAGGACCGATGTCACCTCAACGCCCTCCGGCAGGGTTTCCCGCCCCGGGAGGCCTTCAATCTCGATATTGAAATTGATATAGATGGCCTTGGGGTTGAACTTGCGGACCAGTTTGTACGCGGCGCCCATCGTGCCGCCCGTGGCGAGCAGGTCATCGTGGATGAGGACGACGTCGTCGGGGGTGATGGCGTCGGTGTGGATCTCGATCGTGTCGCGGCCGTACTCCTTGACATAGGTTTGACTGATCACCTCGGCGGGGAGCTTGCCCGGCTTGCGCGCCATCACGAAGCCGGCGCCCAGGCGGATGGCCAGGGCCGGGCCCATGATGAAGCCGCGGGATTCAAGGCCGACGACTTTGGTGATTCCTTTGTCTTTGTAGAGTTCGTAAAGGGCGTCTTCGAGCTCCCGCAGGGCTGCGGCGTCTTTGAACATGGTGGTGACATCCCAGAAGAGGATGCCTTTTTTCGGAAAATCCGGAATGGTCCGGAGACTCGCTTTTAGGCTTTCAAGACTCATAGTGCAACTAACGACATACGAAGATACGGATTTTCCGCGAGAATTCGTTACCTTTGTCTTGATTATTTAATTATGCAGAAAAGAAGTGGAAAAGGCCGAAAACCGTTCGGCAAAAAGAGATCCGGCGAGCGCCATGCGAAGGAGCTTCCGCAGTTCGTCGGCAAGGTTCAGATGACCCGCGAAGGGTTTATTTTCGTAATCGTTGAAGGTCAGGAGGATGACATTTTCGTCAAGGCCTCCAAGACGCGCCACGCCCTCCAAGGCGATCTCGTGCGCGTGGCAGTGACACGCCAGAAGGGCGGGGACAACCGCCGCCGCGAGGGCGAGGTCGTGGAGATTCTCGAACGCTCCACGCGCCCCTTCGTGGGCTTTTACCATACCGTCGGGGCCCAGGCCTGGGTCCTGATGCAGAGCAAGACGATGCCGTACGATATCCAGGTGGACGCCGAAGCGGCGGCCGCCATGGGTGCGCAGGCGGGCATGAAGGTCGCCGCGGTCGTGGACCGCTGGGAGCGCCGCGAACCGGGCCCCTGGGGCCACGTGGTGGATGTGCTCGGCCAGCCGGGCGAGAATGATACGGAGATGCACGCCATCCTGGCGGAGTTCAATCTCCCCTATCGCTTCTCCCCCGAGGTGGAGAACGCCGCCGATCAGATCTCGGACGCTATCACGGCCGAGGATCTGAAGGGCCGCAAGGATTTCCGCGACACGTTCACGTTCACCATCGACCCGTCCGATGCGAAGGATTTCGACGACGCGCTGTCGTTCAAGCCGCTCGCGAACGGCAATTATGAGGTCGGCGTGCACATCGCCGACGTGTCCTGGTACGTCCGTCCCGGCTCGCTGGTCGACAAGGAGGCCCGCGAGCGCGGCACGTCCGTCTACCTGGTGGACCGCACGGTCCCGATGCTTCCGGAGAAGCTCTGCAACAAGCTCTGTTCGCTCCGCCCGCACGAGGAGAAGCTGACCTTCTCGGCCGTCTTCGAAATGACGCCGAAGGCCGAAATCCGCTCCCGCTGGATCGGCCGCACCGTCATTGACTCCAACCATCGGCTCGACTACGACCAGGCGCAAGCCATCATAGAAGAAAAAGATACCACCAGCGAACCGACACTCATCGAGGCCATCACCACCCTCAACAAACTTGCTTCTATTATGAAGGAGAACGAGCGGAAGGCGGGGGCGATTGATTTCGACCGGCCGGAGATGAAAGTCGAGGTGGATGAGAAGGGCAAGCCGATCCGCGTGTACCAGAAGATTTCGAAGGAGGCCAACTGGCTGATCGAGGAGTTCATGCTGCTGGCGAACCGCACGGTCGCGGAGTTCGTGGCCACCGGCGGGCAGTTGAACGGCGTGGCGCAGAAGAACGCCAAGACCTTCGTCTACCGTATCCACGGCGAGCCGAATGAGATCAAGCTCGAGAACCTTTATACCTTCGCCAAGGGCTTCGGCCACAAGATCCCGACCGACCAGCACGGCAACATCCGCGCGACGGCCAAGAGCCTCAACGAGCTGCTGAACAGCGCGAAGGGCAAGCCGGAGTTCGCCGCCATGGAGAACCTCGCCCTGCGGGCGATGGCCAAGGCATGCTACAGCACCGACAACATCGGCCACTACGGCCTGGCGTTCAAGTTCTACACGCACTTCACCTCCCCGATCCGCCGCTACCCGGACCTGATGGTCCACCGCCTGCTGGCCCGTTACCTGGACAACGGCGAGAGCGCCAAGAAGGATCAGTACGAGGAGGCGTGCCGCTACGCCTCCGAGCGCGAGCTCGTGGCCGCGGACGCCGAGCGCACTTCCACGAAGTACAAGCTGGTCGAGTTCATGATGGACAAGATCGGCGAGGAGTACGACGGCCACGTGTCCGGTATCACCGAGTGGGGCATGTACGTGGAGATCGAGCCGACCAAGATCGAGGGCATGGTTTCCGTGCGGGACATCAAGTCCGACTTCTACGAGTTCGACGAGCCGCGCTACCGCCTGGTCGGCAAGCGCCGCCACCACCAGTTCTGCCTGGGCGACCCCGTACGCATTCGCGTGAAGAGCGCCAACCTGGAGCAGCGGTTGCTGGATTATGAACTGGTAGAAGAAAACGATTCGCCGGTCAAGCCGGCGAATGACCCTACGGATGCGTCGTCATCATCCGAAGGCCGTCCGGCCCCGGTTCAACGGAAACGGAGCCGTCGGAAGCCGGAATAAGCACGGCTTCACCTGCCGACAGCGTCGTCTCGTCCTGCGCCGTTCGCAGGACGCCCGATCCCTTCAACCCAATCGCGATCAGGAACTCAGCCGGGATCGGCAGTGCCCCTGCGCAGCCGTTCACCCGGATAGGGTCGGGCGTCAGCGAAGCGGAGCCCGATAGCGGAGCAGGGGCAGCTGCCGTCCCGGCTGCAGGAGAAAAAACATACAGCATCGTGGTGAAGTGCTCGCACTTCACCAGCTCGACGGGCGCGTTCGGCTTCAGGGCGTACGGCGTCCGGTAATTTTCATACACCTCGTAATCAATCGCATCCTTCGCCTCCTGCGTGTGCAGCTGGCGCGGCTTGCCGTCCAGTCCGGGACGGTTGTAATCGTAGATGCGGTAGGTGATGTCGGAGGTCTGCTGGATCTCCGCCAGGAAGCAGCCGCCGCCGATGGAATGGATGCGGCCGGAGGGCAGGAAGAAGACGTCGCCGGGAGCGACGGCATGCTCCGCCAGCACCTCGGTGATGCGGTCTTCCGCCACCAGGCGGACGTAGTCGTCGGGGGTGATCCGCTCCTTCAGACCGGAAATCAGTTTTGCGCCGGGTTCGGCGCCGATCACGTACCACATCTCCGACTTGCCGCTGCAGCCGTGGCGCTTTGCGGCCAGCTCGTTGTCCGGATGGACCTGGATGCTGAGGTCGCGCTTCGCGTCGATGAATTTGATCAGCAGCGGGAAGGTCCCGGGATAGATATCCGTGATCTTCTTGCCCGCTTCGGGGCCTTCAGCCACCACCGATTCGCTGCCCGGGACACCGGAGAGCACCCAGCTCTCCGTGCCCCAGACCAGCGTCTTGAGAATCGGCGTGAACTTGTACATAGGATCTTTAGATCAGCGGCTCGGCCGTCATTGCGGCCGGCTGCGGGATACCCATGAGCTTGAGGATGGTCGGCGCCACGTTGCACAGGGCACCGTCCTTGACCGTCTTCACGGCGTCGCCGGCGTTCATCACGACGAACTGCACCGTGTTCAGGGAGTGGGCCGTATTCGGCGTGCCGTCGGGGTTCACCTCGAAGTCGGCGTTGCCGTGATCGGCCGTCAGCAGGA
>Ga0310696_10011628_pt1 | contig 10040 bp, 11 predicted proteins | sample AusTroGonzalo_MG_4_FD_203885 | JGI IMG/M metagenome (GOLD analysis project Ga0310696, IMG submission 203885) | Bovine rumen microbial communities from tropical cattle in Woodstock, Queensland, Australia - Gonzalo_02 (v2) (version 2) | ecosystem: Host-associated > Mammals > Digestive system >...
GACCTTAACCATTCTTCCCTACTAAAGCATAAAGACTCCGGAGGTATTTATGCGGACTGAGAAGACAATTGAACTTGAAGACCGCGGAAACAAGCTTACGTTCAAGATCCGCGAGATGAGCGCCACCCAGCTTGAGGACTGGACCATGCGGGCCGTCCTCGTGCTGGCTGGCGCTGGCTCCGACATCCCCGCAGGCGGCGGGGTCGAAGGCATCGGCAAGTATTTGGCCGAGCACGGCCTCGCCGCCATCGGGAACGTGGACTACGCCAAGGCCAAGCCCCTCCTTGACGAGATGCTGGGATGCTGCTCCCGCGTAGTGGACAAGATGGAAGAGAAGGTGACGCCGGAAACGGCAGACGCCTACATCCAGGACATGTCCACGCTCTTCAAGCTCCGCTTGGAAGCCTTCAAGGTGAACTTCTCTTTTTTCGGGAGTGGAAGCCCGTCTACCTCCCCCGAGAAGCCGACTACCGTGCGTCTCAGCGCAAGGTAAGGAATACGGCAAGCCCTGCGAACATCAATCCCCGCATGGCGCTGGTCATGTCAGAAAACATGGCCACCCTGCGGGAGCTCCAGACTGTCTACAGCTACCGCGATTTGATGCTGATGAGCGAGGTCTGCATGGTGAACGCCTACAACGAATGGTGCAGCTACAAGTCTGCCGAGGAGGCCCGCTAGCATGGCTGGCAACTTCGTAGACAGCCTTGTCATCGGCATCGGGCTCGACTCCAGCCAGATTGCCGAAGGCATCCAGAATGTCGGGGCGCAACTGGACTCCGGCCTCTCTGCGGCTGCCCAGAGCGCGGCCTCCAAGATGTCCCCGCTGGGCGAGGCCTTGAAAAACCTCGCCACGCAGGCGGGAGACGTAGCGAAGCCTGCGGAGGACAGCCTGAGAGCCATGCACCAGCTTGGCCTCAAGGCGGCTTCCGAATACCAGGAGCAGATTGACAGGATAAAGGCGGGGCTGGCCCAGATCCAGAACGACCCCGCCCTTTCCGATTCCGACAAGGCGTCCGCGATAGACGCCGCCATGTCGCAGATAGACGCGCTCAAGGCCAAGATGGAGGGATTGAAGGAGCCTGCCGATGCGGCCCTTGAGGCCATCCACAATCTGGGCCTCCGCACCACCGAGGAAATCCATGCGGCGCTGGAGAAGGCCAAGGCCGACTATGATGCCATTCGTGCCAGCGCTACGCTCACCGACCGCGACAAGGCCGCTGGTCTTGCCCAGACCAAGGCCAAGATCGAGCAGCTGGAGATGGAGCTCAAGCGTGGCCTTCCGCAGGCCGCCGCGCAGGGCTTCGCCGGAGCCGAAGCGGCGGCGGGAAGGTTCAAGGGTTTCATCTCCAGCATCTGGGCGCAGGTGTCCGGCCCGCTGCTCGGCGCGTTTGCCACTGGCAACGCCATCTCCTCGTACATCAGCAACAGCATGTCCGCAGGCGAGCTTGCCGACAAGCTCAAGGTGGACATTGAGGAGATCCAGATCTGGTCCGGCGCGATGGACAGGGCGGGAGGTTCCGCCGCCGCTCTGCAAGGCACCATCGAGAAGCTGAACGCCTCCGGCAAGGCACAGGGGGATGCTATCGGCGTCCTTCTCGACCTTGCCGACAAGGCTGGCACCATGTCGAAGGAAGCCTTCATCCAAAAGGCGAAGGAACTGGAGATCGATGAAAAGACCATCGAGGTGCTGGCGCAGGGCCGGAAAGCCTTGGACGAACACCTCAAGCGCCAGCGGGAGCTTGGGGCGTACACCAAGGAAGACGCCGAGAACTCCAAAAAGTTCAAGCAGAGCTTGGCCGACCTCTTGCAGGCATGGGACGGCTTCACCAGCTTCATTGGGCGGTTCACCGTTCCCATCATGCGCGTCTTGGCAGACGTGCTGACGGCGGTTGTGGTCTTCATGAGGCAGCATACGCCTTTCGTGGTCGCTGCCATCACCATGATCGGCGCGGCGCTTGCGGCAAGACTCCTGCCTCCGCTTCGGACGCTGCCGGGTCTCATCGCCAACGTGGGCAAAGCCTTCTTGCGATGGCTTCCCTTCGTGGCCATTATCACGGCCATAGCTCTCCTGGTCGAGGATTTCTGGGTCTACCTGCAAGGGGGCGAATCGGAGCTTGCGGAGTTCTGGGCCATATTCGGAACAGGCCCGGAAATTATGGCCAAGCTGAACGCCGCATGGAAGGAGACCAAGGAATACCTCGCGGCCATTGGCACGGGCCTCGCCCAGCTCGTGCGCTACTGGTACGACCTCATGCAGGCCAGCGGGATGTTCGCCGCCTTGGGGCAGACGTTCAAGGGCCTGCTCCAGATCCTCAAGGGCATCTTCACGCTCGATTGGTCGCTGCTGGGCGAAGGCCTTTCCAACGTCCTCAACGGCATAGAGAAAGGCGTAGCCTCGGCTTTCAAGGGGTTGGGCATCCTCGTTAAGGACGCCGTGCAGGCCATCTTCAAGGCGCTGTGGGACAATCTGCCCGGGTTCTCCAGCTGGGCGCTGGGCGTTGCCGAGACGCTGAAGGGTATCTTCCGGCTCGATCCCAGCATGATCTGGAACGGCATCAAGAACGTCTTTGACGGCGTAGGCTCCATGATTGCCGCAGGCCTCAAAGGCTGGCTCGCCCTCTGCGCCAACGCATGGTCGGCCATCATCGAGGTCTTCACGGGCCAGAAGATCGACCTTGCCGCATGGGTGGACGAAGCATGGCAGAAAGCCGTCAACGTCTTCAACGATGCCAAGAACTTCGTCACCCAGTGGATCTCCTCCCTGTTCGGAGACGGCGAAGCTCCCGACTTCGGGGCTATCGCCCAGAAAATCTGGACGTCCATCACCGAAACCTTCGGCAAGATCAAGGAATGGGTGGTCAACTGGTTCAAAGGCCTGTTCACGGGCGTTGAACTTCCTTCCATAGGCGACCTCCTCGGAGGCGCAGGCGACCTTGCCAAGGGAGCCGCAGGCGCGGCTGCCGGACTCGCCAAGGGCGCAGGCGATTTGCTTGGCAAAGGCGTAGATCTTGGCAAGGACGTGCTTGGCAAGGCAAGCGACCTCCTCGGCGGTCTTTTGGGCGATGCCAAGGACGGGGCCTCCAAGCTTGGCGCACAGCTTGGCCCTATGCTCAAAGACGGCCTCGCGCAGGCGCAGGAGACGCTGGGCAAGGGCTTCGACCTCTTCAAGGGCCTGCTTGGCGATGCCAAGGACGGAGCGCAGAAGGTTGGAGACGCCCTTGGTCCCGTCTTGCAGGGCGGCCTTGAAATCGCCAAGAAGGGCATGGGAGCGCTGGGCGACTTCTTCTCGACAGTCTTCGGAGACGCGCAGCCTGCCACGGAAGAGGCTGGAGGCAAGATTGAATCCGGCATGGCGAGGACCGCAGGGCTTGTCAGGGACGGCTTCAACGCGGCTTGGCAAGGAACCGCCGCCTACGGTGTGCAGGCTTTCCAAGGCGCGGCTGCCACTATCCAGCAGATTTTCGCGGGTATCGTCTCCGGCATCGAAACCCAGGTCGGCGCTCTTGTCGCAGGGGCACAGCGCATGGCTGGAGATGCGGGCATGGTTCCCGCCTTCGCAGGCGTCCGTGCCCAGAATGCCGGAACCCGCAACGTCTCCAACACGCAGAACAACCGCATCACGATCCACGCGCCCGGCGGCGACCCGAAGGCCGTCCAGCAGGGCGTCCAGCGCGGTCTGAGTCAGTCCAACAAAACTATGCCCGCCCAGAGCGGAACGGTGGTGAAGTAGGATGCTTCTAGAACTGCTAGGCCTTGCTCCAGTGTGGACGCTTCAGGACGAGGGCGGGGGAAATGCCGTTGACTTCGACGTTTTCCTCGGCATCGACTTTAGCGGCGACAACCAGGTCGCGCACGAGCCAATCGAGGAAGGCGGGTTCGCTTCCTACAACAAGCAGAACACGCCGAAGGAAATCACCGTAGAGCTAGCCTCAACGAAGATGTATTTCAACCAGCAGCCAGTGCTGGAATCCATCGACAAGCTGGCGTCCGGCACCCAGAAGCTTTCCCTTGTCACGCCATCCAGCGAGTACAAGAACCTCAACCTTGAGAGCTATAGCTACAGGCGCACGGACGATGCCGGAGCCGGAATGCTGGTGGTGGAGCTCAAGCTGATTGAGATCCGCGAGGTCGAAGTCAAGAAGAAGACCACCGCTTCCGAAAGCCCCAAGAGCGAGAACAGCAAGCCTGTCGAGAAGGCCAAGAACCCTTCTCACGACTCCACGAAGAAGACGGGCCGGACGCAGACTAAGGAGCCGAAGCGGTCGATTCTTAGAGGCGGCGGCGATTGGGTAAGGAGCATCAAGCGATGACCGAAATCCCCCTCCAAGCTATCCCCGCGCAGGAGCTCCAGTGTATTCTTGACGGGCAGAACTGCACCCTGAAGGTTTACTGGCGCTTCTGGAAGCTCTTCATGGATCTTATGGTGGACTCCGAGCCTGTTTTCTCCGGCGCTGTGTGCCAGAATCTCCAGTGGGTCAACCAGAGCCCCAGCGTGGAGTTCTCCGGCGGTCTCATCTTCGCGGACGCCCTCGGAGACGAATCCCCGCGCTGGGACGGCCTCGGCACTCGCTGGAGCTTGCTCTACTTTGACGCGGACGAAGCTGAAGACCCGCAGACTGCCATCCAGGCCATGCTGGAGGAGGTCTAGGCATGGCGAAGTCGTTCACCAAGAAGCAGATCCGAATCGGCATGGCGCTCTACAAGGACGAGCAAAAGAGAACCTTGGTCTACGAGGGTGTCGAGACGCATGTGAGCATCGAGAAGCCGGGGGAACCCGATGAAAACAAGGCCACCGTGGAGCTGTACAACCTCAGCATGGACGCCATGCGGGACATGACCACGCTGGCGTTCAAGCCCTTGCAGTCGAAGAAGAATCTGATCGTCATCTTTGCTGGCGATGAAACCGAGGGCATGAGCCAGTGTTTTGCGGGCGAAATCCAGACGGCCTACGCTGACTTCAGCGGAGCTCCGACAATCAAGATGCATATTGAGGCGGCGGCTGGTTCCTATCCAAGCCTCAAGGCCTCCCCGCCCATTGCGGTCAAAGGCTCTCAGTCTGCCGCGTCTCTCATCGAGCAGTTCGCCAAGGAATCGGGCTATACGTTCCAGAACAACGGCGTCACTGCCAGCGTGAAGAACGCCGTTCTGAACGGCGATCCCATAACTAAAATGAAGACGGTCGCGCACATGGTCGGGTGCGAAATCATCATCGATGACAACGCCGTCAAAATCCAGCCCTACGATAAGGGCTTGGATCAGGGTAATGCGGTGGAGATGAGCAAAGACAGCGGTATGCTCGGCTACCCGACCTTTACGTCTGAGGGCATCAAGCTTCGTTGCTTGTACAACCCCGACTTGCAGCTTGGGGGCATGATTGAGGTCAAGAGCGTGGTCCCAGGTGCCGAGGGGACTTGGAAGATAAGCAAGCTCAGTCACAGTCTTGTCGCGAACTCCAACGCGCCCAGCGATTGGTTCTCCGAGGTGGAGGCGTCTCCGCTCGATGCCCAGCCGAAGGAGAAGAAGACCAGCAAGGAGAAGAAGGACAAGAAGGAGGGCAAGAAGTAATGGCCGAGGACACCACCCGCACAAGCAACCGCAAGCTCAACTCGGGGGCCAGCGAGTACAACGCCCTGTCCTTCATGATGGAGCAGATGATCAAGGGCATGGTCAACACCGCCATCCCCGTCCGCGTTGATAGCTGCACCAAGCCCGGTGTCGGCGGTGCCGCAGGCTACGTCTCCGCTACGCCTCTGGTTATGCAACGGGGAGCCGATGGCAAGAGCCTTGCGCCCGTAAGCCTCCCGCAGCTGCCGTATATCCGGCTCAGTGCCAGCACCGCGGCGATTGTGATTGACCCACAGCCTGGGGACGTGGGCTTCGCCGTTTTCGCCCAGCAGGACATTTCCAACCTCAAGGCGGGCTCCAGCGACCCCGTGCAGGCTGGCAGTTTTCGTGCTTTTGATATGTCAGACGGTGTATTTATTCCCGCAATTCTGGGCGTAACGCCTACAACTTTCGTTCATCTTGACCCAGAAAAAGGTGAAATTACATTGAAAGCCCCGACAAAAATCACCATCGAGGCTCCCCAGATCGAGCTTAAAGGCCCTGTCACCATGGGCGGGGCAGGCTCCAGCGACACCATCACTCTGGACGGCAACGTCTCGACCAACGGCAACATCACGGCCGCAGGCAACGTCAACGCAGGCCACTTCTACGGGCCTGTGAACTAGGGAGGCAGGCATGGCGCACACACGAAAGACGCTCCTCCTCGACAGGAACTGGGACATCTGCCTCGACAAGTCGGGGCGTATCGCCGTTGCGGACGGGCCGTATGCCACCGCGCAGGCCGTGGCCAACGAGTGCCGATTGTTCACGAATGACGCATACTTCGAGGTGGACCGAGGAATCCCGTACTACCTCATAGCGCTAGGCAAGAAGCTGAGCCCTTCCGTGCTCCGCGCCCGTCTCAGGGATGCGGCCTACCTCGTGGAGGACGTGGAAGACGTGACGGACGTTGTGCTGGAAAGCCTCGACACGGAGACCCGCAAGGTGACGGGCGAAATCAAATTCACTTCTGTGGAGGGTGAAAATGCCTCTGTTGAGCTTTGATCCTGCGGTCGGCATGACCGCCCCCGAAACCGCCGTCCTCCGCGATGCCGTTGCCGCCAACTGGGAGGCCGCCTTCAACACGGGCGACGGCTCCCCGACCTTGGACACCGAGGCCGCAACCCCCGCAGGCCAGCTTGTGGACGCCGAGGCCGCCTACCTCGCGCAGACCAACGCGGAGCTTCTGTACCTCTTTTCCCAGCTGAATCCCCGCACTGCCGAAGGCGTCTGGCAGGACGCGCTGGGCTACATCTATTTTCTCACGAGGAAAACCGCCCAGCCCACGACTGTTGTGGTCACCTGCTCCGGCCTCCAGAACACCGTCATCCCCGTGGGAGCCCAAATGCAGGACGATGACGGCGTGAGGTACGAGTGCCAGCAGGAAGCCACCATTCCCGCAGGCGGGAGCGTGGACGTGGTCTTTCAGGCACTGGAGGCTGGCCCTATCGAATGCCCCGCTGGAACGCTCTCGCAGATTGTCACGGTCATCCCTGGCTGGGATACTGGCGTCAACGCGGCCGCAGGCGTGGTGGGGAGGAATCGCGAGAGCCAAGCCGACTTCGAGAACCGACGTTTCGCTTCGGTTGCGAAGAACAGCCACGGCTCCGTCTTCAGCCTTCAGGGAGCCCTTGCCGACCTTGACGGCGTGGTTGACTGCCACGTCTTGGAGAATCCCACGGACTCCAGCGTCACGAAGAACAGCGTCACCATCCCCGCGCACAGCGTGGCCATCTGCATTTATGGGGGCGCAGACGCCGACATCGCAGAGACTATCTACAACAAAAAAGACGCTGGCTGCGGCACCACGGGAGGCACCACCGTTACCTATGTGGCAGCGGACCACGGCAACGCGACCTACAACTACTCCATCGTGAGGCCCACGCCTACGGACGTCCACATAGAGGTCGAGATCAACCGCACCGACCAGACTTCCGCTACCGTGGAGCAGGACATCATAGACGCTATCATCGGTGATTTTCTGGGCAATGACGCCAACTCCGGCAACACGAGGGTTGGCCTCGCCCAGACCGTCTACGCCTCGCGGTTCAGCGTCTGCGTCATTAAGACGGCGGGAGTGCAGGACTTGGTATCCATCACCATCGGCCTCGGCACTGGCCCCATGGGAGCCAGCATCGACATCCCAGGAGACGTGGAGCCGACCATCTCCAGCGCCGACATCGTTGTCACGGTCAACACTATCTAAGGAGGAATCCCACCATGGCTTTCAAATACTCACCGCAGTGGCAGGGGCCTCTTTCGGGCCGGAGCTTTGAAAGGCAGACGGAAGACGCCATCAACGGCATCCAGACATCTCTGGAACGCCTGCGGGCCGACCTTGAGAGCATCACGGGCTACGGCAGCTTCGCCCGCCTCTCCTACGAGGAAGTGACCGCCAGCCAGACTATCCAAGCCTCGGCGCTCTCCTCGATGCAGGTTCTGGTGTGCTCCGGCACCATTACGCTCACGCTCCTTGCGGCCAACAGCAACACGAGCTGGATACTCATAAAAAATGCAGGCTCCGGCGTGGTGACGCTCCAGCCTGCGGCTCCCTCAATCACTATTGACGGTCTTTCCCAGACCATAGATCTCCAGCCCAACGAATACATCCAGATCATCGGGCAGACGGCGGGCGCGTACCTCGTCATCTCGGACGGTCGCTGGCCTACCGCCATCAGCGATGCCGTGGCCACCGCAATCGGCGACTTCCAGTATATGGGGTAGACCATGGCGAACCTGCGCGACTTCTACACCCAGCTTCGGGTCAACTGCCCCGACATCATATCGGGCATAGACGCGCTGGAACCTGTCCAGAGCCAGTACGCGGCGTCCCCGCGCATCGTCTCCCTGCTGGTCAAGAAGGCAGCCCTGCTCGATCCTGGGCGCGACCTCATGGATTGGTACGAGAAGGTCTTCAACCCGCAGTCTGCCGAGGGCGTGGGGCTCGATATCTGGGGCCGGATAGTCGGCATCGGCAGGATGCTGCGGGTTCTGAACACGGAGTTCTTCGGCTTCAGCTACTCCGGCCTGAACCCTTTCGACCAAGCCCCATTCTGGAACAGTGCAGACGCCGAGGGCCAGTACCCGCTCAGCGATGACGCCTACAGGTTCCTCATCTTCTACAAGGCGATGGCGAACATCGGGCAGGCCAACATGGCATCGCTCAACGCCATGCTCCAGCTTCTGTTCGAAGAAGTCCATGGCGAGGGCTCCTGCTTCGTGCTGGAAGACGGTCCGATGCACATCAAGGCAGTCTTCCTCTTTGAGCTTACCAGCTACGAGCAGTCTGTTCTGGAGCAGCACGGCCTGCTCGACCGCCCCGCAGGCGTGGGCTTCAGCTGGTTCCAGATCAACCCCTTCGCCACTTTCGGGTTCGCAGGGCAGGAGCTCCAGCCCTTCGACCGCGGCGTCTTCACGCCTTTCGTTGAACAATCACCCGCCTAACCTAGGAGGCGCACATGGCAATTCAGACCGAGCCGACCCGCATCCAGATTCCGTTTGCGGACTCCGGCACCAAAAACACGATTCCCGACACCCAGCCTACGCCTTCTGCCTCGCAGGCGGCATCGTGGACGGACGGCTTCCCCGCCCAGTGCTCCCTGCCTTTGTCGGCAGGCGGCATTCCTCCGGCGAGGGCCGACTTCAACGGCATCTTCAACGCCATCACGCAGAGCGCGCGCTTCACCGAAGAGGGCGGCATCTGGAAATGGGACGCTGCCGTTGACTACGACGCGAACCGCCTTGTTCTCGGCAGCGACGGTCTGCTCTACTGGAGCATGGGACAAAGCGGGCCGAACACGGGGGCGGGCGCAGTTAATCCGACTGCCGACGACGGGACGTACTGGGGGTCGGCTCTAGTAGCGGTTCCTGGCACGGTAGACAATTCCAACAAAATAGCCAACACAAAATGGGTTAGAAATGCGATCCTGTCAGTTCCTATTTATGTCAACCCTTCTACTGGAAACGACAATTACTCAGGAACAAGTCTTGGAGGAGCGGTTAAAACCATCAACAAGGCTCTGTCTATAGCCCAGAACCGTACTGGAAGCTATCAAAATATATGCCTTGCTTCTGGCACATACAACGAATATATAGATATAAAATCAAAGCTTGTTCAGTTTTCATTGCAAGGGAATGTAACAATAACCGGTGGAATTTTTATTCATAGAAACGCTGCTCTGAGCATAGACTATGCTGATGGAGTATCGACTGCAACATTTACTGCAAAAAACGGAAACAGCACCTGTATAAGTGCCAATACGGGAGGCTTGTTCTTATGCAAGGTTCCTTGTGTTGTACAAACTAGTGGCGCAGACTCGGGGGTTTTTGCGACAAACTGTTCAAATATTATATTTGATGACAGTTTAAGCATAAGCATGACATCTGGAACAGTCGATGTGATAAATATTTCTAACGGGTCGTCTATCATTGCTCCT
>Ga0310696_10011630_pt1 | contig 10040 bp, 6 predicted proteins | sample AusTroGonzalo_MG_4_FD_203885 | JGI IMG/M metagenome (GOLD analysis project Ga0310696, IMG submission 203885) | Bovine rumen microbial communities from tropical cattle in Woodstock, Queensland, Australia - Gonzalo_02 (v2) (version 2) | ecosystem: Host-associated > Mammals > Digestive system >...
GGCCTGTCTGCTGCTGGCCCTCTCTGCCCTGGCCCAGCCCGGCATGCCTGAGCCCGAGAATGTGGTATTTACCCAGCGGGCTTCTTTCTCCATTGCCTACGGCGGACCCACCCGGGCCGAAGGCCGCTCCTACAACTTCACGCCAACTTTCTTCATTTATCCGGACACCAAGCTGGACAAGGCCGGCGCAGAGGCGCTGGTGGCCTCGCTGGAAATCCAGCAGCTGCTGGACGACAATTACGGCACGGCCATGGTGGTGAATCCCACCGGTGAGAAATATGCCCCCGAAGCAGACTTTGAGGCCTTTGCCAAGCTGTTCAACCGCTTCCGCGGTCCCGGCAACCTCAAGATTGTGGGTATTGGAAACGGCGCCACCTTTGTGAACCAGGTGCTGGCTCCCAAGGCCGGCGGCCAGGTTTCCGGCATCCTCACCGTTGGCGGAAAGCCTGGCAAGAGCGTAGATCCGGCCGGCGTTCCCGCCTATGTGGCCGGCAAGGGTGCGGCCAAAGTGGCCAAGCCCTATTTGGCCGCCGTCCATGCCGACGAGCCCCTGATGAAGGTGGTGGTCAACCCCGCTTCGGCCCCTTTGAAAGAGGTCTTTGCCGATGCCTGGAAGCAGGTGCTGGGCCGCTGCTACCGCTATAATAATAACAATCATACGCACTACGAGGGGGCCAAGCTGGGAGAGTACGGTTCCTATGAGCTGGAACCCTACCTGGACTGCGAGTCCCTGGGCATTAAGCGTATCATCGTAGAGCAGCCCACCGGCCGCGACACCAAGCAGCTCTGGTACGAATACTGGCCCGAGGAACTCCTGGAAGGCGCTCCCGAGAAGAGCGTCCCCGTGATGGTGCTCCTGCACGGTAACACCAATGACCCCCGCACCCAGGCCGAAACGTCCGGCTTCATCCAGGTGGCCGCAGAGGACCGCTTCTTTGTGGTGGAAATGGAATGGCAGGGAAGCCCCAACTACCAGGCCATGGGCCACGACGGCATTGAATCCGTCCTGTACCAGCTCTTTGGCAAGTACCCGCAGCTGGATCCTTCCCGCGTGTACGCAGAGGGTCTGAGCGCCGGCTCCATCACCGCCACGGCCCTGGGTATCAAGAAATCGCACGTATTTGCCGCCGTGGGCGGTCACTCGGGCGGTATCTTCGGCGGTCCCTTCAAGGGCTACACCACCAAGGACATCCTCTGGGACGAAGCCACCCAGAAGCGCGGCGCCGTGGAAATGCCTTACTGCTCCGTGCTGGGCACCAAGGACAACGTGGTTCCGTATATCAAGCCGGACAACTGGAAGAACAACAACTACCTCAACGCCTGGAACACCTACGAGCAGATGAACGGCATGGAGGTAGTGGATGAGCTGGACTTCACCGTGGATCCCGTGTTTGCCCAGAAGATGCAGGACCGTGAGACCATTGTGACCAACAAGGGAGACGGCATTGTGATTGAGACCGGACAGCTGTACAAGGGCAACGTGCCCCTCATCAAGGTTGTGGCCGTGGTCAACTACGGTCACTGGAACTTCCAGCCCACCGCCCGCATCATGTGGGACTACTTCAAGCAGTTCCGCCGCGACCCCGAGACCAAAAAACTGATTTACGTACAGTAGCGCCTTGCAGACCTCAAGGCGTCGAAGGCGTTATGGTTTGGAAGGGCAAACCCGTCAAACTGTCTTCCGAAAAGAACAACCTTACCCTGTAAACTATGAACCCAAAGCATACATTCCTGGCTTTTGACTGCGGTGCCACATCGGGGCGCGCCGTGCTGGCCACCTTCTCCCAAGGCTTCTTTGAGATGAAGGAAGTCTACCGTTTTCCCAGCGGCATCATTGAGCTGCAGGGCAAGTATTACTGGGATATCGTAGCCATCTATGAGCATTTCAGAAAGTGCCTCTCCCAGCTGGAGCAGGAGGGCGTCCGAATTGACTCCATAGGCATAGATACCTGGGGCGTGGACTTTGGCTTTGTGGCCGATGACGGGAGCCTCCTGGGCAATCCGCGTGCGTACCGCGATCCCTATACGGAAGGCATTCCGGAGAAGGTTTACCAGACCGTTCCCCGGGAGCAGCTCTATGCCGCTACGGGCATCCAGATCATGAATTTCAACTCCATCTTCCAGCTCTATGCCCAGACGCAGGAAGACTTTGCGCCTCTGCGCTACGCCAAGGAGATTCTCTTTGTACCGGACCTGCTCTCCTACATGCTCACCGGAAAGAAGGTGTGCGAATACACCATTGCCTCCACTTCCGGCATGATGGACCAGAATACCCGGCAGTTCAACAAGGAGCTGCTGAAAAAGCTGGGGATCAAGGCCGATGTGCTCCTGCCCATAGTCCAGCCCGGCGTAAAGATTGGCGAGTTCAAGGGCATCCCGGTCATTGCGGTTGCCGGACACGACACGGCTTCGGCCATTGCCGCCGTCCCGGCTACCGACGAGCACTTCGCCTACCTCTCCAGCGGCACCTGGAGCCTGATGGGCATCGAGGCCCCCTCCCCCATCATCAACGAAGAATCGGCCCGCCTCAACTTTACCAACGAAGGCGGCATCGAGGGTACGACCCGCTTCCTCAAGAACATCACCGGCATGTGGCTGCTGGAGCAGAGCCGAAAGGTCTGGAAGGCCGCCGGCAAGGATTACTCCTATCCCCAGCTGGTGGAGATGGCCCAGGCCGAAGCCTCTTTCCCCGGCCGAATCGACCCCGACGACCCCCGCTTTGCCAACCCCGCCAACATGGTGGAGGCCATCACCTCCGTCATCGGCCCGACCTCCGATGCGCAGATCGTTTCCTGCATCTACCATTCCCTGGCCGACAAATACGCCGAAGTGCTGGGGAGCCTGCAGAGCTTTGCTCCCTATAAGATTGAAAAGCTGCACATCATTGGCGGCGGTTCTGCCAACGAGCTGCTGAACCAGTGGACGGCCAACGCCATAGGCCTCCCCGTAGTGGCCGGACCCACCGAAGCCACCGCCATCGGCAACGTCATGATGCAGGCCAAAGCCGCCGGCCTGGTCAAGGACCGCTGGGAGATGCGCCGCATGATAGCCAACACATTCAACGTTAAAACTTATAACCCGTCATAGTTATGAAAGAAGCACAGATTCTCAAAGCTTATGAGATTGCCAAAGAGCGCTATGCCGCAGTTGGCGTAGACACCGACAAAGCCATTGAAACCCTGGAGAAGACGCCCATCTCCCTGCACTGCTGGCAGACGGACGACGTGATTGGTTTCGAGAGCAAGGACGGTCTCTCCGGCGGCATCCAGACCACCGGCAACTACCCCGGCCGCGCACGCAATATAGATGAGGTAAGGGCCGATGTCAAGTTTGCCAAGAGCCTCATTGCCGGTAACCACCGCCTCAACCTCCACGAGATCTACGGAGACTTCGGCGGTAAGTTCGTAGACCGCGACCAGGTGGATGTCCGCTACTTCGAGAGCTGGATCCAGTGGGCCAAGGAAAACAACCTCAAGCTGGATTTCAACTCCACTTCCTTTGGCCATCCCAAGAGCGGAGACCTCTCCCTGTCCAACCCCGACAAGGGCATCCGTGACTTCTGGATTGAGCACACCAAGCGCTGCCGCCGCATAGCCGACGCCATGGGCAAGGCCCAGAACGACCCCTGCATCATGAACATCTGGGTGCACGACGGTTCCAAGGACCAGACCGTGGAGCGCAAGCGCTACCGCGAGATTTTTGCCGAGTCCCTGGACGAGATCCTGAAGGAGGACCTCCCCGGCATGAAGACCTGCCTGGAGGCCAAGCTCTTCGGCATTGGCCTGGAAAGCTATACCGTGGGTTCCCACGACTTTGTAGCCAGCTACTGCGCCACCCGCAAGCTCATGTACACCCTGGATACCGGCCACTATGAGATGACGGAGAACGTGTCCGACATGGTGGCTTCCCTGCTGCTGTTCGTTCCCGAACTCATGCTGCACGTCTCCCGCCCCATCCGCTGGGACTCCGACCACGTGACCATCATGAACGACCAGACCCTGGACCTGTTCAAGGAGATTGTACGGGCCGATGCCCTCAGCCGCAGCCACATTGGTCTGGATTACTTTGACGCCGCCATCAACCGCATTGGCGCCTATGTGATTGGCACCCGCGCTACGCAGAAGTGCGTGCTGAGCGCCCTCCTGGAGCCCCTGAAGAAGCTCCGCGAATACGAGGATGCCGGCAAGGGCTTCCAGCGGCTGGCCCTGCTGGAAGAGGCCAAGACCCTCCCCTTCGGCGCCGTGTTCGACTACTTCAACTACAAGAACGGCGTTCCCGTGGGAGAAGCCTTTATTCCGGAAATCGAGAAATACGAGAAAGAGGTAACCAGCAAGCGTTAAACCATGAATACCCTCATTGGATTACTGATCATAGCCATAGGAGCTTTTTGCCAAAGCTCCTGCTATGTTCCCATCAACAAGATCAAAGGCTGGGCCTGGGAATCGTACTGGATTGTGCAGGGCGTTTTCGCCTGGCTCATCCTCCCCTTCCTGGGGCTGCTGCTGGCCGTGCCCGCCGGGCACAGCGTGGGTGAACTCTTTGCCCAGGCCAGTTCCTTCAACATCTGGATGACCATCCTCTTTGGCGCGCTGTGGGGCGTGGGCGGCCTTACCTTCGGCCTGTCCATGCGCTATCTGGGCGTTGCCCTGGGCCAGAGCATCGCCCTGGGCACCTGCGCGGGCCTGGGCACCATCATGGGCCCCGTGCTGCTCAATATCTTCTTCCCGGAGCTCAATGCCCTGGAGTCCCTCACCTTCTCCGTGATCCTGGGGGTGGTGGTATGCCTTCTGGGCATCGCCATCATCGGCGTGGCCGGCGGCATGAAATCGGCCTCCCTGAGCGAAGAGGAAAAGAAGCAGGCCGTCAAGGACTTCAACTTCCCCAAGGGCCTGGCCATCGCCCTGCTGGCCGGCTTCATGAGCGGCTGCTTCAACGTGGGCCTGGAGTTTGGCAAGGAGATCCATTTTGCAGAGACCAACGAGCTCTTCCAGACCCTGCCCGCCACCTTCCTGGTAACCCTGGGCGGTTTTGTGACCAATGCTGTCTACTGCTTCTGGCAGAACCAGAAGAACAAGACCTGGGGAGACTATGCCAAGAAGGAAGTGTGGGGCAACAACCTGCTGTTCTGCCTGCTGGCCGGCGCCCTCTGGTACAGCCAGTTCTTCGGCCTGTCCCTGGGCAAGAGCTTCTTCGAGCCCGGCAGCGGCATGCTCACCCTGGCCTTCTGCATCCTGATGGCCTTCAACGTGACCTTCTCCAATGTCTGGGGCATCATCCTCAAGGAATGGAAGGGCTGCTCCAAAAAGACCATTGCCGTGCTGGTTGTTGGCCTCGTTATCCTTATTATTAGTACCTTTGTACCGCAATTAATATAATGAGTATTTTAGACAATAGACCTGCTTTAAAGGCAGAGATAGACAAGGTGGCCGAAGTAGCCGGATACCTTTGGATGAAAGGATGGGCCGAAAGAAACGGAGGCAACATCACGGTCAATATTACCGAATGGGTAGACGACGGGATGAAGGCGCTGCCGGCCATCACGGAGGCACGTCCCATTGGCAAGACCCTGCCCCAGCTGAAAGGCTGCTGGTTTTACTGCAAGGGGACCGGCAAACGGATGCGGGACCTGGCCCGGGAACCCATGGCCAACGGCTCCATCATCCGGATCCTGGAGGACTGCGCGCACTATGAGATAGTGGCCGACCAGCCGGTGGCCCCCACCTCGGAGCTGCCTTCGCACCTGGCCGTTCACGACTACCTGCTGGCCAAGGGCTCCCCTTACCGGGCCTCGCTGCACACGCATCCCATTGAGCTGGTAGCCCTCACGCACAGCAAGAAGTGGATGAAGAAAGATGCCGCCACCAAGATGCTGTGGTCCATGATCCCGGAGACCAAGGCCTTCTGCCCCCGCGGGCTGGGCATGGTCCCGTACATGCTCCCCTCCAGCGTTGAGCTGGCCGATGCCACCATCCGCACCCTGGACCAGGACTACGACGTGGTGATGTGGGAGAAGCACGGCGTGTTTGCCGTGGATGTGGATATCATGAGCGCCTTTGACCAGGTGGATGTCCTGAACAAAAGCGCTCTCATCTATATTGCAGCCAAGAACATGGGCTTTGAGCCCGATGGCATGACGGACGCCCAACTCAAGGAAATGTCCTTTGCCTTCGGCCTGCCCAAATAGCTACGGTATTACAATCTTATAGGTCTTTCCGGCCTTGTTGGTAAGTTTGCTGTCCTTCAGCCAGAGATTAGCCTGGCGGAGGGCAGCATACGTTGTACCATGGGCAATGGCAAAGTCCACCAGGTTGGGAATGGCTTCCTTGACCGTAACGGTCTCCTTAGGACTCTTGACCGGGTACATATCGGCCTGGGAAATCTGGAAGCCAAAGGCGGCGGGATTCTCAAAAAAGAGCTTGCAGGCCAGCAGCCGGAACATGTAGCGGGAGGTCTCCTCCGTGAGCCACAGCTCCAGGGCCGATGTCTGCTTCTGCTCGCTCAGGCGGGCGGTGATGCCGCCCTGGCCGGCATTGTAGCTGGCTGCCACCGTCATCCAGTCTCCGAACTTGCGGTAGGCGTCTTTCAGAAAGTCGCAGGCTGCCTTGGTCTCTTTCTCCATGTGGAAACGCTCATCCACCTCTGCGTTCACCTCCAGGTGATAGGTGGCGGCCGTGGCTTTGGTGAACTGCCACAGGCCGGAGGCTCCTACCACCGATACGGCGGTGGGATCCAGGTTGCTCTCAATGGCCATCAGGTACTTGAGGTCTTCCGGAATGCCCTGGGCCCTGAGGATGGGCACAACCAGGCCGAACACCCGCTTGGAGCGCTTGAGCATGAGCATGGAGTTGGTGTGCATGTTGGTGAAGGAGAGAAGTTCCCGGTCCATGCGCTCCCGGAAATCCAGCCGGTCCATGCGGACCGTATCTCCGGCAAACACCACATAATCCGGCACCCGGGGTGCCTTGAAATGGAGGTCCTGCCCCCGAAGGGCGATGGGCATCAGGAAGATGCCCATCAGCAGGATAGCGACTTTTCTGTAAAACGTCATATTCTAAAGATCAATACGGGCGCACCAGCCGCCGTTGCGAACCATGTGGATGGGCAGGACGGTGCTGCTGCTAACCTTGCTTTCCTTGCGGAGGTAATCCATGGCCATGATATCGGCATTGATACCATCGGCAAAGCTTTCCATCTTGTACTCCTTGCCGGCGGGCAGGAAGTCCAGCTTGAGCTGGAAGTCACGGGCGGTGCTGTTGGTGATGCCGCCAATGAACCAGGTATTGCCCTTGCGCTTGGCGGTAACGCAGTACTGTCCGGCTTCGGCCTCCAGCACGCGGGTCTCGTCCCAGTTCACGGGGACGCCAGTTAGGAAGTCGCGGCAGTCGGGCCACTGGTCGTAACGGCAAGGGTTGTCCATGAGCATCTGCAGGTTGCTCTCGAAGAGCACGAACACGGCCATGTTAAAAGCCTTGGTGCCTACGCCTGCGCAGATGGGACGGTTGCCGTGATGACGCTCGGGCTGGTAGTTGAGCATGGAACCGGGGGTGTAATCCATGGGGCCCACGGCGTTGCGGATGAAGGGCAGCCAGACGGTATTGTCGGGCTTGCAGGAGCCGTTGTACTCCATACCGCGCACGCCCTCGTAGGTGAGCACGTTGGGATACTTGTAGTCCAGGCCGCTGGGGTGGAAGGCGCCGTGGAAGTCAATGAAGATGTGGTGCTGGGCAGCCTCCTTGGACACGCGCTCGTAGAAGTTGATCATCCACTGGTCCTGGCGGTCCATGAAGTCAATCTTGACACCCTTGATGCCCCACTCCTCAAACTTCTGAAAGAGGTCCATGTGGTGCTCCACGGTGAGCCAGGGCAGCCAGACAATAATGCCCACGCCCTTCTCCTTGCCGTAGGCTATGAGCTCGGGCAGATGCACCTCGGGGTTGGTACGGAAGGGGTCGCGGGTATCCAGGGCCCAGCCTTCGTCCATGAGGATATAGCCCACACCGTTGCGGGCGGCAAAGTCCACAAAGTACTTATAGGTATCTAGGTTGATGCCGGATTTGAAAGTCACGTCCGGGCCGAAGGGAATGCCGTTGAGCCAGTCCCAGCAGGTCTGTCCCACCTTGATCCAGTCGGTGTCGCCGATAGCGTTGGCGGGAGCCAGGCGCACGGGCATGGCATTCTCGGCCAGCTGACCGTCTCTCTGGGTGATGAGCATGTAGCGCCAGGGGAAGGTGCGGGTGCCGGCGGTCTTGGCCACATAATCGGCCTCTTTCAGGATTTTCTGGCTGCGGTCTCCGTCGTCTTCGTACTCCAGCGGGGTCTTGGGCTGGATGATGGAGAAGGCGTTGCCCTCGTTGGACTGGAGGAAGGTGCCGGGATAGTCAAACAGGTCAAACTCAGAGATGAGGACCTTCTGGTTCTTGCCCATGACCAGGATGGGCAGTTCGCTCATGCGGTCGGTGCTCTTCCACTCGTTGCTGGGAACCACCGAGTAGTTCTCTTCGCAGCTGGTGCGGAAGCTGCGGGGCTGCTGCAGCACCAGCGGGCTGGGCTCTGCCAGCTGCCACGTTCCGTCTTCGGCCAGTACTTCAATCTCTCCCTTCAGGGAGGTGACAAAGCGGTAGGCCACGCCGTCGTTATAGATGCGCCACTCCAGCTTGTAGTTGCCGCCCATGGTGAGGGTAAGCAGGGTGTAGTGGTTCTCTAACTGGCTGTCCTTAAGAGGATGGATGGGGGTGAGGGTCTCCTGGACGGTCTGCACCTTCTTGCTTTTGAGAACGGGTTTCTCTCCCAGGGTGCGGTCCCGGAGGGTCAGGCCCACATGGCACTGTTCAAAAAGTTTCTCTCCGTGGCTTTCTACATCGTAATAGATTTTGTCAGAAAGCGTTACGGTTACCTGGGTTTGTCCGTCCGGACTGGTTGCGCTCACTTTTTTCTGCGCATAAACGAGGGTACTGGCCAGGAGCAATACCACCAGAAGTAAGTTCTTTTTCATATACGTTAAGGTTGTTTCATTTGAATGCTCTAAGTTACCAATAATTCGCCGATTATCAAAGAAAAGGGCCGGTCCCCGAAGGAACCGGCCACTAACCAAACTATAAATTAACCCAAATACCGTTGTTATTTCCAGTTGGTATACTGAGCAGAGGAGTCGGTCCAACCAGCGTTCTGCTTGAGGACACCGGCAGAGAGGCTAACCTCAGAGGCAGGGAACGGGCGGAAACCCCAGGTAGCATTGTAGCGGGCTTCGTAACCGGCACCCTGGTCCTTCATCACGATCCAGTCGCCACCGGCATTGCGGATGGGCTGATTGAGCTGGGTCTTGAGGGCGGCCAGGCAGTAAGCCTTACCGTAGCGGCGCATATCGTTCCAGCGGATACCTTCGAAGGCCAGTTCGTGCTTACGTTCCATGCGGAGAGCGTCTACACTGTAGGCTTTGTCGGGCAGACCTACACGGGCGCGGACGGCGTTCATACCGCTCTTGCCATTGTAGATAACCTTACCGTCGGTGAGCTCGGAGTGCATCAGGAGAACATCGGCGAAGCGGATGATCTGCACATTCTGCGGGGAGTGACCACGACCGAGGTCGGAGCCGCTGCCGCCGTATTCGGCCACGGAGGAGAACTCATAGAAGAACGTGCTGCCCTGCATGAAGCCCCAAGCCTGGTATTTCTTCTGCCAGAAACCGGATTCTTCCATCTGGTTGTCGTTACCCCAGGTGTACTTTGAAGGATCGGCCATTTCTTCGTTTACGCTGTAGATGGAAGCAGCCTTACGGATATCTCCGGGCTCCTCTTTATCCCACTCATTCCATACGTAAGGGTTCACGGTAGCCATTCCGTAACCACGGCTGAAGGGGAAGGCGTTAACCTCGTACTTGCTGCGCTTGCGCACACCAAGATACTGGTCAAACTTGTTGCGGTTGCGGGAAGACTCGGCCACGTTGGAATAGCAGATGCTGAACATTTCCTCGGGGTTCACATCGTCGGTGTACCAGGTGCCGGGGATGTCCTTGGCATAGGCATACTGGGGCTTGGTCACGG
>Ga0310696_10011631_pt1 | contig 10039 bp, 8 predicted proteins | sample AusTroGonzalo_MG_4_FD_203885 | JGI IMG/M metagenome (GOLD analysis project Ga0310696, IMG submission 203885) | Bovine rumen microbial communities from tropical cattle in Woodstock, Queensland, Australia - Gonzalo_02 (v2) (version 2) | ecosystem: Host-associated > Mammals > Digestive system >...
CTACGGAGACGAGAAGATAGCGAAAGACATTATGTCCCGCATCTGGGGCGGAAGAGGGGTCTTCACCTGCACCGTGGCAAACACGCGCACGTCCACGATCCCCGGGGTCTCGGAGGCCGGGGACACCCCCGAGCTTACCATGTTCACCCCCGCGGCGGATGCGGAGCTGCTGGTCAACGGCAGGGTCACCTGCATGAAGGGCATCCCGATCAACCCCGGAGGGATCCCCACCCCCGCCACGCTCACCAAGGCCGCCCTGGAGCTGTCCGGCATGCCGTACTACATCGTCAACGGCGGATGCGACATCATCCCCAGCGTCCCCTACTTCTACACCGGGGGCAGCTGCGGGGAGAAGATCATCACCGGGAAGTCCGTCAAGAACGTCAGGGAGAGCTACGAGAAGGGCTACACCCTGGGCGAGATGCTCGCCAAGGCCTACGACTTCGTGGTCATAAGCGAGAGCTGCGCCGGAGGCACCACCACGGCGCTGGCCGTCATGATGGCCATAGGCGTCCTGAAGGAGAACCTGGTCAGCAGCAGCTCGCCCAAGAACCCCAAGGAGCTGAAGAGCAACCTTGTGAAGCAGGCCTTCGAGGCAGCAGGCATCGAGATCGGGTCCCTGTCCGACGATCCGCTGAAGGCGATAGAGTGCGTCGGCGACCCCATGATGCCCGCGAACGTCGGCATCCTGTGCGGAGCGGCCAAGACCAAACCCGTGATCGTCGGCGGAGGCACGCAGCTCTCCGCGGTTATCGCATGCGCGCTGAAGCTCCATCCGGAGATCGCCGGGAACATCATCCACGGCACGACCAGATGGATGATGAACGATCCCAACTCCAGCCTAGTCAGGATCATGGACGGAATATCGGACAAGGTGCCGATAGTCTACATCAACGTGGATTACAGCGCCAGCCCTTACGAGGGGCTTCAGGCCTACGAGTGGGGATTCATCAAGGAAGGCGTCGGATGCGGCGGATCCTCGGTGGCTGCGATAATCTCGTCCGCCGGGAAGATAACGTCGGAGGATCTCCAGGACAAGGTCCACGAGATCTACCGCGGGATCATGGGATACGACTGAGGTCCTCGGCCATCAACTTCGCCAGGGCCAGCTCGCCCTTAGTGTTGACGTTGACCGCCAGCTCCTCGGAGGACGTCTCGTAGAGGAACTCCTCAAGATAGCGGCCCTCCAGCGTCCATGCCCGGTTCATTATGCAGATGCCGGACAGCACCCAGTTGCGGCCGTTGTGCTCCCTGGTGTACGACGGCGTTATCCCGACCTTGCGGACGGTGTCCTCGTCGATCACAGCTATGGCGGACTCCATCCTCCCGGGCTCGAAGAACTCGATGAACCCGTCGACGATGTCCGTCCTGAGCAGCGGGAGATCCGAAGGGCAGGTCAGGACGTACTCCCCCTGAAGGATGCGGAACGATTCGTGGAGATCGTCCATGAAGCTCTCGCCGGATGTCCTGACGGTCTCCACGCCGATGCTCTCCAGGTAGGCCTCGGTCTCCATGGTGTTGTCGCTCACGGAAACCAGGACGCGGTCGATATGCTTGGACTCGGACAGCGCATTGACTACGCGCTCAACGGTAGGTATCCCGCCCACTAGCTGCATGGGCTTCTCGACACCGCAATGGCCCATGCGGGTGCCCTTGCCGCCTGCGTTGATGAGGGCCTCCAAGGTCACGCACTCTCGCGGTGCGCCTTACCCTGGGATGGTCCCTCCATCCTGATGTCATCGCAGATTATGTCCATCAATTCGTCCATCATATCCTTCCTTCCATGGAGAACACCATGGAAAACAGGCTCGACAATCGAGTTGATGAGTCTTAAAGGTACTGGATTTCCGTCGTCGTTCATGGAGGCCACACGGTGCTGGACGAACTGCACCAGATCGACCGCAGCCACCCTCTCGGGCGTGCTGAGGTAAGAATCGAGGAAGCCCTCCACGTCCGCATCCGGTATCCCTCCATCCCTCGCTGCGGCTCTAAGACGGTCCGCCGTCCCGAGCCTGCCGAAGATCATCATCGGCGATTCCGCTATGGGATGCTCCAGCCTCTTCTTCAGGGCGTATCCCACCGCCGCCCTCACGGCGCGGGCGGACGCTATGCCGATGTTGGAGCCTGTCCCGGTGTATGTGACCCTGTCGTCCCCGGGAGGACAGATCACGGCCATGGAATCGGAGGTGGTCCCCGTCTCGAAATAGCCCGCATCCCGCATGGCGGCGCTCTTCCCCTCGACCAGGGGGATGAACAGGTTCACCTTCCCCTCCATGGTCAGAGGCACAGGGGACACCACGGCGATGTTGATCGTTCCGCCCATCATGCGCTTGCCCCTCTCGAGGGACAGCGCGTGGCGGTATTCCCAGTTGTCGAGGACCTCCCCGGCCAGCACATGGTTGCTGAGCCCGGCGGTGGCCACAGCCTCGACGACGACGCCGGAGCGCTCGCCGGCGGCTGAATTGAACACGTAATCGACCTCCGCGGCGGTCATCATCCCGACGGAATCCTCCGGAAGGCCGAGCCCGTCGCGGACCTTCCTCGCATCGGATTCGGGATCGTACGTCATGTAGTCCTTGGGGACCTGCATTATGAACAGCGCCGAGGTCTCGGTGACCCCTCCGTTGAGGACGGCGCTGCTGATGCATTCCATCTTCCTGTCGAAATACGCTATGCCGACGGCCCAGCCGTCGAACTCCCTTATCTCCGTCCTCATATGGACCACCCGAGAAGGTCGAAGAACCCGATTATCAGGTCTGCTGTCAGATACTCGCAGTACGACTGGATGCGCACACCGATGATGGCATAGGACACCAATGTCACGGTCAGGATGAACAGCACCGACGCCGTCTCCACGAGACGGAGGCACCTGCGGACATCCTCGGTCGTGGGCATCGGCCCCGTCCCCATCACGTACACGTCCTTCTTCTCCATGCTGATGCCCAGCACGGCGGCCACTGCTGTCATGGACCATCCGCTGTTGGGGCTGGGGGTCTTCGTGTGCTCCGCCTTGGCGGCGGGCACCGCCGCCCTCCAGTCCATCTTCAGTATCATGCCTGCCAGCGCGACGAAGTAGGGCGACACCCTGGATGTCACGAATCCTAGCACATCGTCGAACTTCGCGGGGAAGTATCCGAGCCTCCCGTACTTGTCGTTCAGGTATCCCCACATCGCGTCCATCAGGTTGGCGCATCTGAACATCACCGCGCCGACGATCCCCAGGAACCCGAAGTAGGTAGCAGGGGAATACACGGAATCCACCAGGTTCTCGGACACGGTCTCGCAGCACGAGGATGCGATGTGCTCCGGGTCCATGCCCTTGGTGTTCCTGCTGACGATCATCTGGACCTTGGCAGCGGCCTCCTCGACCCTTCCCTCGTCCAGATCTTTGCAGATGGGCTCGCAGTGGTGCCTGAAGGAGAACACCGCGAAGGATATCTTGAAGATGAACGCGGTGGCGACGATCCACAGGATCTCCCCGGCCAGCGGGTCCCACCATATGGAGACGAACACCCTGCAGCCGGTGGTGATCAGGAGACCGATGCCTGAGAACAGGAGGAACACAAGCAGATACGAGAGGAATCCGAGCACCGATGTGGATGCCCTGTCCCTGGTCTTGATGTGCCTGTCGATCCAGGCCAGGATGTTCCCCATCCATCTCAGGGGATGGAACGCGTTGGGGACCTCTCCGATGAAGCGGTCTATGAGCAGCGCCAGAAAGACGATCGCTACAGCGTCCGCCCACAGCCACATCGGATCACCCGTTCAGGATGGAATCCACGGCGGCTATGAACCTGCAGTTCCGGTCCCTGTCTTTCACGCTGTAACGCACATAGGGCGCGAACTCCTCCCCGAAGGAGGAGCAATCCCTGACCATGATGCCGCGGCTGAGCATCTGCTTCTTGAAATCGGCGCAGGACATGCCGATCGGCCTGAGCGAATTGAAATAGAAGAACGAATCCGAGACCTCCCCCACGGGGAATCCGACCTCCTCCAGCGAGGAGTTCATGATCTCGGACTCCTCGGCCATGACCATGGCGGCCATGTCCACGTAGTCCATGTGGTCCCTGAGCAGGACGTTTGCCACGGTCTGCTCTATCTGCCCCACATTCCACGTCATGCGGACCTTCTCCATATGGGAGATGAGCACCGGATTGGAGAACCCGAACCCGATGCGTATGCCGGGGATGGCGAAAGACTTCGTGAGGGAGGACGCCACGATGAGGTTGGAGAACCTGTCGACCATGCTGGACAGTGTTATGTCCGCGTATCCGGGGACCAGCTCCAGGAGGGTCTCGTCCAGGAAGACCAGCACCCCTCTCTCCTCGCACTCGCGGACGATGCTTATCAGCTTGTCCCGGGGCTCCACCCTCCCGGTGGGGTTGTTCGGATTGCAGATGTAGATGGCCTTGACCCCGTCCACGCTGTACATCAGCGTGTCCAGGTCGATGCGGAAGTCGTCCTCCGCCTTCAGGTCGTTCCATACGATGTCGGCGCCCACGATCCTGCACTGCTGAGCATACTCGGCGAAGGAAGGGCGGTTGATGACGACCTTGTCCCCGGGCGAGAGGAACGTGTTGGGGAAGTTGCGGATGATGTCGGACGATCCCGCTCCCACGGTGATGCAGTCCTGATCCACATTGAAGGTCTTGGAGATGGTCTCCTTCAGCTCCGCGCAGGAATCGTCGGGATAATGCCCTATGTCCCCTATGGCCGATGCTATGATCTCGCCTATGTCCTCCGGAGGGCCGAACGGATTCAGGTTGTGGCTGTAATCCTCTACGCCTTCCAGCCTCCAGGCCTGTCCTCCGTGGACGGTCTGCGGCAGGTCGATGAGCTCTTTGCGGGGAAGGATGCGCCCTTTCATCGGTCTGGGAATGGCCTCTAAGTTATAAGGTTGTCACCTAAGAGAAGAACCAGAGTGCTTTAGCTGACAGATGCGCGGGGTCCCGATGCAAAGCACTCATCCCCATCTCCGACAGGAGGGATAGCGGGCATCGGACTGAGCTGCCCGGCGGATGATGCATGCGGAGCGTCCTTACGGCAATCCGACAGCCAATGCCCGTGGAACGCCATAACACTGATTAATCCTTCAACCCCTAGAACACCCGGTAACATGAAAGCCAAGATGATCCTCGCAGTGGCCCTGGTCGCCCTGGCGCTCCTCGCCTCTGCAACAGTCCTCTCGTCGGATGAGGCCGATGCCGCGGAGGTATGCGGCTACGGGGTGTCCTGCGAGCACAGCGGCTCCGTGCTGAGAGTGTACAAGACCGCCGACCCCGGTGTGATGTACGACTACGACGGGGCTAGCCCCTGGTCCTACCTCTCCGGAATAACATCCATCGTGGTGGAGGAGGGCGTGACGCACATAGGCGACTGCTCCTTCTCCAGGATGGACGAGGTCACGACGGTGTCCATCACATCCACTGTGAGCACCATCGGCACCAGCGCATTCCACGGGTGCAAGTCCCTTAAGTCGGCCACGATCCCCGAGGCGGTCACCGCCATGGGGGACTCCATCTTCGAGAACTGCACCGCCCTGGAGTCGGTGGTCATGCCCAAGAGCATGATATCGCTGGGCCAGAGCGTGTTCAAGAACTGTCCGGCCCTGAAGTCCCTCGCTATCCCGCAGGGCCTGGAATCCATCCCGGCGAGCCTGTGCCACAAGTGCGGTGCCCTGGAATCGGTCACCGTGCCGGCCGGCGTGCAGGTCGTCTACCAGAACGCGTTCGCCCAGTGCTATTCCCTCAAGTCCATAGAATTCCAGGACGGCCTGCAGATGATCGGGTCCAGCGCATTCTCCGAATGCACGTCCCTGGAGAACGTCAAGATCCCCGAGGGGCTCACCAAGATCGACTCCGGAGCTTTCATGATGTGCTCGTCCCTCAAGACCATAAACCTACCGGACAGCCTGGTAAACCTCTGGCCGCTGGTGTTCTCCCATTGCACCTCGCTGACAGAGTTCCAGATGCCCCAGGACCTCAAGTGGATCGGAGCCTATGCGTTCGAGGACTGCACCTCCCTCAAGACCATAAAGTTCGAGCTCGGGCTCGACTACATAGACCCGTCCGCATTCCCCAGCCACACGTTCTACAGCGTCGACGGGAAGGAGCTGGAGCCCACGGTGCAGAACCTGGGCGGGAAGTTCTTCACCGGCGATTCCACCGACCGCATGGTCGAGGACGATACGCCCCAGGGCGATGACTCCGGGAACAATGCCGTCCTCTTTGTGGCGATCATCGTAGCGATCGCCGCCATCATCGGAGTGGCCATTGCGCTGATCGTCAGGAAGCGCAGCGGCTGAAGATAAACAGGGGATCCGGGCCATCCGGCCCGCCCCTTCATTATACGAATGATCCGGAGCTAGGCGGCCGCGTGCCGGCAGGATCGCAACAGCAAACGGCAATCTTCGGCTGAGACGGCAATCCACAAGGGTTCAACGCGGATGATCTGGCGGTTTTTATCAGAGACGAATGAAGGTGCGACCTCAGCCAATCATCCTTGACAGAATAATGAGTGGTGCAAGGGACGAGATTTGAACTCGCGGACCGCTAAGGACTAGCCCCTCAAGCTAGCGTCGTTGGCCATGCTTGACTACCCTTGCACTCAGTGGAGTTTCGTATAGGCACCTTGTTAATAAACGTTTGGTCTTCGCAAACGCTGGCGGCCGTTGGGCTCAGCCCCTATGCCAGTACTCCCTGCCCGCACGGCCCATGGCCAGGACGTTCTCGTCGGGGCTCATCAGGGGGGTCTCGCATCCCGGGGCCAATACGAATCCGCCGCCGTGTCCCGCCTGGTCCAGGATCCTGTAGCACTCGTCCCTGATCGACTCGGGGCTGCCGTAGAGGATCTGCTGGACCGGGTCGATGTTCCCCATTAGGGCTATCTTCCCGTCCGCCGCCTTCTTCGCGGCCGCTGGATTCACGGCGTGGTCGAAGCTCAGGCAGTCCGCTCCCGTCTCGAACAGGTACGGGATGGTGTCCAGCGTCCTCCCGCAGATGTGGATGAAGGTAGGGACGTCGCTGTCCTGCTTCCTCACATCGGAGACCACCCTCTTTATCGCGCCCTGCGAGAACTCGGTGAACATGTCCGCCGAGATCATGTCCTCGGAGGACGACGGGTCGGCCATCCACATGACGGTGGCGCCCGCGTCGATCATGCGCCTCTGTATCCCGGATACGTAATCGGTGACCTTGGAGACCAGCTTCTTGACCAGGTCGGGCTCCATCATGGTGTTCATGATCATCTCCTCCATGCCCATGATGTATCCGGCGGAGGTGAATGGGCCCCATGACAGGCCGCATATGTGGAGGTCCTCGGGAAGGATGCGGGAGGTCTCCTCCAGGCTTTCGACGAACACCTTCGTGAAGTTCGGGCACTCTGCGGCGGCGTACGGATCGAAGAGAGCCAGGTCGTCGATCTCCTCGGCGGTCGTGGCGATATGCCCGTGCACCCTGCCGTAGTCGTTCTCCGGAAGGGATACGTTCATGCCCAGGTCCATGAACGGGACCTGGGAGTCCAGAACGGGCTTGACGAAATCCGACTCGGTCTTCATGGCGTAGTCCACCGAGACCTTGGCGGAGAGCTTCGGGTCCCACCTGGCGGAGTCCACTGTGACGCCCGCGCTCTTGGCGGCGGTGACTAGCACGAAATTGTTGACCGGGGTGCGGTCTGTCTCTTCGAAATGCAGCGCGGCCTCGACGCATTCCCTATGGCCCGTATCCTTCATGCCGAGACGGAACAGCATGCCGAGTTAAAAATCATAGGTTCCTGTAGAAGCGCTCGGCGAACTCGGCGGTGGTCATATCCCCGCCGACATCAGGGGTGCGGCAACCCTCGCCGTACGTCCTCCCCAGGGCCTCTATGACGGATTTGGCCCCCGGCAGCCTGCCGCTGAACAGCAGCATCATGGCCACGGACATTATCGCCGAGGTGGGATTGGCGTAGCCGTCCGGGATCCCCTCGTAGTCGCCGATCATGGACGGGACCATGAGGTTACCGCGGTCGCCCATGAAGCAGTGAGGGGACAGCCTGTTGCCTCCGGTTATCCCGGCCAGAATGCCGGCCGCCACATCGCTGTAGAGGTCGGCGCATACGATGCTGTCGAACCTCTGGGGCTGCCTGATGGTGGATTCGGCCCACTCGGTGACGTTCATGTGGGTGGTCTCGAACCCGCCTTTGCCGAAGACCTCGTCGAAGGACTGCCTGAACAGGGCGCTGGAGTCGGGGAAGATGTCGTCCTTGCTGATGCAGGCTATCCTGGTGCTGTCCTGGACCTTCATCTGGGAGAACGCGAGGTCTATGGTCCTCCTGTAGAATGACGACCTTATGTATTTGCTCAGGGTGAAGCCGTCGACCCCGCGGACCTCCACGGTGTCCCTTCCCTGACGGGTGATCCCCGACCAGAGGTACACGTTGACCCCTTCCGGCCCCAGGTCCCCGAAGGTGCGGAAGTTCCTGAGAGTGGCGTACAGGTCCATGTGCGACCTGAGGGTGTCCATGGCGTCGTGGACCTTGCCGGAGGCGTCCCTGCGGACGACGAGCGGCCCGCAGAGCACCCCGCTGCAGCCCTCGAGCAGGTCGAGGGTGTCCACGCTGACATCCTGGCCGCAGGCGTCGTAGGAAGATATCCCGATCCTCGCGGTCGCTATGTCGATGCCTCCGGAGACGGCATCCAGCGTCCGCTCGGCCACCTCCATGACCGACGGGCCGAAGCCGTCCCCGGGGACGATAACTATGCTGGGCATCAGAGGATCCTGTCGACGACGCCGGCGTAGATGAGCGGGAGGGTGATGGTAGCGTCGCCCTCGACGGTCATCTTCTTCGCCTCGGGCTTGACCTTTCCCCATGAGACGGCCTCCCTGATGCGGGCGCCGGACAGGGATCCGTCGTATTCCTCGGCGGTGGTGAGGTAGATGCAGTAGTCGAGTCCTCCGCGGAACTGGTTCCACCAGATGACGTGGTGCTTGGAGATTCCTCCGCCGATGATGATGGCGCCGGTGTACTCCGCGTCGTTGGTCATCTCGGACAGCATCTGCTCGTCCGCGAAGAGGTCGATCCTCAGCTTCCTGTGGAGCTGGTAGTACATCCAGAGCTGGCAGCCGAAGGAGCCGTCGGTGATTCCGGGGACGACGATGGGCACATTGTGCTTGTGGCACTGGTAGAGCAGGGAGTCCTCGTTGTCCAGCCTGGCGCCCACCTGGTCGATGATCTCGTGGGTGGTCAGGGACTGCGTCTCGGCGAAGATCTCGTCGAACATGGGGAGGAGGTTGTCCTCGAGGACCTCTCCGTAGCAGGAGTCGGGGACCAGGACGTTACCGAGCCTGGAGATCTCGTACTTGTCCCTGAGCATGGCATCGTCCATCATGAAGTCGCCCTTGTAGTAGCTGGCGAAGGTCCTGGAGAGGTCATGGTCCAGGGTACCGCAGGTCGTGATGATCAGGTCGATCATGCCGTTCCTGACGAGGTCGACGATGACTCCGCGGGTACCGGTGGCCATGATGCATGCGGGGAAGGAGAGGATCCTGAGGCATCCTTCCTTCTTGATCATGGCCTCGGCGATGTCGGTGGCGTCCGCCAGCTTCTGGGCGGTGAATCCTCCGGCACGGCCCATGGCCCTCATCATCTGGTCGACTGTCATTCCTTTGGTGACTTTGATGTCCTCCACCGCGATAAGGTCGAGTTTGTCTGTCATTGTTATCACTAGGCATGTTGATATGGACCGTGGATATATCCGTTACCCTTGTACACAACCGATCGGGACGGAGGGACGTCGGAATGATGGTCATGGCTCGCGACAGGGAATACCCCCAGCTCCTGGAGGAACTGAGGGGACGCAGGGTCCTCGTATGGACATGCACGACATGTGCCAGACTATGCTCCGTCGGAGGGAACGATACTGCCGTCAGGCTAGCCGGGAGATTGGAAGAGGACGGGGTGGACGTCGTCGGGACGGCATCCACATCCGCATCCTGCCTGATGCCGAAGGTGGCCGACCGCATCCCCGATCCCGACGGTTACGACGTCGTCCTGGCGCTGA
>Ga0310696_10011634_pt1 | contig 10038 bp, 6 predicted proteins | sample AusTroGonzalo_MG_4_FD_203885 | JGI IMG/M metagenome (GOLD analysis project Ga0310696, IMG submission 203885) | Bovine rumen microbial communities from tropical cattle in Woodstock, Queensland, Australia - Gonzalo_02 (v2) (version 2) | ecosystem: Host-associated > Mammals > Digestive system >...
TATCGCTGATGTCAGAGATGAAGTCATTGAGGTCGTCAGCGGTGACATTGAAGCTGAATCCGCCGTCTTTGATCTCGACATTGCCGTCCTTGATCTTATTGATGAGGTCAGAGACCTTATTCACATATTTGCCGATGCGGTCGGTGATGGACTCGTCATCAGAACCGCTGGTATCGGTATTGCCACCGGTCAGATCAGACTCTGCAGTGCTGGTATTTCCACTATTCTGCACGGAGGCCTTCTTGATATTCTTATGGCACTCAAGCAGGTAGCGTCCGAGGTCATTATCCAAGAGAGCCTTCGCACTGGGCAGGAGATGCTCCCAACCATTGTAGGTCGCAGTCTCGACGACATAGAAGTAACCGCCTTCTGCTGCATTATAATTGAAGCCGTTGTACTCATTTTTATCATCCCAAATGCCGAGCCAAGTCAAGATCTCACGGAAGGTGCCCTTCTCGAGAGTGACTACGTATGCCTTCTCGCCGTCGACGCCGTCGATCTTATTGTCACCATTGACATCGATACCATATACGGTACCGCCGGTAGCAAGCATCTTGGTCTTCTGATCGTAGGTGATCTTCAAGAATGTGGTAGCAAGCTCCTCATCGAATACTTCCGAATCCAGCGTCTCTTTGATGGTGAAAGACGCTTTCGACTCACTGGGCTTGAACGGATTGATCTCCGTGACCAAGTGATAACGATAGGTGGCAAGGAACTCAGTGGACTGATCTGCGATCGTCACGTCGCCCTCAATGTTGAGGTTCGTCGGGCTGAAGTATTCCGCATCGGAAATTGCCTTCGCGGGAATGACATTCTCGACCACTTTGTCCGCGGAGAGAGAGAAGTCTTTCGCATAGAGAGACACGCTGAACGCCGGGATCTCATAGCTAAGCTTGGACTCATCCTCACAGACATAGAAGGTACACTTCGGGACGTTGATCGCGAGCTCGAAGTCGGTCAAGACGTCGTTCTCGTCCGCGACGGTGACGATGGTAAGGTGACCAACGAGGCCATGCATCGTGGTGAGGTCGAGATCCTTCCAAGCAGTGTCTTTCAAGAAGGATTTGACAGTGGCATTCAGCACAGAGCCATACTCGGTCAAGGTGCCGACCAAGTTACCGAAGTTGATATCGATAACGGAGATCGTCTCACCCTCTTCCGTGGTAGTCTGGTACGCTTCGATCAAGTTGCCTGCGATCTGACCCACCATATCCGAGGTGCTCTTACCGAGGCCAATGAGCTCGAAGAGGAGATCAAGACCGGTATTCGGTCTGGCAGCCTTGGACGCGATGACGTCCTCTTTGCCCTCTCTGAACTTAAGTCCGAGCATATCGAAGAGCTTATTCAAGATGGCATAATCGATATACTTATATGCTTCGTTGCCGTCCTTGTCGAGGTAGCCGATATAGATCTTGCAAGCCTCGTCGGTAGCGCCGTTCGCATAGTACAGACCGCCAAAGGTCTTGGAAGTATCGCCGTTCTTCGCGACAACGGCGAACTCGGTGCCATTGGGCGCCTCTTCCGTGCCGGGGGTAAGGTCGATATTACCTTTCACATCAATGCCGTAGTTGCTGTCGCCGAACTCGACGCCGAGCACCGCTTCCACACCGAACTTGCCGGAGACAGAATCGGTAACGGTCTTATTCACCATGGCAAACGTCTCGTCAAGGATATCGTCCAATACGCCGAGCTTATCGTCCGTATCGAGGATATCATCCAGCACAATGTCATCATAGACGCCGTCCTTGAAGGAGCCTGCCCAGCCATTGTACTCTGCCTTGACGGCCTGCGCGGTGAAGGTCTTGGTGACGGACTCGCCTTTCTTATTCTTCCAGATGAAAATCACCGTATACGTTTCTTTGCTTGAATTAAACGTAACGGAAACCGTCGGCTGGATGGGGTCCATCTTATTCGTCATCAAGATGTACGCGCTTTCCTCTCTCAGCTTAGCCGTCAACTTAGTGGAAAGGTCCACCGTGGTATCCGAGCGGTTCTCTGAGAGCCATTTCTCGATATCGGCTTGGATCTGGGTAGCCTTCTCCGTGATCTTAGACTCATCGACGTCTGACAGTCCTGACACGGTCGTGCCGTTGTTGTCCTTATTTCCGCACGCGACGAAAGTAAGAGCGAGCACTACGCAGAGCAGGATGGCGATGAGTAAGCCAAACTTTCTCTTCATACAATTAACCTCCAAAAAAAGTTTTGTATAAATATCTTACCATACGCGCGTGCGCTTGTCAATATGATAGCAAGATTCCTTTTTGTCAATTCTTAGAAATCATCAGCCGCCTTTCATAGGAAAAATGATAAAAAAACGCTCTTTTCTTATACTACGAGTATGACTTTAGCACGTATACGAACGACGATACGAACCGCATTCGGCGAGAGCAGCGATCTCACCCTGTTTGAGGGCAAAGTGGGAGAGCGGGACTGTCTGTACGCGGCTTTCGAAGCGATGATCGACAAAGAACTCCTCGAGAGCAGCGTCATACGCCCCCTCGCGGAGAAAGATGTCCGCGAAGTCATCGGCAATACCTATTCGCCCGCGCCGGTGAAGACGGTACGGACGGCGGAAGAGGCAGTCCCCGAGATCGCCGCAGGCGCTACTGCCCTATTCATCGAAGGAGACAGCAAGGTCTACCTATTCTCCGTCAAGAAATGGGAGCGCCGCTCTGTCAGCGAGCCACCGACCAGCAGCGTCCTCAAGGGTCCTCGCGAAGGATTCACGGAAGACATCACGGTGAATACCTCTCTCCTGCGCCGCCGCCTGCGCGATCCGCACCTCATCGTGCATGAACGCAAGATCGGCAGACACACTTCCACCGCCGTCGCGGTATGTTATCTGTCGGACGTAGCGGCGAAGGAGACGGTGGATCTCGTGAATGAACGACTGTCGAATATCGACATCGACGGCATCATCGACAGCTCCTATCTGACGAAATTCATCGAGGACGAGCCCACGTCCCTCTTCCCACAGGTGGGCGCCTTGGAGAAGCCGGACGTCGTGGCGGCGAAACTCCTCGAAGGGCGCGTGGCGATCCTTGTGGACGGCAGTCCCATCGTGCTGACCGTACCCCATATTCTCCTCGAGAGTTTCCAAGACAGCCAAGACTACTTCAAACGGAATTCGCGGGTGACGGTGACGAGGTTTCTCAGACTCTTCGGCGCGCTCATCGCTCTCTTTCTCCCTGCGGTCTTCGTGGCGGTGCAGGAATTCCAGTATCAGGTGCTCCCGCTGAAATTCCTCATCACCATTCTGAATAGCACGAACGGCACTCCACTCTCTCCGACCTTGGAGATGGTGCTCGTGCTCATCATTTTCGACATACTGAATGAAGCCAGCGTACGAATGCCGCGCTACGTCGGTATGGCGCTCTCCATCGTCGGCGCCATCGTGCTCGGTGAAACGGCAGTCAGCGCGGGACTCTTATCATCGCCTGCCGTACTCGTGACCGCCCTGTCTTCCATCGGGCTGTATCTCGTCCCCGATGACGTGGGCACGTACAGTTTACTGCGCCTCGTATTCGTGGCTGCCGCCGCCTTGCTCGGCGTGCTCGGCATTCTCTTTGCGGCGACGCTACTCGTCCGCCATCTCGTGACGCTTAGGAGTTTCGGATCGAACTACACCGCGCCATACGCGCCGCTTCTCCCCGCAGACCTCAAAGACGGCTTCGTCAAACGGGAGATCACGGATATGCTCACCCGCCCCGAGAGTATCGCGAACCGAAATCCCACCCGCCTCAAAAAGGAGAATAAACATGACTGACGTACAAGGGATCCAACTGAAACGCGATCGGAAGGTGTCTTTTTCTCAGTATGCACTCATCGCAGTGGCGCTCTTCCTCGCCACAAAGGCCTGCACCCTGCCATCCGTTCTCGCGGATGCGGCGGGCGCGAAAGCCGTATGGGTGGTGCTTATCCTCTTCGCGGCGGAGTGCGTCTTGCTGTATTTCTGCACCAAGACGGCGCGGGCGGGCGGACTCTTCGCCCTCGATCTGCCACGCGGGGCGAGGATCGCGGCGGGGTCGATCCTGCTCCTCTTTTTCGCGCTGAAACTCGCGGCATTCACAAGGGAGATATCCACCTATTTCGCCCTCTCCCTCTTCGAGAACGTACCCGTGCTCCCCGTCTCCGTCATCTTACTGGTATTCACCTGCCTCTTCGCTTATGGCGGGTATGCCTCTCTCGGACGAGTACTGGAGATATTCGTTTGGCTCTTCATCTTCGTATTTCTCTTCGTCATCATCTTCACCCGAACGGAAGGCGACCTATTCAATGCCATCGCCATCGTGAACGCAGATACGGAAGGTATGGGACGGGGGATATTCCGCGCCCTCGGTTGGTTCGGAGACAGCGCGGTCGTCGCCCTACTCGACCTCAGCGGCACAAGACAAACAAAGGAGAAAGGAAAATCGGGAAGTGAAAGGCTCGGAAACTCAAAGATACTTGCCGCCGCCCTCGGCGTATCCTGTCTGCTCCTCGTCGTCTTCTATGCCGTCTTCACGTCGGTATACGGCGAAGCGGCGCGCATGACGGATTACGCCTTCATCAAACTCTCCGCCTTTCGGGCGAATACCGACGAGCTCGGTTCTGCGGACTGGCCGATGATCACGCTGTGGTCGGTGCTCTCCTTCGTCTATCTCGGGCTGATACTGCTCGCAGGGAAAGAATGTGCGCTGGGCATCTTCGGGAAGTCGGGTCGTAAAGCGGAGAAAACGGCATTCGCGCTCCTGTCCCTCTTCGCTCTCGTCCTGTCCGTCCTCGTATCGGACGAAGCCGCCGCCCACGAGACATTTATGACGGGTGTGATGAGCATTGCCACCATCATCGCGGGAGCCGTGAGCGCACTCGCGGGCGGCGCGGCGCTCTATAAAAGCAAGGTGAAGTATGAATGAACGCACTAAAAAGATCATTTCCGTCCTGCTGATCGTCGTCGTGTGTACCCTCGTCGGAAATCTCATCGTGACACAGCCCATTCTGAATCGAGGTATCGTCATCGGTATGGGCGTGGATAAGACGGAAGACGGGCAGACCGAAGTCACGGTACAGATCGCCGTCGCGGGCGAGAGTTCTGCGCCCGGCGCACCCAATCGATACGCCCTCGTCAGCGGCAAGGGGGACACCCTGCTCTCCGCGATGGACGCGATCGCACGGATCACGGCGTACCGTCCCGCATACTTCCACTGTCATATGCTCCTCTTCGGCGAAAGGCTCGTGGAGACGGGCGTCCTCGAGACGGCGAAACAACTCTTCATCGAGGATTCGCTGATGGACGACGTGGCGGTAATGGCAGTCAAAGGAACGGCGAAAGAGACCCTCGAGCGGAGCGTATCCATGCAAGGCGCGTCTTCGGTGTATCTGCAACAACTGAATAAAATCAACAGCACGGCGGGCGGACACCCTGCCGCCACCTTGAAGAATTTGGTCTCCCACTTCGAGACCAAAGGCTATACCCCCTATCTCCCGTGGGTGGAAGCCGTCCCCGTGCCGAAAGCCGTAGGGGGCGCGGATACGGGCGGTGACGAACAGAACTACGTCTTCGACTGCTCGAAAACGGTGCTATTCCGCGAGAATGGGACGGGCATCGTAGAATCGGAAGACGTGACGGAAGCCCTCTCGCTGACCGCCGCGAAGGGCGGCATGCTCCTCTCCGTACAAACGGAAAATGGCAGTATGGACGTAAATGTCAAACGCATCCTCCGATACTGGCACATAGAGGAGAGCGGCGAGGTGACCTACCATGCGGTGCACTTTGTGTCCGTCATCGCGGAGAACGTCACGAAGGACATGACGGAGATCTCGGACGACTACGTGACAGAGCACGTGACGGAATATATCCGAGAGAAGATCGAGACGAGTTACGCTCTGACTGCCGCCGAGCAAACGGACGCGCTCTCCCTGATGGGGAAATATCATAAAAAGTTCGGCAGTAAAAAAGAGCCGAAGGCTCTCAGCCTTCGACTCGACATCTCGGTGAAACGAAGCGACGCGTGATCACTCCAGATCCAATTTCTTCAATAACTTCGGTTTGCCGCGGGCGGCGAGTTTCCTCTCCAAGAAAATGAAGAGCACGAAGATGCCCGCTCCGCATCCCGCGAGCGCGAGAAGGACGTAAAGCATCTTGAGAGTGACGTCTCCTATCTTCATCATCTCGAACATTCCCGGCAAGAGGAGCCAGCCGAGCATATAGATCGCGAGCATCGAGAAGAAGATCACGACGTGCTTGACGTCAAGCGGCAGACAGACGCGGAAGAGCACCATGAAGGAAGCGAGCGCCACCATGAGGACGCAGAGCATATCGGCTTCTTCCGTGCCGAGCGGCAACAATTTGGAAATGATCTGTATGGCGACGATGCCCACGACGATGGTGAGCGCCCCCGGCAAAGCTTTTCGCAAAGCATTATAAATGAAACTTCCTTCCGCCCTCTCCTTATTCGGCTCCAATGCGAGCAGGAAAGACGGAATGCCCGTCGCCGTAGCGCCGACGAGTGTCAGATGGGCAGGCTCGAAGGGATAATCCCCGATGAAGAGGAAGATGATGGCGAGCAAGGTGGCGTAAATGGTCTTGACAAGATACAGCGACGCCGAGCGTTGCAAATTATTGATGGAACGTCTGCCTTCCATCACCACTTTCGGCATCGAGGCGAAATTCGAGTCCAAAAGAACCAGTGACGCGACGCTCTTCGCCACGTCGCTGCCCGACGCCATCGCGACGCTGCAGTCCGCTTCCTTCAGAGCGAGTACGTCATTGACGCCGTCTCCCGTCATCGCGACGGTATGTCCCATCTTCTTGAGCGTACGAATGATGGCGAGCTTCTGCTCCGGCTTCACCCTGCCGAAGATCACGTACTTCTTCACCATCTCTTCGACATTCACGTCTTCCGACCAAGTGGACGCGTCCACGTAACGATCCGCACCCGCAAGTCCCGCCTTCTTGGCGATGGCGGAAACGGTGACGGGGTTATCTCCCGAAATGACGCGGATATCCACCCCTTGCTCTGCGAAATACGCGAGCGTGGCGGGGGCTTCTTCCCTTATTTTGTCTTCAATGAGGACGTATCCGAGGATCTCGACGTCCGCAAGTTTATAGTCGACGATCGGTGCGCTGCGAGCGACGCAGATCACACGTTTACCCTCTTTCTGATAGATCTCGCATTTCTCTTTATAGAGGTTCGCTTGCTCGGGCGCGATAAACTCCGGCGCACCCATGACGAGACCGACGCCATCTGCATTCACGCCGCTCCATTTGCGATCGGAAGAGAACGGGAAGGTCTCAGACGCGGCGTCCTTCGCCCCGCGATCAGCAACGTACGCCTTGACGGCTTCGTACGTGGGGTTATTGTCGGGCAATGCACAGACGATGTCCGCGAGTGCAGAGAGGATCTCTTCCGTATCTCCTTTCTCGGAGACGACGTCCGTCACGATCATCGTCCCTTCGGTGATGGTGCCCGTCTTGTCCAAGCAGAGCACGTCTACCCGCGCAAGGGTCTCGATACTGTAAAGATCCTGTGACAATGTCTTGTAGGTGGAAAGGCGTACGACGCCCACCGCGAATACGGTGGTGGAGAGTGCAATGAGCCCCTGCGGGATCATGGAGACCACGCTCCCTGCCATCTTGAGAACGGCGCCTTCCGCCGTATTATGGACGATCAGATACTGTTTCAGGAAGAGTGCGACGCCGAGCGGAACAACGATGATACTCATCAAACGAATGATGGAACGCAGGGCGCGCATGATCTCGGAATTTGTCTTCTTTATATATCGGGCGCCCGAGGCGATCTTCGCCGCGTAGTTCTCCGCACCGACGTGTACGACCCGCGCGGCGCACCTGCCGCTGACGACGAAACTGCCGCTGAGGAGAGTGTCCCCCACCCTCTTCACGATGGGATCGGATTCGCCCGTGATCATACTCTCATTGACCTCGACTTCACCCTCTTCCACGACTGCGTCGGAACACACCTGCCTGCCCGCATCGAGGAGCATCAGGTCGTCCATAACGATCTCTTCCACCGTGATGGTGACTTCCTTCTCGTCGCGAAGGACATTCACCTTGGGTGCGGAGATGAGGGATAATTTCTCGATGGTCTTCTTCGCTTTGATCTCTTGGAAGATACCGACGAACAGATTAAAGAAAACGATACCCATGAAGAGGGTATTATTCCAACTCGCCCCTTTGCTCATCACGAGAATGAGGACTGCGAGCATGACATTCAGCCCGTTAAAGAGGGTGAAGAGGTTATCGAAAACGATCTTGCGGACACTCTTGGTCTGCAAGTCCTGTTTCCCATTGACCTTGCCTTGGTCAATGCGCTCTTTCACCTCTATAGAGGTCAATCCGCGGATCGTAGGCTCCATTTTCTCCTTGACTTATTTCGCATTTTGGCGAACGTACTCATACATACCGATACCGGCGGCGACCGACACATTCATGCTGGCGATCTCCCCCTTCATCGGGATACGGACGGAAGCATCGGACAGTTTCTTGGTCAGGGCGGACACGCCGCTCCCCTCGCTCCCGAGCACCAAACAAACGTCGCCTTTGAGGTCGGTCTTCGTGATGAGCGCGCCGTCCATATCCATCGCGTACACTTTGAAGAACCTGTCTTTCAACGTGCGGATGGCGTCATTGACATTGGTGACGCGGGCAACCTTGACATATTCGGTGGCGCCGCAAGAGGTCTTCACGACCGTCTCATTCACCTGCACGGCGCGATGTTTGCCGATGACGACGCCCGCCGCCCCCATGCACTCCGCGCTACGCAGGATACTGCCGAGGTTATGCGGATCTTCCACTCCGTCCAGCACGATGATGAGACGAGTGTCTTCCGCCCCCGTCAGGAGCTCGTCGAGATCGCTGTACACGAAATCCGTCGTGTATGCGATGATGCCTTGGTGCTTATGCGTGACGGAGATCTGCTCGAGATTCTCCTTCGTGCAGAAAACCGCCTTCGCGCCCGTGGACTTCGCCTGCATGGCGAGGGCTTCCGCCACCTTGTCCCCTTTCTGGGCGCAGATCTTGTCGATGGTCTTGCCGGATTTCAGTAATTCTTTGACCGCATTCTTTCCTTCTACTATCATACTCTCTCCATGATCTCGAATAGTTCTTCGAGTCTTGCTTCCTCTCCCGCAAGGTACAGATATCCCAGCACCGCTTCCAGTCCGCTGGCGCGACGATACTCCGTGACGGGATAATTCTTGGCGTGGTGACGGGACTTGCTGTTACGCGCGCGGCGATAAATGCTCGCTTCCTCTTCCGTCAGATACGGCAATACCTTCTCCGCATCATTCGACTGCGCGTGCGCATTCACTTCCCTGGACGCTTTGACATGCAATTCGTGCGACTTAGACGTATCCTCAAGCGCGAGACGCGTACGCACACGAAGAGTCTCCACCGCGTCGCCGACGAAAGCGAGCACGAGGGGATTCATTTGCTGTATTTTATTTTTATCCAAAGCGGTTTTAGCCATACTTTATCTATTTGTATATTATAGTATATTCCGCAAGAAAACGCAAAGGAAACTCGCGCCTTCGCCGCACTCCGCATCATATTGTCTGCGGCACTTGCATATACATACCGTTGTGCGCAACCTGAAAAATTGTGGATAACTATGTGGATAAGTGGATTACTTATTCATTTTTGCATTTTTTGTCGCATAAAATCGACATTTGACGGGAGGAAAAGAAATGTTCAAAGTGGTGAAAATGACGACGATCGTATACGTACTGTGCGCGGTGGTGCTGGTGGCTGCCCTAACGCCCGCATTCATACTGGCGAGCCGAAACGGAGATGCCGCGGAAGCCTTCTCGCAAAAGACACGTCCGGTCATCGTGATAGACGCGGGTCACGGCGGCGACGATCCCGGCGTAACGGGGGTACGGACGGGCGTGAAAGAAAGCGACCTGAATCTGAAACTTGCCGTCACCCTCGGTGAACTATTATCTTCCGTGGGGTATAAAGCCGTGCAGACCCGTATGACGGAAGGATCCACGGCGGAAGGCGCCTTCGACAAGGACGCGGATATGCGAGCAAGGAAAGAG
>Ga0310696_10011638_pt1 | contig 10036 bp, 7 predicted proteins | sample AusTroGonzalo_MG_4_FD_203885 | JGI IMG/M metagenome (GOLD analysis project Ga0310696, IMG submission 203885) | Bovine rumen microbial communities from tropical cattle in Woodstock, Queensland, Australia - Gonzalo_02 (v2) (version 2) | ecosystem: Host-associated > Mammals > Digestive system >...
CTCGCCGGTCGCCGAATGCCTCATCGACATGCAGGCGGAGGATTTCGAAATGTCCGGACGCGCCCGCGTCGAATCCCATTACCCGCTCTACATGCACGAACAGGGACGCTGAATCCATGAAAACCAGAAAGGGACAGATCGCGCTTTTCCTGCTGTTCGTGCTGGTCGCGCTGATTCTGCTCTCGCTCCTGAACGTAGACGTCTTCAATGCCGTGCGCACGAAGGGTCGCCTGCAGGACGGCGGCGACGCCGCAGCCCTCGCCGCAGCCAAAAAACAGGGACAGATCCTCAACAGGATCGGGCGCCTCAACATAGACCACATCGTCGCTGCGGTTTTCGACAGGACAAACGAGTGCCGCAGCATCGTGCGCGAGCAGGCGCGTCTCGCGCTCCTGGGCCCCTTAGAAGCCGTCCGCGACGCGAGCGAAGCCGGAAAAAAGAACGGCATGCCCGTGCGCGAAGAGTTCGCCGCAATCCTGAAGCGCCACGCCGGCGACGTGCGCGCCGTCTACTCGGGCGGCGGTGGCCTCGATCCCTACCCTGAGCCGTACCCCGGAGCGTGGGGCGAATACGCGGCCGCAATAGACGCGGCGACAGCAGGAGGCTTGGCCGCAGGTCCGGACAATATCGAATTCTACGACGCGCCGTCCGGACATCCCCTCGTCAGCCGCAACTTCTACAACGCCATCGCCGCACGCGACTGGTGCTGGTTCTGGTTTTTCAGAAACGGACTTCTGGAATCCTACGGCAGCTACCGCGACTGGCCGCCGGTGCCGTCGCGCTCAGCCAATACCTGCGACAACAGCGAGGTGTTCTCGCTCCACGTGACGGCCGCGCGCTGCGCGATTCTGGACGTGTTCTCGCCGGACGAATTGCTCTCGCTGCTCGACAGGTACTCCGGCGAGCGGGTGACTGCGGACGATGTCGCGGCCTCGGCGCTAGTGCGCGACAGGAACGAGACGTGGTACTTCTTCGGCGACGGCGCGTGGGGACGGTGGTTCGACGGATTCGCCCTCGCTGGCGACCCGGATGCGGTGGATTTTCCGCTCGCCGGCGAAATCAAGCCGGAATACAACGTGCGCGGGTGCGCCGCAGTCTGCCGCTGCGCAAGGGAGGTCTCCGCCGTAGCCGTCGATTCCGTCAACGACTTCACCTGGTCGGCCGCCGCCAAGCCGATGGGCACGGTCGAGAACTTCTCCGGCGAGACGGACGTCGCGACGGCTTTCAGGAATCTCGTGGTCCCTTGCTTCACGGACGTTCGCCTAGTGCCGGTCGACTCCGTCGGGGGCGAAGACCTTTCGACGGCGGACATATTGTGGACGGACCATCTCCGCAACCACATTGCGGCGTATCTGGAGCGCGGACCGCTCAACGCCGCATGCTGGTACTGCAGGCAACTGAGGACGTGGGAGAATCCGGCGTTCAGGCAGGCCGGGGCGATATGGCTCAAGTTCAATTCTGGATCGTGCAGGCGCGGCGACTACGGGCCGGGCGGACGCGGAGGGACCGGTCATGGACACTAGCGCGCGCCGGGAGATGCGTCCGCGCCGCGCGCGCGGCGGGCAGGCCTTGACTGAACTCGCGATAGGGCTTTTCGCTTTTGCTCTCGTGGTGGCGGCACTCCTGGGCTTTGCGAAATGCATCACCGCCTCGCTCGACATGCGGCGCAACGTCCGCGCTGAGGCTGGCCGCCGCGCTCTCGGCTCGGGCGGCGGAGACGGCATTTCGTATTCGTCGTCGAGAAAATCCGCGTCCGTGACAGTCTCGCCCCTCGCGGCCGACAGGATATTCGGCACCGAGCGCGTGGAACTCAAGGAGGAAGTCCACATCCCCCACATGAAAATCGCCCCCTAACCACTAGCCACTAACAACTAACGTAACACTCCCTCTTTAGAAGTTCAACGGCATCGATAAAAAAGTTTTCTGGAGTAGATGCGCCGGATGTGACGCCAACCGTTTCAAAATGCGAGAGTTCTTTCACAATTGCTGCAACTTCATTCATGTCGGACGCCATGAACGCCGGACATTTCGAGATGTCGCGCAGCCGCCTCGAGTTTGCCGAAGTTTTGTCGCCAAGGACCAGGAGGGCATCGCCTTTAAAGCGTCTTACCGCGTTTTGCCGTTCCGCAGTGGCGCGGCATACTGGTGAGACACCCGCGACGGTGAATTCGCGCCGCATCTCCTCGACACGTGCCAGGGCTGCATCCGCGTCCATAGACGTCTGCACGACAACTCCAATTCTATCGCCTGGTCGCGGCGGTTTCGCATTGGCAATCTCTCCGGCTATTCCCTCATACTCCGCATGGCCTGGCTCTCCGATGATGACGACCGGCAGCCCCGCCGCTGAAAATTCACGCGCGGCGCGGTGCGCCCGTTCGACAGAAGGGCACGTGGCGTCGATGATGGCGAGACGTTTCTCCTTCGCGCGCCGGCGGATGTCCGGCGAGACTCCGTGAGCGGAAAAAACGACTGTCGCGCCGTCCGGCACTTCCTCTATGTCTTCTACGAATCGGCATCCGAGCGCTTCAAGTTCGCGGGCGACTATTTCGCTGTGTACGACGTGGTGCAGACAGTACGCGCCGCCGCTTGAACGGGCCATTTCAACGGCGGCTTTTGCGCCTCCACACATCCCATGTGGTTCAAGAATCTCTATTTTCATAGCCTAAGACCATATCAAATTCCGCGTTGCTTTGCCGTCCGGGAAACTTTCTGTAACAGTTCCGACGGGTCGGGAGATGATGCCGCCGGCCAAGGATATGCGTTTAGAAAGGCCAATGTCTCGCCAGCCAAAAACAGCGATCCGCATATTAGCACGGGGACACTCCCCCCGCCACCGCTGGGGACAGTCCCTGAATCTGTGGGGACACTCCCTGCAAGATTAATCGCTTTTTTGAGGGAATTGCATGGAATTGCGTCAATTCCGGCAAGTTTCATTCTTTCGGATACTTCTTCAGGAGCGAGTGAACGAGGGTTGGCACTGCGGACGGCATAACCTTTCATCACGAATGGCGCCAAAATGCGAAGAACTTTGTCAATGTCCTTGTCGCCGCAGAATCCCGCCACCAGATTAAATCTGCGCAGGGGAGTGTCCCCATCTTTTTGCCCATCTTTTTGGGGCGTGTCCCCACGTTTTTTTGGGGGAGTGTCCCCATAGATTTCTTGGCGGAGTGCGGCGGCTAGAGCGTGAGCGGCAGGGGGGTTATGTGCACCATCTACGATGAAATTTGCGATTTTTTGAAATCTACCTGGCCAAACGACCTTTGAGAAACCCTCCAGCAGTTGCGGCCATGTCAAAGGGAGTGTCCCCGCAGATTTGGGGAGTGTCCCCACAGATTTGGGGAGTGTCCCCTCAGATTTGGGGAGTGTCCCCGCAGATTTGGGGAGTGTCCCCAGCGGGTGTGGGGGGAGTGTCCCCGCAAAAAGGGTTTTTAGGGCGGCGAGGGCGGTGACGGCGTTTTCGCGGTTGAAGGAGCCGGACAGGGAGAAATCCGGCGGGATTTCGCCAAGAGAGGCAATGTCCGGGGCGTAGACGGGCAATGCGCCGGTTTTGCGGGCGCGACGCTCGAGCATGTCGCGTGCTTCATCGTCGTTTCTGCCGATTACGAGAGGTACGCCGGGTTTGGCGATGCCGGCCTTTTCCGCCGCGATTTCGGGGACTGTCCCCCCGAGCCATTCGCAGTGGTCGAGACCGATCTTCGTGACTACGGTCAGAACCGGGCGGCAGACGTTCGTTGCGTCAAGGCGTCCGCCAAGGCCGGTCTCCAGTATCGCAAAATCGGGCTTCGTTTCCTCTATCGCCAGAAACGCCACAGCGGTCAGGGCTTCGAAGAAGGTTGTTTCGTTTCCTGCCGAGACCTGCTCGACCTGTTTCGCGAGCCGGTCGAGGAGACCGTCCGGGGCAGGGTTGCCGTCTATGCAGAATCTTTCGTTGAGGCGAAGGAGGTGAGGCGAGGTGTAGCGGAACGTGCGGAACCCCGCCGATCTCAAGGCGGAGTCGAGAATCGCGGCTACGGCGCCTTTGCCGTTCGTGCCGGCGACGTGTATCGTCATGGCGCATCGCCCGGGATCGCCGAGTTCGCGGCAGATTCTGCGCATCTCGTCCAGACCCTGGCGCATTCCGAACCGTCTGCGCGCGGCCAGTTTTTCAAGAAAGGGGGTCATTTCCGGTCCGGTGTCAGATGAGTATTGTCTCGGACGCGACCGACAGGACCGCGCAGACGGCGTATCCCGCGAGAATCGCCCACATGATCCTGTCGGCGCTGAGGATTCTTTCGGGACGGCCCGTGTCGCCGCCGTTCCAGGCTAGGAACGCATAGCGCGCGATGCCGAGCGCGACGAACGCGGCGGTCGTCCACAGCATCGGGAACCTGTGCCCCATTGCGGAGGTCAGGGTGTACGCCAGATATTCGGCGAACGAAGCGGCGGCGGCGGCGACTATGAGCGCGTCGAGCAGAAGAGGGTGGTATTTTTTCAGCACCGCGCGGGACTCCTTGGCGACGGCGTACTCGTTCTTGCGCTTGCAGAAGGCCAGGAACATGGAAAGGGTGAACGTGCAGACCAGCAGCCAAGGCGAAATGTAGGCGTCTATTATGGCCGCGCCGCCGACGGCGCGCAGGACGAATCCCGCCGCGAGAGTCGCGACGTCGACATACGGAAGCCGCTTGAAGATGCCGGTGTACAGGCACTGCATCACGGTGTACGCCAGGACCGAGCCGAACGCGACCGTGCGGGAGGGCAGGGCCATGACCACGAGCGCGGGATACGCGAACCCGGCCGCGAAGAGTACGAGCGCGACGCGGACGGCGGATATGCGGTCTATCGCGCCGGACGCGACCGGGCGGTTACGCTTTACGGGGTGGAGCCTGTCCGATTCGTAGTCGGCCACGTCGTTGAGGAGGTAGAACGCGGAGGATATAAGCGAAAACGCCGCCGCCATCGCGAGCGCCATGAGGAACGAGCGCCATCCGCGCTGAAGCGTCTTCTGGCTCGAGTCCGCGACGGAGAAGAACCAGGCCATCATCACCACGCCGTTCTTCGTCCACTGCTCCACGCGGACCGCCCGCATCCAGAGCGATATCGCCGCGCGAGTCATTTAAGGGTTCTCCACCTGATGATGCCCCACAGCAGCGAGTGGTCTACATACACTGGGCATTCCCTCTTTTCGTAGAACGTCCAGAACTTGGCCCAGTTCCTGTCTATCGCCGGAACCCAGCGCACCGGAAAGAGCGAGAGCGTGCGGCTCGTCACGACGTCGCCTTCGGTGTCGGACTCCCAGAGCGGCCAGATCCTGAAGTGTCCGCATCCCGACGCCCAGAGGGGGAAGAATCTTGTTTCCTCGACTTCGCCTTTTTCGTCGCGGTAGATTTCGAAAAGCCGCCAGCCGAACCGCGTGATCGAGGAGTCGGTCTTTCCGTCGAGCCGGCGCCTGTTCTCGACGCTTTCGTAGAGCGGCCAGACGGAGATTCTTTTGCGCGCGGCGGTGGATTCGTACTCGAAGAAGGGCCAGGGGCAGCGCAGCCGGACGTCCTGCCCGGTTTCGCCGAAGCGTTCGCGGGCGGGCGAAGCCGTTTTCGCGTACGAGAAGAGCGGCGGCAGGAAGAGGTCCTGGCTTTCGCGTTCGCGTCTGACCTGCCCGTAGAGCGGCCAGAGCATCCACGACCAGCCTGCGCCGGCGGTGTCGCGGTCTTCGCGGTACGAGGCCCATGTGGCGATGGGCCACATGAAGTACCTGTGGTCGCTTTCGCGCTGGTAGTTCACGCCGTACAGCGGCCAGACGCTCCACGCGCCGTCCGAGCGCCAGCTGAAGAAGGGGAACAGCACCGTGTCAGTCGTCAGCCATTCGCGTCCGCGCGGGATGCTGTAGCGCGTCCAGAGCGGCCAGAGGGCGAACTTGAGGCCGTACATCCCGGCGACGTGGGGATGCGTTCCATAGATGGGCGCCAGGCCCCAGTACGCCTCGCCGCCCTTGTCGCGTCCGTTGTACCATATCGGCAGCAGCGTGAACTGGTACGACTCCTCCTCCGGCATGTCCTGCCAGTACGCGAGGAAGCAGAACCTCCACCAGTCGCGGTGGCACGTGAACACGGGCCAGAGGACGTCAGTGGTCTGCTCCTCGACCGCGACGAGCGGGCGGAAGGCGCAGTAGTCCGTCTTCTGCTCGTAGAAGGGGCCTACCTGGAAGGCGGCCGCCGCTAGAAGGCTACCTAGCACTCTTTCTCAGTTCCTCGAATTCGTGTTTTTCGTATTCGGTAAGTTCGTCGATCCTGCCGAGCACCGATCTGAGCGTGCCCTTTGCGCTCACCAGCCTGCCGCGGCGGATCTGGACGCGGGCGAGCGCGATCAGCATGCGCACGTCGGCCGGCTTGCCGTCCTCGCCCTTCGAGAGTTCTACGGCCTTGTTGACGCACTGCTCGGCCTCGTCGAACGCCTTGCCCGCGTCGAGAAGGACCGATCCGAGCGTCTCCCACGTGACGTAGAGCCCGGGCGCGAGCTTCGTCGCCGCGCGCGCGGCCTTCTCCGCCTCGTCGAACCTGCGCTGGCGGCGGCGGAGCTCCGCGAAGTCGTTCAGCGCGAGCGGGGTCGGCCTTTTGGCGGACACGGCCTCGATCAGGTATTTTTCGGCGGAGGCGAGGTCGCCGCGCTGGAGCGCGAGCGAGCCCATGATGTAGTTGGAGAAGGGGTCTTTCCTGTCCGTCATGAGCTTCTCGATCGCCTGCCGCTCGGCATCTTCGGTGTCGTTGAGCTGCATGTCCAGACCGAGGATCATGTCGTTCGTCATCGGCAGGTCGGGACGGTCCTGCGAGACCGCGATCAGCGTATCGCGCGCGGCGCGCGTGTTCTCTTCGCCGCCCTTGCGCATGAGCACGAGGGCCTTCGTCGTCAGCAGGTGGTGGTCGGACGGGCTCGGCGCCTGCTTCTCCATCGTAGGCAGTATGTTGTTGTCCAGCTCCGCCTCGAGAAGCTCCTTGCGGGCCTTCTTCTCGCCGTCGTTGCCGGGGTCGCCGATCGCGTCAAGCTCGCGCAGGATTACGGACGCGGTGAGCGCCCACGCCTCCATGTTCGAGTGTTCGGCGTCCGTGACCCTGTGGAGGACGTCGCGGGCCTCCTTGAGCTCGCCCTTCATCATGTGCAGGACGGCGACCTGGGTGAGGATCCCCGGGTCCTCTCCCGCGCCGTCGATGGCCTTCTGGAGGTATTCGATGGCCTTTTCGGTGTCGCCGTCGAACATGGCGAGCCGCGCGAGACCGAGAAGGGCCTGGCGGTTGGAGGGGTCGCGCACGAGCGCGTCGTCGTACATCTCCCTGGCGCGGACCCTGTCCGTCTGGCTGCCGCTCGCGTAGATCGACGCGAGCAGCGAGAGTTCGGCGGCGGCGCGGTTCTCGGCCGGGACGAACTCGATGGCGCGGCGGATGTGGTTGACCGCGTCGCCGGGCCTGCCGCCCTTGAGGAGCAGCGCGAAGCCGTGCTTGAGGATGATGTCCGGGTTGCAGATGTAGCCGTAGAGGATGCCCAGTTCGCCGATCGGGTAGCGGCGGTTCTCGTCGTCCTTGATCTTGTTGAGCTTTGCCGTGATTTCCTTGATCTTCGAGTTGGCCTTTTTGTGGCCGGCGCGCGCGAGCTCCAGTTCGTTGAAGAGCGCCGCCACGTTGTCGGAGTCGATGTCGCCCAGGACGAGTTCGTACATCTCGAACGCCTTGTCGTAGAGCTCCGACGACTCCTTTTCGTCGCCGGCGTCCTGCAGCTTGCGTCCCTTCTCCTGGAAGGAGTAGCCGCAGTCGGTCGCGATGAGCCCCATGTGCCTGCGCAGGTTGAGCCTCACGAGATCGAGGTAGTCGCGGCGTTCGCGCGAGTATTCGTAGAGGCCGTAGCTGCCCCAGCCCGCGTCGGCCTTGAGTGCCTTGCCGAACTTCTCCCACCCGGTCCAGTCGCCGGAGCGCGCGGGGTCGCCGCCGAAGAACAGGAACTCCGCGACGGGCTCCACGTTCGCGTACAGCCAGAGGTCCGGGGCGCCGAAGACGGCGACCTTCGAGACGACGGCGGGGTCGGACGCGAACCACTTCTGGAGGAACGGGATGATGCGCTTCCTGTCCAGTCCGCGGTGCTTGCCGAGCGTGTCGGCGAGGTCTTCGCACGAGTCGCCGCCGAGGCGGTCGGCGAGGACCTTCTCGGCGAGGCGGTCGATGTACGCCGTGTCGCGTTCGCGCAGGAGGTTGACGATGTTGACCGTCTTGCCGGCGCGCTTCGCGGCGATGAGAATGTGCTGGTCGAGCGATCCGTCGGACACGAACCACGTGCGCTGGCCGAGGTCCTCCACCACGCGTTCGGCCGCGAGGTCGAGGAACGCGCCGCGGTCAGGCTCGAACCGGATGAACCTGTTGACGAGGGCGGAGAACGCGACGACAAGCACGAGGACCCCGCCTGCGGACCAGCCGACGATCTTCGCTCGCGCCGACGCGGCGGCGGCGATGTCCCTGTCCACGGACTCGTTGAGGACCTGCATGCGCGTGAGGCTCCACCAGTACGCGACCAGATAGCCCGTCACGAACGCGACGAAGAGGCACGAGAACGACGGCGGGATGCGCGAGGGGGCCATGACCGCCGACGGCGATAGCGGCGTCGCCGTGCCGATCACCGCGACGAGCGTCATGAGGACGTGGAACATCCTGTTCATCGCGCCCGTCTCGCCGGAGAACGCGCGCCTGCACGAGAACAGCGAGACGAAGAACGGGATGGACGCGAACATCGGCAGGCTGTACCACGCGGCCGGGATGTTGTACATCTCGAACACGAGCCTCTGGGCCTTGACGTAGTCCTTGAACTCGCCTACGCAGAAGCCGACCATGACGAGCGCGGCCGCGACGTACGCCAGGAGGAATATCGCGGCGGCGCCGTAGCCCGTTCCGCCGCGCGACCTGGAGACTCCCCATACCGTGGCGAAGAAGAGCGGGAACAGCATCAGGAACGCGACGGTGTCCCCGACGCCCGCGCCGGCCATCGCGCCCATTCCGGCGGCGGCGAGCCATGCGACAGGCGACGGCAGCTTCGCGAACGGAATCGCGAGCGACAGCGCGGCGAGCGCCCACATCGCGTCGAAGAGGCGCGGTTCGAGGTGCGTCGCCGCGTCGATCGTCGCGGGCGCGAAGAGGAACGCGACCGTCGCCGCGACGCCCGCGACGCGCCCGATCTTCGCGGCGTCGGCGGACGTGTTTTCGCCGCCCACGCACGAGCGCACGTACGTCGCCGTCAGATGGTAGAGCGCGAGCGCCGCGATTATGGCGCACACCGGGGCGAGGTGGTTGCCGACGCCGAACACCTTCGCGAACGCCGCCATGAGCGGGTACGCGTTCATGGACGACACGTCAAGCCCCATCCACTGGCACATCAGCTTCGCCGGCTCGCCGGGGAAGACGTATCCGGCCATCCCCGGGAAGAACAGCAGCGCCGCCAGCAGCGCGAGAATCCCCGCAATCGTCCATTCGGCCTTGCGGGACGCCCCCGCCTCGATTTCTTCGATCATCGCACCCTCCGGGTCATTTGATTTTCGCGAGAGCCTGCTCGAGGTCGGCTATGATGTCGTCAGGATCCTCCAGACCGACCGAGAAGCGTATGAGGTCCGGCGGGATGCCGGCCGCCTTGAGCTGGGCGTCGGTCAGCTGCCTGTGCGTATGCGAGGCCGGGTGCAGCACGCAGCTCCAGGCGTCCGCGACGTGCGTCACGATGCCGACGAGCTTAAGCGAGTCCATGAACCGTATCGACGCCTTGCGCCCGCCCTTGACGCCGAACGTCATGACGCCGCACGGCGAGGGGCCGTCGAACTGCTTCTTGACGAGCTTGTGGTACTTGGAGCCGGGCAGTCCCGCGAAGTTGACCCACGCGACCTTGTCCTGCTTCTGGAGCCACTTCGCGATCTTGAGCGCGCTTTCGGCGTGGCGGCGGATCCTCAGGTGGAGCGACTCGAGCCCGAGGTTGAGGAGGAACGCGTTGAAGGGCGACGGGATGGAGCCGAAGTCGCGCATGAGGTGCGCGGTGCACTTTA
>Ga0310696_10011639_pt1 | contig 10035 bp, 5 predicted proteins | sample AusTroGonzalo_MG_4_FD_203885 | JGI IMG/M metagenome (GOLD analysis project Ga0310696, IMG submission 203885) | Bovine rumen microbial communities from tropical cattle in Woodstock, Queensland, Australia - Gonzalo_02 (v2) (version 2) | ecosystem: Host-associated > Mammals > Digestive system >...
ATTCTCTTCATTGTAGGGGGAATACTTATAATCGGAGATGAAGCCGGCATCGCCCGTCTCAAAATCGCCATTGGTGATGAGGTTGTCGCCGTACTCGGTGTAACTCTTGACGGTGACTTCGTAGGTATAGTCGCCCCGTTGGTCGAAGTTGGCAATTGGATTGCGGATAGTGGTGTCGTTAAGTCCGTATCCGCTCCAGAGGTAGTAGTCGGCTTCCCTGTCTGTGGTGAGTTGCACTTCATCGGTATGGCAGAGTTCTGTTTCGGATGCCTCAATATGCACTTCACATTCGGGAGCAGCAGTGAAATCCGCCGATATAGTCAGGCGATCGGTTGCGCGGCAGAGTTTACGGAAAGAGAGGTTGTCAATAGCGAAGTCGTTACCTCCTGAGGCAGTCTGTGTGTTGCGCAGGATGATGGGTATGGAGCCTGCCGTCTCGCCGGAATACCAAATTGTATATAGTTTCTTCCAGTCACAAGCAGTGGTATTCGGCACATGGTTGTCGCCGAGAGTCTGGTCTTTGATATAGAATTGCAGTTTAGGCTGATTGGTAACGATATTCGATACGCTGGCTACATCAACCGAAAAGGCATACCAAGTATGCGGTTCGACAGTGACATACGAGGCATAGACACGGTTATTGGGCGTGGTGGAGCCATCGATGACCATCATATATCCATCGTACTTGCAATTAGGCCACGGTCCGTTTACCTGGTTAGGGTATACCACGAGCGAATAATGCCCAGCGCCCTTTATGTAGATATTCTCGTACCCCTTGAAATAGATGAAGAAGAGCGGATTGCTTATGGCACTGTAGTCCGTCTCAAAGCCTGTGTATCCTCCTTCAAAATCTCCGTTTGGTGCGAGGTTAGGTCCTGTTTCCGTGAAAGCGGTAAGTTCCATCGTGTATTCTTTTTCGCCGTCCGTGTCGATGGTTGCTTTCGGGTTGCGGATGGCAGGGTCATCCAGTCCGTAGCCTGTCCACTCGTAATAGTCGCCTGTCCGGTCGGCGTTGAGTTGGACCGTGCCGGGTTCGTGCAAGAAGGTTTCGGATGCCTCAATATGCACCTCGCACGGCTCGACAACGACAAGGTCAAGCACATCGGTGTCGCTAATGTATCTGCCCGAGACGGAGAGTTGCTCCCCCTCAAACGTGTATGTCTCGCCCTTGTCAATATAGACTTCGTGGAAACGCGCCACCCGCTGCTCAAGGAAGAGGCTGATGGTAAGTGTCGCACCACGCAACTGTCCCTGAATAACAAGCGTGTCGCGATAGATTCCCAGTTCCAGTCCCGTCTTGACGTAGGGATAGAGGAAATACCCTTGATGGGGTTTGTTGCGGTTGTTCTTGGTCCATGTCGTCAGTTCCCTGAAACCGGTCACGTTCACGCTGTCAACACCAATCAGGACAGGCTTAAATACCGATTCCTCTCCCTTTGCATAAGCGAACGTGATGCCGGTAATGTCGTCATCCTCGTCTGAAATCAGGACAAAACATTCGGCAAACGAGACTGCGGCGTGTTCGCTGTAGTCTTCCCGCAGTATGTCGCCCGCGTAATAGCGAATCTCGACCGCCGAAGTCCCTTCGCCTTCGTAATCAACGCGGTAGTGCTGCGCGCTGACAGGCGAAAGGCAACCTGCCAACAGGCAGAGCAGACAGGTTATCCGATGTAATGAGCGTGTAGTCATATTTCCGTATCGGTTGTTAATTTCTGCAAGGATATGATTTATTCGTGCTAATTGCACGGTGTAAATTAATGATTTATAATCGCAAATTGCGGGTTGCACATTATTTGCGTCCGCAAACTATCCAGTTACTACCATGACACGCAATGCTTCCGATAAAGGAAGTCAGCGGGTACGGTAAGGTTTAGTCATACGGTGAGGTCTGCTTAATGTATCGTATATCTATCGTGTATCTATCGTATATCTATCGTACTTGCTTGCTGTTTGGTCGCTTCGAGGTTGGGGACTGCGTGTTGGTTACTACGTGTTAATTACTGCGTGTTGTTTATCTATAAAGCGCGAAACGGACATGGTACATCTTGTGTACCTGTCCGTTTCGTGTCAAAGAACGTTGTCCGTTGTCAGCGAACCGATGTGAGTCTGCGCACTTTGGCGTTGAACCCGTCCGCCTTCAAGAGGTCTTCCAGCTTGAGGTGCATACGGTAGTTCCAGAAGTGCCGCGGGTTAGCGGGGACGTTGATCCTTTCGGACTGTGCGTCGGGTTTGCGTATCTGTTCGTCAATAGCCAGCCAGTCCTGCAAGGGTAGAATGACCCACATAGCGGGGCTGTACATGTGCTGGTTGATAACGGCTTCCGCCAATTCGGCAGTCATGTGTTCGGGCGCATCGCCCCATCTGCCGAGCTGCTCGTTGAAGAAACGCTGCGTGACGCTGCGGTCCTCCTCCCACCAAGCGCGAAGCGGGTTCATATCGTGGGTGCCGGTGGTGCAGACACTCAGGTAAGGCGCATCGGCGGGGTGCGCAAAGGTCTTCTTCGGGTCTTTGGGCATGCGCTGAATCTCGAGGCTGAGTATATGCAGTTCGTGCATGACGGACGGAACGCAGTCGGGCACCATACCGAGGTCCTCGCCACAGCAAAGCATACCAGTGGAATGGATGAGCGTCGGCAGTTTGCGCATAGCCGAGTCGCGCCAGAAGCGGTCGTGACGGCGGTAGAAATAGTCGTTGTAGATATTGGCAATGACCTGTTTCTGGTCGTCATAGAGGTCGCTGTAGGTATGCGAGGTGAAGACGGAGATACGCGGGTGGAGCAACGCGGGATTGGTCTGGTCGCGGACGAAGAGCACCTCGCAATGGAGGTAGAGCAAGCCGTTCAACAGGTTGTTGAGCGTATCGTCCGCGAGACGGTCGTTGCGGCGTTCCTGCGGCAGAGCGAGCTGCGCGTCAATGTAGTCCTGCACCTTGACCTGCGTGTCGTACTCGTCCTTGAACCAATAGACATAGCCGTCGTTGGTGTTGAGGAAACGCTGCTTGGCGTACTCCGTGTCGAAGCCGAAGACATCGCCGAGGAACGTGGAGCGGATATACGGCAGGGTCATACGGCCCTCGTCCAACTTGACACCCATGTTCCACAAGTCCTGCAGCGAATAGGGCATGGCGGGCGAGAAGTGTCCGCAGAGACCCCACACATCGGTGCGGCGCATCTGCCATATACGGAAGAAGCCGAGGATATGGTCGATACGGTAGGCGTCGAAATAGTCCTGCATCTTGCGGAAGCGGCGCTGCCACCAGCCGTAGTTGTCCTTCGCCATCTCCTCCCAGTTATAGGTGGGGAAGCCCCAGTTCTGCCCGCTGATGGAGAAGTCGTCAGGGGGCGCGCCTGCGGAGGCATCGAGGTGGAAGAGCTGCGGGTCAGTCTTTGCGTCCACCGAGTCGGGACTGATTCCGATGGGTATGTCACCCTTCATCGCCACGCCCACGGAATGGGCATAGGCAACGGCTTCGCTGAGTTGCTTGTCGGCATGGAACTGGAGGTAATAATACAACTCCTTGTCATGCTTGTCGCGACGGGCGATGAACTCGGCGTAAGGCACGAGCCAGTCCTCGTTCTTGGCGAAGAACTGCTTAAACGCCTCGGTAGCCGCCAGTTTCTTGTAGTCCTTCTTATAGAGCTGCAGGAAATATTCCATCTTTGCCGCATAGACATTGGGGTAGTCGGCGAAAGAGAGGTTGTTCAGCTCCTCTTTCTGCTTGTCGTACTTCTTCTGCGCGGCGGCAGTCAGGCGGCCCATCGCGGGTATATGCAGGTAGATTGGATGCAGAGCGAAGACGCTGACCGCCTTATAGGGATAGGAGTCGAGGAAGGTGTGGGTGATGGTCGTGTCGTTGATGGGGAGGGTCTGGATCATCTTCTGACCCGTGAGGGCCGCCCAGTCGGCAAGTTTCTTGAGGTCAAGGAACTCGCCCGTACCGAACCCTTCGTCCGTGCGGAGCGAGAAGACGGGTACCGCCACGCCTGCTCCTTTGAGACGGGGCTGCGTGCGGCGGAAGAGCCGGTCGTTCTGACGGATGGTGACACCTTCGCGCACACCCCATATCTGACGGTTCTCACCCCACTCCATATCGGCTACCTCGCCTGTTTGGAGGTCGTAAATGCAGTATTTGTATTCCAGCGGCTCATTAGCGGGAACGCGCAACGCTCCCTGCCAGACGGGGAAACAGTGGTCGGTCAGACAGAGCTTCTTCGCCTTGTCCCAGTTGCCGAGCGATGACCCGCTTCCAAGAACCGCCACGCCCTGTGTGGGAAGGATCTGCGGCAGGTCGAGCGAGAAGACAACGACCGCCTCGCCTTTCTTCGGGGCGATATGCTTCATTGCGGCGGCGCGGTCGGGACGGCGGAAAGAGAAGGCACGTGTACGGAATGCGTCCTCCTCGGTCTCGCTGCGCCAGAAGTCGCGCAGGATGATGTTCTTATCGGTGGTCTGCCATTCCAGACGGCGGCTATCCCCTACCTCGTAGAGGAAGCCTCCGTTGTCAAGGGCGATGGCATAGTGGTAGGCTATCGCGCCTTTAGGCTGCTCGACCACGACGGATGCCGTCCAGAAGTCCTCGCCCTCGCAGTTGAGGTAGAGGGGGCGCTGTTCAGTCCAGCCGAACGTTTCGGAGCCTGTCTCGACCACGCATAGGCGTTGGCCGAAGACGGCGCGGTAGTTGATTTGAAAAGTAAGGGTCATAGATTAGAGCTTTTGAAATTTTGCTTTCTTCAAGCCGGCGGCTTTTCTGCGACTTACCGTAACACGGCGGCGGGCAGGAGCGTTTTCTTCTCTTTCTTGGAGGATGGCGGTAGCTTTAATCGTATATTGATAGCCATCATTGCCGATTGCCACAGCTTCCATCGTAGCACCTGTTTCCGTTTCGGTAACGTTGAATTCACCCTCAACGAAATCCACGTATGCGTCCACAATGGTATCGTTGCCATTGATGGTATAATACGCCAGGAGAGTGAACGTTTCATCCATGTCCTCCATGGTGTAAGATCCGGTAACTGTTTCAGTATATATAGGCGACACACTGATGAAGACAAATTGGTTGTCCACTGCCTTCGAATCTCCCATAATCTGCCACCAGCCTTCTGTTTCCACAGCGTTGACAAAATCAATATCGGTGAAGACCAGTTCTTTTTCACCTATAATCTCAATCTCATCCGAATACAAGACGCCGGTAGCGTGAATCGTATATTGATATCCGTCCTTGCCGACCACTACAGCCTCCAGGCTGGCGCCTTCGGCAGTCTCTTTCAGTTCGAACGCCCCGGAGATGAACTGGATCTGCTCCACCGTTGTGTCATTGCCATTGAGGGTATAACGTCTGAGGAAGGTATAATCGAGGTCCATATCTTCCAGCGTATAAGTCCCTTCCGCCTTATTGGTTTTAACCGGCGACACGGTGAGGTAATAGAACTGGTTGTTTTTCACGGAACTCTCACCGAATATCTGCCACCAGCCATCTTTCTGCACATAATCCACGTACTCCAACTCGTCAAAGGTGATTTCTTTCTTTCCCCTTATAGTAAGTTCAAGTGTTTTGAAGGCAACGGTCTCCACCGAAGTGACCAATTTGAACGAAACGGTGTCCAAAGCAACGGCGAATGCAGTATATTCGGTTTTGGGTTCAAGGTCATCAAATGTCAATTCTGTTTTCCCGATGCGAAGGAGGTCGGCATAATAAAATTTCTGATTATATACCTTCTCATAACTTTTCAACATAGCATCAAAGAACTCTTTGGTCAAGCGGGATGTGATTGTATCCGAGTTGAAGTCAGCGGACTGCATCACACCAAACAGATAAGTGAGAGACATGTCGGTAGGGGTAACGGTGACCTGAGCGGATAAGTCCTCCACATTGGAACACACGATATTGAAGTACTTTTTGGTACTGTCGGGACCGTCATTCTGTTTCTTTTCGCAAGAAGAAAACACACTGACCATCATAAGGCAGCTGAGTGCCGAAATCAAAAGTTTTTTCATTTTTTTTACAATTTTAATTCTGGTTGTTATTAAGGTTAATTATTTATGTTTGAATATCACTCTCACATTGAGTGAAAGATGTTGTTAATTATCCTACCGCAGACGCCCCATATCTTTGCACTATAAAAGGATACAGACGCGCGTCTTATCGGAAGCAGTAGCAGCGGTAACGTTTGTCGCTACCGGGGAAGATGGTATATGCCACGCGCAGACCGACAGAAACCGGTTTGACAAGAGCAGGAAGAGCCACTTGCGGAGCAGGGAATGCGGTTGTTTGAAGGCTGAAAGAAGGCATAGAGGTTTGCTGGCTCAACCACACGGGATACTCTGCAAAGAGTTGGAAAGTGACGGTACTATAGGTCGATTCCAACGCGTGAGGCGAGTTGTAACGGGAAACCATCTCACCTTTTTTGGCCAGTCTCCATTCGTATCCGAGAGCTGCAACGCCGTAAAGCGAGTAGGTAGTGCCTAAATCCTTACTGCCTAACGACAAACCGCCGACAGGTATAGCGCCTATAGAAGGGTCGTTACTGATATGCACATCGTAATCAACAAGATAAGCATCCACACTACCCTTATTGAGAGTAACTGAATAAGAAGGGCTTAAGCCTATTGCGAGTCGCGGACCGAGGTCAAGAGCAAAAGAACCGAAGCGGAAAGAGAGAAGGAGAGGAACGGTCAGTTCCCACTGCTTGTCCGAATAGTCGGCTTCAGCACTAACAGTATAACGGATAGGGACGGGTACTTGCGTTCCGTCTGAAGCAGTAGAAACGGCGGTGAAATCAGCTTGGGACGTGATGGAAGAGCGTTGGTAGGAGTTTTGATATCCTATGCCCGCACCCGTTTGGAAGCCCACACGAGAGGAATAGCCTAAAGACGCAAGGAAAACATAACGCAAGTCAATGGCGAAATCAACCCCGGGGCGCGGCTTGACATCGCCACCAAAACGCAGATTGGTACCGCCTTGCACCCCCACTTGCAGACCACTTCTGCCTTGAGCGAAAGAAGGCAGCGCGAGGAGTAAAAAGAATATAGCAAGAAGAGTATGTTTCACGGTCTAACGAACTATATACAGCAATGTCTGGTCGAGTTTGGAAGTCTTGACGTGTACGAGATAGCAACCCGCAGCGGACTGGGCGTTGAAGGTCATAGTGTCGGAAGCGTCAGAAACAGTGCGACAAAGGAGTCGTCCGCTCATATCGAAGACGGAAACGGTGGCGGGTTCAGTGACAGGCATGCCCGTGAGAGTCAGTGCTTGGTTCTTGTCGGCTACGTTAGGAATGAGACGCAGGTTAGCGCCTTCGGCATCGGTCAGTCCAGTCAGAGAGATGCGATAGACGGGGCTGCGCAGCACGATGTCGCAACGTTCGGATTCGGGGTTGGGAAAGTTGCACTGGACGTAGTATTCGCCGCTTGGCAGTCCGTCGCGGGAGAGGTAGTAGCCTGTAGCAACGAGCTGGTCGTCAGCATCGGAGCCGGTGGCATTGTCGATAGTACCTACCACGCGATACCAGCGTACTTCAACGGGAAGCGGCGTGTAGCCAATCTCCTTGAGGGCGTTGCGGTTGAGAACGTACATCTGTCCGAACAGGTAATCGACAGGGAGTATATACTGTGCATCGCAGGCAGAGACAAAGAGTGCCTGCAGTTCCATAGCCTGCGTAACTTCGACCCGGCGTGGGTTGTCGGTATTGCCATCAGACCAACTGACGAAACGATAGTCAGGTTCGGGAGTGGCAGTAAGGACAACAATCTGACCGCAACGGAGTCCGCTCTGCAGCCATTCTTCGGCACGGATACTGCTCAAAGAGAGCAGCAAAAGTAACAATATGGTAAGCCGCTTGGACAAGGCAGTACTGAATTAGAGATTATTGCACTTGGATGTCCACCGTACCGTGATCGGCAGTGGCTTTGATTTTGAATTCACGGTCAACAAAGACGGCATAGACGGTTGTCTCTCCAAGAATGGTATAGGCGAATGTCTTGCTCGTAGAGAGTGACGTACCTGATGCGTCTTCCCAATGGTCGAACTGATAGCATGGGTCCGACTCGATGGCATCGAGTGTAATCGGTTCGCCAGCCTTGCCAGTGAAAGTGGTCTGCTCAACATCACCCGTACCTTCCTCCTTGACGCGGACGTTTATAGTGAACTCCTTCCCTTCGAAGATAGCGACAAAGTCTGTGACAGTCGTTTCAGACGATATTTCTATTTCGCGGGGGTTGTCGGTCACGTTGTCAGACCAGCGGACGAAGAAGAACCCTTCGGCAGGCTGGGCGGTAAGAGTGACAATCTGCCCGCAACGGGCAACAGCTTCTGTCTGTGCCACAGCCGTGAGGCACAAGAACATGAGAGGTAGTATAAGAATATATTTTTTCATACCATGAGGTTGTTTCTTAGTGTTATGAGAGTTCCGGATATTCTGTAAGTTCTGATTATTCTGAGTATTCTGTTTCAGATTCTAATCATCTACTGAGATTTGTATGGTTCCTGTCAGTTCTGTCTGCGGGCGGGCTGTGATGGTAACTTCACAGTCAGGTTCTTCGGGTTCAACCTCTTCGGGTTTGGTTGAAGTAAAAACTACAGAAGAGGCGGCGTTATTGAAATTGAAGTTCCAGTAGTAGAAAACGCCATCATCAGGTTTGTAGTCAGACCATCTGTCCACTGTTTTCTGGTCGTATGTCCACGATGTCGCGCCGGATGTTGATTTGAAGGAGTTTTTTACGCAATTTGTCTTGGTGGGTTTATTTTTTGAACAGGTGCGCCACATTCCCAAGTCCAGTGATTTTTTTGTATTGTCGGTCCGTTCGGCCTCTATGTCGTAGCCATTCCAATCGGAATAGCGCATACGATAGATATAACTCTCGATGTACTTGTTTTCATCAAAATTGATCGGTCTGCCTGAACGAAGCTGCCACGTGTTGTTGACAGCACATTCACTGCCGTCAGTCCAAGAGGTGGCAGTAAGTGAAGTGGCACGTTTGGTCACGAGGCGGAAATATACGTAACTGTCAGTGGAATGCGCACATATCCACTCTTTCATCTCTATATTGGAGAACTCAATGTAGTGAGAGCCATCATCGGCAATGTCCATTCGCAGTGAATCAAAATAAGTACTTGGATTGGCAGGGTCAATTTCCGGCCCTGTACCAAAGAATAGAGTGCAGATATTCTTAGAAGGTGTAGTCAGCCGGGTGGCTTCCCATTTGCCCGTGAAATAGAAGAGGTCTTCACCTCCGCGTTTGACTTTCACCTTCTCATCATAGCGCACGCGTGTACCATTGACTTCTTTTTCGGGTACTATCTCTATTTTGAGTTCGGCAGCTTCCTTGGAGATGAACTTGACATAATACATACCTCCGTTGGTCCATTCGCCGATAATGTCATCAATGGAGTCAATGGTAAGTTTCCACATATTTTCTGTCCGGATAGTACGATGCCCGAGGAGATTCTCATCGCTCTCTGCCGGATAGAAATGACAGTCCTGTTTGGCTACCCAGACATCGAGGGGCTCGTGCAGACCGTTCCAAATGAAACGCACACTGTCTTCCTTCCACAAACTGAGGGGGAGTTGATAAACGGTTGTAGAGTCTTCCGCTTTTATCTGTATGGACTGCGGGAGAGAGAGCATATCAGTTTCGTTGAGGCACTGGCGTGAGTTGAGATCCGGAGCAATAGTGACAGCACCGGCGGACGGGATGTCAATCATCACCCATGCCTGGACGTTGCGGGTGATGCCGCCACCAGCCATTATATTGCGATAACGAGCCTCAATGTCAAGCACATACGCAGTCTTGCCATCAATTTTGGTCTTCTTAAAATCCCGGATGATAGGCAGTTCGACGTAAGAGTCATCGCCGGGCTCGCCAATAGCTTCGGCTATATCACGCGCAAGAGGTTCCTCACATTTGAAGTCGATGCTGGCAGACAGAGTATCAAAGAGTTCCGGATGGTCAGGTATATAGACCACGTGTACAGGCAGATCGTAGGTATTAGCGGTGTACCACGTTTTGCCTGTGCGGTAGATCCGCTCATTGACACCAT
>Ga0310696_10011642_pt1 | contig 10034 bp, 5 predicted proteins | sample AusTroGonzalo_MG_4_FD_203885 | JGI IMG/M metagenome (GOLD analysis project Ga0310696, IMG submission 203885) | Bovine rumen microbial communities from tropical cattle in Woodstock, Queensland, Australia - Gonzalo_02 (v2) (version 2) | ecosystem: Host-associated > Mammals > Digestive system >...
TGCGCATAGAAGAAGGTGTTCTCCCAAGTGCCGCTCTTAAGTGCGTTGGAGGCCTTGAAAGTGGTCTCAGAAGGATTGCATGCCTGTCCGGAACCATCCCTACCAATAACAGTAGTCTCGCTGACAGGCACATTGAAATGCCACATTAGCGACACTATACCGCCGGCATTATGCCAGCTGGTAACGGGAGTAATATTGGAATAGTCTATCCAGCCATTTCCGTCCGGAACTGCAATGTGAATGAAGTCGTAGCAGTTCACGGCCGGGTACTTCCCTACCCTCTGGTTCACTTTATCGGCAATAGTGTGGTTCCAGGCAACATCGGCCATTACCGACGACAGCATTTTAGTGCCATAGTTGGCCAGCAGATAGTTATAAAGGGCCGATGCCTCCGGCAGAGCACCGTCCGTCACAAGGGATGTGGCAATATCGGTATCCACAATCTCCGGAACGGGACGTCCTTCCTGAGTAACCGGAATGCTTTTGGTAAGAGTACCGGCCGATATGACGATTTCACCGCTACGGGTCTCATACGTGCCGTTGGCGCCCAGCGTGAAAACCATAGTCGCCTTAAAGGTCTGGGAATTGTATACACCCTCGTCCTTCACTGTAACCCAGTCCGGTTTGGAACTCACCCTAGGCTTTTGCGGAGCAGTCACCGCCAAGGAGTAATCTCCAGCCGTTCTTGGGGCCGAAATACTCTGAGGGCTAACAGTGATTGTAGTGGGCGCAGTGGGTGTATCCTCCCCTTTCCCACCGTTATCCTTATTACAGGAAACGACAGTGAAGGCGGCCAGAATGCCGATAATGCTTAAAAGTCTGTAACTCATCGGAGGGTTATCTTGGTGATGGTTATCTTCTTGCCATTAATAACTATGCCGCTCTCCTTTATGGCCGACACCTGATCGGCAGTAAGGGTATAGGAATAAACCGTCTGGTAAAGATTGGTGCCTGCATTGAACATCAGGCCATCAATATTGTCATAGCCCGACTTTTTCTGTACGAAGAACTGGCAGTAGTCAATGGCGGGAAGGGGGCTCTCGAAAAAGTAAATGGAAAGCTCCTTGCCAGCCTTGAGGCCGCTCCAGAAACCGGCAGTATTAAGGCCCTGAACGTCAAAGGAGTTGGACCAATCACCAAGTTCATGCTCGCCTTCCCAGAGAACAGTTTCTACTGCAGGAATATATTCGATGCTGTTTACGGTAACGTTGTAACCCTGCAATACGATACTGTTCCTTTCTCTCAAAGCCGTAACCACGGTCTCATTCAAAGGAATGTCAAAGGCGGTTTGGCCGGGTGTTAGGCCGTAAGTATTATAATCGTAGGGATTGAATGGAACCCATTGCCATTCAGCATCGGCATAATAGGGCTTCAACTGCCAGTAAGCGTCTAAATCTCCTTCGGTTACATTGAAACGCAGGCGGCCGCCAACCTCCAAGACAGAAGTATTGACTCCGTCCTTCTGGTTCCATTTGCTCCAGGATGTGCAGTCCATGGCTGTATCAACCAGGGTAACCTTTGCTGCCGCTCCAAAAGTAAGGGCCGGGGCAAAGACAAGCTGATCTCTGGCAACGGTGATGGACGAAGCCTTGACAGTCTTGAAGGTTTCGGTTGCACTCTGGACAGAGAAGGTGATATTGGTATAAGTACCCACAGGCAGCGGAACATAGAAGGTCATGTTGGAAGCTGTTCCTGCGGTAAAGTTCAGTGTAAGGGTATTATTGGTACCGGCCGATGTCGCAATGGTGTTGTTGGCTTGCATGATGAAGGTTCCGGATACGTTCTGGTTGTTGGTTGTAACAACCAGCTTTGTAGCCGATGCAGGGACGCCGTACACATCTACCTTAACCACGCCGCCAAGGAGGTGGAAATAAGGATATGCGTTGTTGAGCCATGCAATCATGGGTGCCTTAACGGCGCCTTCGGCCCAGTCGTAGGATGCAGGAAGCGTCATGCTAAGCTTGTCATCTACCCATGCGGGTGCCAGGCTTGCAGGATATACCGACGTAGCATCGGCATTTACCGTCACAGTCTGGTTAATCTGGAAAGTGCCATCGGCAGAGCCTTGGCCGTCAACCAGAGCAAAAGTCTTAAAACCGGCGGGCGTATCAACGGAGATATCGTCACCATCGGCCCACAGCATTTCTACTGCGCCGGTGTGAACCGTTTTTGTAGCGTCGCCAATACCGAAGTGAAGGGTGGTTTTTCCTTCGTCAACGGGGAGAATATCGGCCTCTTTCTGGCAGGCAACAATTGCTACAATTGCAAGAAAGCCTGCAAATATCATAGTCTTTCTCATAGCAGCTCTCCTCCCATTGTTGAACTACTAACTATATCCCAATCGAAGTCACCGATGACTCCGTCCAGAGGGCCAAGGAGACCGCCTGTATCCGTCTGGCTAACCGTAAGGACACCCTCACGCACCGCCAATTCTATCATCTCCGCCACGGGAGACACGTACTGTTGTTTTTTCATGTTTTGCCTAATATGTTAATTGGAACCCGGAGGGAGGGTCGGCCCCCTCCGGATTAAAAAGAGTTACTTGATAGATATCTTGGTGATCACATATCCGGTACCGGATACAATCAGACCGTTGTTGGCAATCAGGTCGTCCAGAATGGTCTGGGTAAGTTTGAGAGCAAACGGATATTCGGGAGTATCAAACTGACCTGGCAGGTCGGCTATGTTACCCCAGCCTTCTCCATGACGAAGGGCAATGCACCACCATGCACCATCATCCACAGTGGGCTGAATATGGAAGAAGATGGTGGAACCAGCCTTAACGGTGCTCCAGTCGAAACCGCCATAGGCCAGTGCAGCTACGGATTTGCCATCCTCACCAAATGCACCGCCCCAGTCGATGTCCTTGGAACCAACCCATACAGGATCGCCGTAGCGGAGATCCTCTACCAGGCTAACCTGGTGGATTCTGAAGCCGCTACCGGAAATAATCAGACCGCTGTTGGCAATCAGGTCGTCCAGAATGGTCTGGGTGAGTTCAAAGTCGAACGGGCAGGCAGGAGTGTCAAACTGACCAGGCTGATCGGGCAGGTTGGCCCATCCGTCTCCGTGACGAAGAGCAATGCAGAACCATGCGCCTTCATCTACAGTTGCCTCGTATTCGATGCGCAGGATGGTGCCGGCCTTCACGGTGCTCCAGTCGAAGCCGCCATAAGCCAAGGTAGCCAGGGACTTACCGTCCTCGCCGAACGAACCGCCCCAGTCAATGTCCTTGGATCCTGTCCAGATAGGAGTGATGATGAAGTCACCCGGGTCGATGTTCAAGGTATAGGTTACGGAACCATTGTCGGAAACCAGAGTGAGCTGGCTGTCGGCCTTCAGTCCACTATCAGGAAGCTGGACATACAACGTCTTGCCGTTGAGGATGAACTTCACGTCCTCGCCATCCACCTGAACACCTGTGAGGTGCTCACCATTCTCCACTGCCACGATGAACATCTCGCCGGGCTTGTACTGTTCTGTAGGGAATACGGGGATATATGCGCCTGCGGGCTTGTCAACATCCAGTTCCTCACTGGTGAGGGCCTCGGTGCCGTTCTTAAGAATAAGTTTAACCTTGCCCTTAATGGCAGCCGTAGGAACAGCCACTGTGATGCTTGTTTCGGTAGCGTCAACATCAATGGGATCCAGATATACATCCTTCTCGTCTTCCTGACCACCGACAAAAGCCACTTTGGCCACCAGATCCAGGTCTGTACCAGTAAGGGTAACAGGAGAACCGGCCGATGCAGGATTGTCGCTAAAGCTTGCCACCACGGGCTTCACCAGGGTGTAAGCTACGGTTACGCTCTTGCCGTTGGCCATAGTAAGGGTAATGTCACCTTCCTGTGCAGCCTCGGGAACTTCAACGGTAATCTTACCGTCGGCATAGGCGAATTCGGCAGCTGCAGCGTTGGGGAAATCAACGGTGGCAACCAGATCCAGATCCTTACCGCTGATGGTAAGGGCGGCGCCGTTCTTAACGGGAGCGGGAGCTACTGCCAGGTTGGAAGGAGCTACGGTGGTGAGAGTACCGATGGGAACCTCTACGCCTGAAGCCATTACCAGGAATACTTCTCCGTCGGCAACACCTTCGTCCAGAGTGAATACCAGCTTGGAATCGGTAGCGGTATAGCCGCTCACGCTTGTCTTGCCGATGACAAGATCCTTCACAAGAAGGAGATGATCACCATTGATGGTTACTTCGGCGCCGGCCTTGATGGCAGCGGTGGGGAAAGTAGCCTTGGCGGTGCCAACGACAAGCTCGGTCTCGGACTCAATAAGATTCAGAGTCTCAAGAAGGGCCTTGCCTGCGGCATCGTCGGCATTCACCTTGGTCTCGTCCACGGTACCAAGCATGAACTTGCCGGTCTGAGCCTCTTCGGGCACAGCAACCTTGATTTCATAGCGGTTATGGGTGGTGAAATAGTCACCGGAAACGATAACCTTTTCGGCGAATACAATCTCGTGAATCAGGTTCAGGTAGTCACCTTTGATGGTGAGGACCTGGCCGGGATACAGGCTTGCGGGAGCAAATTCCTCTATGGAGATGGGCTCGCTGTAGGTTATCTGGGTAACACCGGTGATGGTTGTTCCATCGGCCAGGGTGAGCACAGGGAAACCAGGCTGAGGGCCGTCCTTGGGAACTGTTACACGAATCTCGGAGTGAGTTCCGGAGGTGACAACTTCGGGTACCATGGGCTCTACGCCGGGAATGGTAACGGTAGCCACCTTGTCAAGGTTGGAACCCAGGAAACGGAGGATACCTCCACGTACAACCGGCTGAGGGCCGTAGGCCTGGAGTTTAACTACCGTGCTGTCGTACTGGTCCGTGGAAACCTCCTTCTTTGTGCATGAAAGCACAGTAAGGGCTAAAAGGGCCAGGATTGAAGTCAGTTGAAATATCTTTTTCATATGCCTATTCATTATTTGTTAGGGACAGCGCGGATGTTGTCAATCTTGATAACAGGGTTGCACTCTGTACCCTTGGTACCACCGCCTACAACAAAGATTGTAAGTGAGGTGAAATCATCGGCAGTAAGTGTGCCAGAGGCCTTGGAGCCATCAAAACCGTAGGTAAAGTTAGCCAGAGGAGCAACCACGGTTACCCATTCGTCACCAGTATCATAGGAACCCGTAGTGGTCCAAGGGGCATACAGGCCGCGAGGTAACTCGTTGTTGTTGAAGTAGGTGTTGTTGCAACCTGCCAGGGTATTGCCATAGATATCCTTAGCACCGGCGTTACCAGTGGTAATCTTGTCAACACCGCCAACGATGAGCTGCATGGCAGCCGATTTCCAAGGATTGGATGAAGGAACGTACATCTCGAACTTGAGAGACATATTCTTCCAGTCGGAGAAATCGGCAAAGTCTGTCAGACGCTCGCCGCCAACGTAGGTCTCGGGATCGGCCCAGTTACCAGGCCAGTACTCGAAGGAGAAATTACCGTCGTTCCAGCTTCCGTCCTCGTCCATTGTGACTTCGGGGTCGCCAAGGCGCAGGAAGTTGCCGTCAATTGCGGTGTCATCGGTTTCGATCTTCTGGTTGTGCCAACCGTGGTTGGTGGGGTGAGGATCGTTATCGAAGTTGAACAGCAGGCCGCGGGTATCCTTGTACTGGAATGCCGATTTGGCTTCGCCGTAAATGGTGCTCACCTTGACATTATCTCCAGGCTGAGCCGTCTCCGGAACCACAAAGCTGATAACGCCTTTGGAGAATTCCTTGATGGTGGCTTCGGCGTCACCAACAAAGACCTGGAGCGGAACATTGGGATCGTCCACGAAATAATCGCCATACAACTGGGTTACGGAACCCTGTGCAGCATGTTCGTTCTTCAGGGAAGTGATGGACGGACCCGGAACCAGAACCTGGAAGTCTACTTTTACGGTATCCTTGGCCTTGGTAATGAGGTACATAAGATTGGACACTTCACCGGGGATTTCATTGGGAACATCCACCAGCAGAGTGTTGGAAGTGATATAACTGTTGTTCAGGACAGCCTGCTGGTCATTGAACAGGAGTTTGTACACACTGGTAAGGTTTTCTCCCACCAGGCAAATGCTGTTTCCCATGTAGGCGCCGGTAAGGAGTGAATCCTTAGCTGCGGCCTTGACGGGACGGATATAATACACGATGGGCTTGCCTTCTGTGAGCTGAAAACGATCCGGTTCATCCTGACACGCAGTAAAGCTTGCGGCGGCCACCAGTGCGGCTGCGGCATAAATGCTTATTTTGCTTATGATATTTTTCATATTCTTGCAGTGTTAAGGATTAGAAGGTATATTGAGAGAGATCGTACTCCTGAGGATCCTCGTCAAGGTGAGGGTTGAACACCACGTCCTCGGAGGGATACGGGAGAGATACCAGTTTGGCTCTCACGGCGTCGGCTGAAAGACTGAACTCTCCTTCATTGTAGGAGATGTCGGACGTATTCCAGGCGCTGCCTACGCAACCAGCCTCATAGTAGGCCTTGCAAGGGTCGTTGAGTGACTTGTTCCAAGCATTGCGGCGCTGTGAAAGGATATTGTTCACTGCGAAATCCGGATTGTAATAACCTACACGTACATAGTCATACCAACGGTCTCCTTCAAGGGCAAGCTCAAGGTTGCGTTCAAGGAACAGATCCTCGAATTTGAGGCTTGTAGCGTCGGTCCAGGTGGGAATGGCGCGGCGACGAACGGCATTGTAGCACTGAAGTGCAAAGGCATCAGTAGTGGTGCTGCCGGGGCCTTTGAGTTTAGCCTCGCAGTAAATGAGGTAAACGTCGGACAGACGAAGGAGATGCGTGGAAAGACCATAAGACATGCGGGAGGCCGATACGCCAAGGGCATCAAGGTGATCGTTTCCGTCGCCATAGAGGAACTTCACGCAAATAGCACCGGTGGGGCTGTTCAGGCTCTGTTCAGAAGCGTTCTTGGAGCCGGAGGGGCCGTAGTCGGGATCATAGTAGAACCTGAGGTAATCGAAACCGCCGTTGGTTGTCCAGAAGTAATCATACTTGTCACCGGGCAGCATCATGGTAGCTTTGCGGCGGGTATCGGTGTCGATACGGCCATTGGGGTTGTCCAGGGCGCTTACGCCAAACTGATCCTGAAGGGTAACGGAAGGACCTGTCCACTGGCCCCAACAGTCACCGAATTCGTCCATACCCTGGGGAGCGAGGTCGCTCTGGAAGGTGTTCTGGGCGGTCCAAGGCTGGCAAGATGCATCCCAGTGCCAGGAAATGAGAGCCTCGATGTTCTTGTTGTTCTGCATACGGAACACGTCGGAGTACACATCCATAAGTTGACGGCCGGAGTTCTCGATAACATCCTTGGCCAGTTCGGCGGCCTTGTCAAGATCGGCCTGGTTCAGGGAGCCTTTAACACCGGCTTTCTGCAGGTAGACCTTTGACAGAAGAGCTTCGGCGCTGTAGTAGTCAATGCGGCCGTCCTTGTTGGCAACCTTCTTGGGAAGGAGTTCAAGGGCCTTTTCCAGAACCATGACAATATAATCATAGACCTGGTAAGTAGGGGCCTTGTACACATCGTTATATTTTCCGCCTGCAATCTCGGCCGACACATCGTGGATAATGGGAACATTTCCCCAGGTACGAGCAAGGTAGAAGTAAGCGAAAGCCTTCCAGGTGAGGGCTTCGCCCATGCACATGTTCAGAGTTTCCTGATCTACGCCTTCCACTTCTTTAAGACGGTTATACACCACCGTAGCGTGGGCGTTCACCGAATACAGGGAAGCAAACATCTTGGTAAGGTCTTGGTCGGAACCATTTACTGAGAACTGCACATAGGGATTGGAACCAGCGTAATAGTTACCGGCAAAGGATTCTCCAACCTTATAGAAGCCGCGCATTACGTCGTACCAGGGCGAGTTGTACAGATAATTTACGCCCTGGATGCACTGGCTGGCGTCCTGGTAAAAATTCTGTGAATTGTAGTTGTCTTCGGCCGGACGGTTCAGGAATTTTTCGCAAGAAACGGTGCCAAACACTACGACAACGGCAACAGCAATATATTTCAATACATTTTTCATATTCATATCCTCCCTTGATTAGAATGTAACATTGACACCAAGAGAATACATAGTGGGTGAAGGATAACGGCCGTTATCCAGGCCCATCACGTTAACGGAAGCCGTACTTGCACCAATTTCGGGGTCGTAGCCGGTGTATTTGGTGAATGTAAGCAGGTTCTGAATGTTCACCTGGATGCGCAGACGGTCAATCTTCACTTTTTCAAGAGCCTTCTTGGGCACATTGTAACCCAAGGTGATGTTCTTGATACGCAGATAAGAGCCATCTTCGATGTAGCGGTCACTCAGACGGTCGTTGTCGTTGGGGTCACCAGTGGTGGCGCGAGGCAGCTTGGAATCGGAATTGGCAACCTTTACGTTGGACGGATCCTGATACCAGTTCCAAATCCCACCTGTGCCGTCATAGGTCTTTTCCGGATCGATAGCAACAACCTGGCTGCGACCGAGGACGCTGGTGGGCTGATTGGCCCATGCGCTCTTCATATTGCCAGTTTTCATGTTAAGGTAGTTAAGAACCTTGTTGCCATAAGAACCGTTGATGAAGATGCTCAGATCCCAATTCTTGTAGGTGAAGGTATTGGTCCAACCGAAGGTGAACTTGGGCATGGGGGAACCGATGTTGGTACGGTCACTCTCTGTGATAAGGCCGTCTCCGTTGAGGTCTTTATAGCGGATATCGCCTACCCAAGTAGTGCCGTAATAGGTGTAATCGGCCGGATTCTGAGAAGCATGCCATACGCCGTTCTCGTCCTGCGTAGCACTGCCTTTCATACTCTCCGTTACGGGGCCGGCCATTACTTCCTCTATGTTCTGGTAAATACCGTCGGTCACATAACCGTAGAAGCTGTACAGGGGTTCGCCAATACCGGAAACAGACACGATGTCGTCCCACTGACCGTAGCCCACGATGGCGGCGGATGCCGTACCTGCAAGGGCGACCAGCTTGTTCTTGTTAAATGAAATCTGGCCTTCGCTCACCCAGTGGAAATCTCTGGTCTCTACAGGATGGCCAGTGATGGTGATTTCGAAACCGGTGTTGTTGATGGTACCATAGTTACCAAATGGAGGTTCCAGGCGCGAGCTGGCGTTTGTAACCTGGGATGAACCCATGTAAGAGGGCAGCTGCAGAGGCATGAGCATGTCTTTGGAAGTCTTGCTGTACCATTCAAGTATCAGGGACAGACGGTTGTTGAACATGCTCAGGTCCAGACCTACGTTAAACTGTTCCTGCTTCTCCCACATGATGTCAAGGTTAGGGATGTTGGTCTGGCGGTAACCGCTGCCAAGGCCCGTGGCTACTTTTGTCATAGAAGTGCCCCACTTGTAGGAACCGATGCTGGCGTTACCGGTCTGACCCCAGCCAAAGCGGAGTTTACCGTCGTTGATTACTCCCTTGGCACCTTCGAAGAACTTCTCGTTGGAGAAGCGCCATGCAAGAGCGAAAGAGTGGAACGGAGCCCAGCGCTTGTTGGGACCGAAGTTGGAGGAACCGTCGTAACGGAAAGTATAAGTGCCGATGTAACGGTTGTCGTAGTTGTAGGTTTCACGGGTGAAGAACGAAGCCATGGCCGAAGAGCCGTAGCCGTAACCGATAGTAGGAGTACCGGTACCCAGGTAAGGGTTAATCACATCGTTGGAAGGAAGGGCGGTATTATATACCATCATGTAGTCCCACCTGCTTTCCCAAACTTCCTGACCAGCCATGGCGGTAATGCTGTGCTTGCCAAAGGTGTTGCTGTAGGTGAGATAGTTCTTGAGAGCCCAGTAGAAGGAGTTGTTCTTCTGATCACGAACCTCGTTGGCAGCCCTCTGGTATGAACCCAGGCTCACGGAAGGATTGAAAGTCTCGGCTGCGGAATAGGACAGGTCGTAGTCAAATTCGGCGTGCCACACAAGTTCCTTAAGGAAAGGCATATTCATGTCGGAGAAGACATTACCATTGAGTTTCTGACGCTTGAGGGTAATCTTCTCCAACATAGCCATGGCAACAGGGTTGATGATAGAAT
>Ga0310696_10011643_pt1 | contig 10034 bp, 3 predicted proteins | sample AusTroGonzalo_MG_4_FD_203885 | JGI IMG/M metagenome (GOLD analysis project Ga0310696, IMG submission 203885) | Bovine rumen microbial communities from tropical cattle in Woodstock, Queensland, Australia - Gonzalo_02 (v2) (version 2) | ecosystem: Host-associated > Mammals > Digestive system >...
TTGAATACCTTATATATAAAATGGAGCGAATTACGTCGGTTCGGATGTGGTTGTTATTCATGCTTTTAGCATGGATAACAGGGGCGTGCTCCCTTATAGACGAGGATTTGTCCAATGTGTGTGAACCTAAACTCACGCTGGCAATGTCCGTAAAAAATATGAAGGCCGGGCCCGACATGACAACGAAAATGTCAGAGGGTATTATCCAATATCAAGGCAACACTTTCCGGGGTATTGAGCAAGTATATGTAATTCCTTTTTCATCCGACACATATCCGGCTAAAGTGGCACCCGCAAACTCCAGACTAGGGGCACATAATGTGAAGTTGGATTATCCAGGTATCAGCAATAACGGACTCATTGCCAACAACAATTCCCGTTTCTTCGCCGAAACCCAAATTCCCATCGGAATGAATTCAGTACTGGTTTACGGGAAGGCTCCGGATGTTGCATCGTCCAATATTAAAGTAAAAAAACATACCAATGGCTCGCTTATACCAGAAGGGATTGCAGATCCTTCCGGTTCAGACGATATTTTTTTCCACCTGGATCCCATCCTGAACACAGGGGACGACGATGAACTTATCCAGATTAACGCCAAAATCGACCTGCTTCTTAACGAACTGAACGGCATTGTCTCCATGATGCGGAGCTCGGACGTTTCATCCATCCTGGGTATTTATGACGCACTCAAGCACGAATGCGAAAACCAAATTCTGTCCTGTTCTTTCTCCGTATTCGATCGCATCCGCTACGACATCCAGACAGCCCTGATCAATCTTCCTTACGATACCCCTATTGAAAAGATTGAAGAAATCAATTTGGCCGTGGACGAATTCTCGACAATCCTACGAGATAATCTAGGCGAGGACTTCCCCTCCTCTTACGGCATTCCGGACGGCGCAATAGGATTCTGGTGGAACGGTAATGAATTTCTTCGTCTCATCAACGGAGTGAACATTGCATTGGTGGACCCTGCCTCCTACTGCTATCCTCCCAGCCTATGGTATTATTCCAACAGTTCTGTACTAACATCGGAAAAGGAAAATACCAAGTCTTACTATGTGCCGTCCAACCTCACATGGAACGATATTTTAAACAAATATAATGATGGAAATATCGTTAAGACGGAAACCCAGGGCGTAGCTATCGTGGAGCCGCTCCAATACGGCGTGGGCATGCTGGAACTAAGCCTGAATGAGCCAGAAGCCGCTGTCGCTGCCATGGTGAATAATTGCCCGCTTACCGGCATTATCATCGGCGACCAGAAAGATGTAGATTTCCGTTTCCAACCGGCCATTTACCCTTCTGCACCCAACCCCGGACGATATATCTACGACAATATCACTGGGGACCTGAAGATTGGAGCAACCGGCAAATCGGCCAAAACTCTGGTACTTCAAACACAAGAAAACGCCAAAGTGCACTTCGCGCTGGAATTTGAGAACACTACAAAAACTACACTCTATTGCCAGCAGGGAGATATTCTCCCCTGGTGCAAATTCTATCTGGCCGGAGAATTGGATCCGACGAAAAACGTCACTCAACCGCAGGGCGAGAACATAAAGAGCGTCTTTTGCCAAGACCATATTACCACCGTCACCGTGACTATTAAAGGGTTGATGAGTGCCTATAATACAGTCCCCGACCTGCACGACCCTCAGTTGGAAATAGGTATCATTGCCAATATGAAATGGGAGCAGGTCACCCCTCAGTCCATTACTTTGAAATTATAGCTTTTTATGAATCGGCTCAGGCATATCACCCTACTGCTGGCAGCACTACTTACTGTGCTGTCTGCCGTCACCTGCAGCCGACAGAATTTTATAGAAGAGACGGAAATCCCGGAACTGCAGGTCTCCTTGTACATTCCGGGTAGTACCATGACTAAGGCCGATACCGAACTGGACCCGGAGAAGAAGGTTACTTCGCTCAGAGTGTGGGCCTTTCTGTCCAGCAACGGGACTCTTGTCAGTTACAAGAATTTCACAACTGGCCTGAACGAGAGCGCCCTTCCCAACAATACCGTTACCCGCTTTGGCCTCCCTCTCACGGATGAGATGTTCAAAATCCTGACCACGGAAAGCGGCTCCCCCGCCGCCCGTCCTACTGTAGACGTATACGCCATAGCCAATGCAGAATCGGCCTGCACGACCGGCACCATGCCCGGGCAACAAACCAGCCGGGCAACCCTGGACCAGCTCACCCTGAACAACGGTTTCAGCGGCTCAGAGCTTACAACAGCTGTCCCAGAAACCGGCCTGCCCATGTCGGGCGTCCTGAAAGGGGCCAGTGTAACAGGTGGTTATCCCGTATTGAACATCTCTACCCTCACACTTACAAGGGCTGTCTCCAAGATTCGCTTTGTCTTCTGTCAACAAAAGAACCCGGAGACCGGTTTGCCCACCAATAACGAATGCGCCATTGTACGCATCGACTTCGACCAAACGGCCCAAATTGCCAGCAAGGAAAAATTATTTACTACCAACACGACAGCCTCCGGATATTTGTTTGATATTGGAACAGATGAGGATCGGTACTGCGCTTTGGAGGCCTCCCTAACGGGCCAGAACGGCAATCCACTCATCCCCAACAGCAACCTTTCCCTGGTCGAAGAGCCCGAAGACCTGGCTTTCCGCAGCCTGGGCCATGACCTGGAAACGGTGGAGCGCTACGAAGCCCGTCTCAACGAAGCTGTGGATGCCAGTTCACAGGCAGGCCCCATCTACCTGTGCGAAACCGACCAACGTATTTCCGGCACCATTACTTATCGTACAAACAACGATGGTCCGGACCAGACCGTTTCGTTCTCCATGGAAGAAGGGACTCTTTTCCCTCGCAACCATTCCTGGATTGTCTATGCCTGTTTCGCCGAGGAAACCATGTCCTTACAACTGAAAGTTTTGGTATCACCTTGGGAGTGGTCGGAGTATCACATGGACTTTAGCGTCAACTCCGTCAATGTTATCCGACGCTTTACCGTGTTCGACACCAACCCCAAGACCTTCGACAAAGTCCAAAGCACAGACGGGTTTTACGACATAGCCTTTTGGCATACGGTAGATAACCAAGCGAATATTATTCACGGGGATATTATCATTGCTACGCCGGTAGGGGGCATACTCCACATCATTCCCGTCCCGGGCGCGTTAGATGGTTACGATAAAATTTCCAACGCCATCCAGGTAAGCCCCAGTTCCGCCATCATTTACCCGAACCAGGAAGAGGGGACAGTGGAAAGTTGCCGTATCCCCATTGAAATTAAATGCAACCCAAATTTAATTGTAGAGGACCCGGATCATCCCGAACTTTCTCCCGGTTATCAACTAATAGGAAATTATGTAGACCTTCATTTCAGTGTTGAAATCGGGGAAGGACTCGGCTTTGTTGACTTGGATTCCGAATCCATTGACCGTTTCCGCTTTATTATATGGGAAGATTGGACAAACTGGCATCTAAAATATGTTAATCCCTGATTAAAGAGAAGAGATAAGGTGATTAGGAAAGGCTTTCATATTGTCCTGCTATTTGCCGCGCTCCTGTTAATGGGATGCACTGCTGAAAAGGAACCCCTACCAGGAGGCGGTCCCGGGCTGGAACTGACTGTCAGGTGCGACAACCCGCTCCTGGTTACCAAGGCCGACCCTGAATCCACCAAAAACGGGGAACTGAGTTACAATGAGAACCTGATTAATTCCGTAGACTTCTTCTTTTATCCCGGGGCCAACCCGGCCACCGATGCAAATGCCGTTTATCACATCCGGAAAGAAATTGAGAACACAAACTGGGAATATACCTTCAACCTAATTATCAAGAAAGACTACATTTCCCTTATCTTCTCGGAAGAAAATGATTTCAAGGCAACCATCTATACCCTGGTCAATTTTGACACGTCTTTCTTCGATAATCTCCCCGGAACTTCTCTTAAGGACTTTGCCGCGGCGCGCCTAACAACCGATTTCGCCCAAACAGAAACCAACTACATCCAGCCTCGATTCCCTATGGACGGCATGAAGGTTGTCACTTACAATGAGAACAACTACCCTAATGTGTTGGATGAAATTGAAGTAAAACGCTTTGCTTCCAAGCTCACCCTGGCTGTCCATTTGGCAGATAAGGCCGTGCTGGAGCATCGAAGCCTTGACCCCAACAAAGAGGCAGACCCGCCAGAAACCTGGAAACCCGTCCCGCACACCATGCGCTTATATCTGGTGGACGGCGTAAAAACCGTGTGCTTGAGTCATGACGGTTCTACTCTCCCAGACCTTGGCGCCATTGACAGCGCTCCCGAGTATTTCTCCTACCGGGGTGCGGAGCACATACGTCCGTTCCTGAACGAAAACGGACGCTCTTACGTAGAAGATTCCCCGGAAACAGTTGACAACAAAGAATACTACAAAACCTATCCCATGTATTCCTATCCCCGGGAGTGGAATTACAACCAATGGGACTATGAGCACATCGACTACACCCAGGGGAACCCGCAAGAACCTCCGTATTTCAAACTGGAAATGGACTGGAGGAGGGAGGCCGATAAAAACTATTCTTACGACCGGCGCAAATATTACTACAAGATTATCCTTCCGTTCACCAAATTCGTGCGGAACAACTGGTATGGTTTTTATTTGGATGTCTCCATCCTGGGATCGGAAACCGATGAGGGGCAAGCCATCCTGGAACCAACCTGCTATCTCCTGGATTGGCAGAACAAGTCCGTTGCCATTAATAAAGTGGCTGTTATCAGCAAGGCCCGCTTCCTTTCCGTAGATAAGAAAAACTGGGAAATCAACAACCAGGACGAACTTTCCATCCCCTTCCAGTCAAGCCACGACGTGGTTATTATTCCATCCAGCGTCCATGCCACCCGCCCTTATTATGGCGAGATTACCAAAGAGGTTGGAAGGCGGGTAGGTGATTATAATGAAGATTTGCACGCCACTATATGTGGAAATGAAAACGACGGCTATTACCTGGATTACAGCTTGCAGCCGGAGGGGGAACAATATGAAAAATACAAGCCCTACAAATGGCTCAGAAATACCTATACAACCATTGATTTGATACATCCCCTGCAGAACGATTATAGGGAGACAGACTTTGACTATTCACCGTACACCATTACATTTGACATTAACCACCGAGATCTGGCCGAAACCCCTACAACTACCACCTACGCCCAGTATATCCGGTCAATAACCATTGTACAGCGCCCCGGCATTTATATAGAAGCCACGCGTAACTCCGACACTGAAATCAAACAGATGAACGCATCGACCTACCCTAACAATCCCTATGGCTACAGCGATGGGAAGGCCCCCTGGGCAGATAAACCCTGGGGATATGTGTATATGAACGGAGGTCGCTTCGTCCGCTTGCACAACAAGCCAAAAGATAATAAGGAGGACCCCTTCTATGAACTGTGCGACGACGGAAAAAGGGAGTATCAATGGCAGACAATCTGGTACACTGGCGGCAGCAAGGACATCTATAACATTCACGTAACGGTGCTGCCGGAATCCTCCGACTTCATTATCGGAGATCCCCGGGAAGACGATGTGAACAATATGGCTGACCCTGCAAAGTATCCTCCGTACAGCTACGAACCTAAAAACGAAAGGGAACGGGAAATCCTGGAAGTTATCCAGGAAGGTGACCAATACCCCATCTCGGAGGAACACCCCTACGGAATCAGAACAGGATTCAACCGGGCCGACGCCCTATATGGAGACAGCCCCAGGGCACTCACCTGGTATTACCCCACCGAAAAATCTTCCCGCACCCGCGATATGGTTGCACCCAGCTACCGCATTGCCTCAAAATTCGGCGGCACGGAGTATGGTGGTGGTTTCTTCGGAGATCTTCAACAAACTTACGCCGAGTACCGCTGCGCCGGTTACCAGGAAGATGGTTTCCCTGCCGGACGCTGGCGCCTGCCCACCCGGGCGGAAATCCATTTCATTGCCCAGCTTTCGGCCAAGGGAGCTTTCGAGTTTCTTTTCGGCAGCACAGTCTATTGGTCGGCCCACGGAGCCATCAGGGTAAACCAAAAAGACGGTACTGTTACCAACGATGGGGCAAAGACTGCCCTGCTACGCTGTGTTTACGACTCTTGGTACTGGGACCAGGTGGACTTCAACGAAGATAAGACCGTGAAAGGCGAACCCAGGCTCAGTACAAGGAATCAATTTATATGGGGAGACAAAGAAAGATGAGACGTTTCTTCTGCTACTTGACAGCTCTGCTAACCCTTTTAGCCTGCAGCAGCAACCTTGAAGAGAAGGAAAACCAAGGCATGGACCCTTCCCTGGAGGGGAAGCCTGTAACCATTTCCTTCTCCCTGCCAGATGTGCGCATCCTCTCCCCCAGCACCAAAAGCCTGGCCGATGAAGGCGATATCGGCGGCGAGCCCTACCTTGACCCGGACAAACTATATCTGGTGGTCTGCGGACAGACCCAGAGTATCAAATACATCCGAAAAGCCGAAGTTGACCGGGACGCATCAGGCAATCCAATTCTTACACAAGTACCCATCGACGAAATTGACAGTTATCCTCTGAACGATGAACAAGGAGTACAAGTAGTGGATATGTACTCTTTCACTGTCCAGTTGGAGCTGTCCGACCAGCCCCGCACCATCCATTTCCTGGGCAACATTGACGAAAACCAGCTAATCACCGGTTCGTATTCCTACCAGATACTTCCCACACTTCTTTCCTACGAAGGAAAGCAGGCCTATTGGCAGAAGGTCTATGTAGACAACATCCATCACGATTCCGATAACCCACAGTTTGATGACGGGTCGTACCGCCCCGACGAATACATCAAGAAGCGACTGAAATACGTCCCCCTTATCCGTAATTACGCCAAAATCCAGGTAACGGACAGAACCGACAAAGAAAACATTAATCCGGAAGATCAATTCGAGCTTTTCAGCTACGCAGTCATCCATTATCCCCAAAGGGGATCCGTGGTACCTTACCGTTTCAATGCCAATGAAAACGAAGACCCTTTCAGTTTCCTTACAAGCGCAACAAGCGGAGATTACCGCTTTAGCGGTTACGAAAAATGTAACTTTGAGAGCCTGGAAAACCTGAACTACCAAGGTTACTTGCCTTCCGGCGTTACGTTCGACAAGGATATACCCGACGAAGAACTGTTTATAGAGCCCGACAATATTAGGGTCATCCGCTACGATGAGACCAAGCCAGAGAGAGGTTTCTACGTTTACGAACGAAACATCCCTACCACGGCTATGGAGCCCACCTACGTAATAATCCGGGGAAGATTCGGCAATGATGAAAAATACTACTATTACCGACTGGACTTGATGGAAACCAAACAGGTGAACAACGAGTCCGTAGCACAGTATTACCCCATTTACCGGAACTTCCGTTACAATATCGAGCTCAACCGAATCTCCTCAGAGGGCCTTCCAAGTCCGGAGGCGGCGGCCAAAAGCTCCGGCGCCATTGATATATCGGCCGACATTTCTATGCGGCATTTGTCCGACATTTCCAACGGCCAGACACGACTGGTGGTGGAACCCTTCATGTCGCGGACTTATACCGGCCCCAGCGAGGATGGTTATTATTACCTGTATGCGCGCTTTTTCAACAATCTCAACTCAGATGAGCCCAATACGACATGGGGTGCCGTTACAGTGGAACTGGAGCCAATGGAAGACCAGTCGGCGGATATCCTTATCCTATACGATGATCAAGGGCATGAGATACACGGCGGCGGTTTCTATTATCCTGACTCGCAAGAAATGGGTGGGGTCCCCGGCTTCCGGATTATCCGCTTCAACACCAAGGAAGCTGGAGAGACAACCAAGACCCAAAAAATCAAGATTATCGGACGTAACCGCAGTGTTTACGAAGAATTCCCCCTATACCGGGAAGTGGAGATCAGTTTGCAAAGCAAGCAGAACATGACCGTTACTTGTAACAAACCCAAGCTTGCCCGCATGACTGGCTCCGAGCAGGTAGTAAGCGTTACAATCCCCGCCGGGCTTCCAACCAGCATGTTCCCCCTCGATTTCATCATAGAAGCCGAGGATATGACCCTCACGCCCGACAATAAAAGACCGGACAACAATCTCCCGGTCCAGACTGGCACCTCCATTTCGGAAAATGCCGATTATGCCGGAAAGACCACATTCCAGTTTATCCGGACCCTGACGCTGGACGAATACAATAGCAACACAAGCGACGGCTTTTGTACCTTTAATAGTTATTTTAAATCCAACCGACCCGCTAGTGCTACTACTATCTGGGTAGCCAACGAATATTTCCACAAAAAATCCGTCTCATTCACCAATCAGGCCGAGAAAGATGGACATTTCTATGTAGAAGCCGATGAGATTTGCTATGTCCGGATTAATGTTGGTGATCTGGAATACAAACTAGCAGGAGATGTATGGAAGAACTATACCAAAAATGCCATAATAACGCTGGAACCTACACAAAGGGTCTATTTCCGCACCAATAAGAATACCGGTTATAGCGGAGGAGTATTCAAATGCTCATCCAATTCCAACATGTCCACCACTGACGGAAAATTCCACGTGGGTGGTAACCTTGCATCTCTGCTTGTTGGAGACGATTTTGATACGGATGGAGCGTCTGTTAGTAAATATACCTTCCTCGATTTCTTTAAAAACCATACTGGGCTAAGCGATGCTTCCGATTTAGTATTGCCTATGGTTACTTGCCCGGATAACTGTTTTAAGTCCATGTTCGATAGTTGCACAGGCCTTCTCCATGGTCCAAAGATTCTTCCGGCAACCTCACTGGGCTCAACCTGCTACCGCAACATGTTCTACAACTGCTCCAGCATGGTTAGTGCACCCTTACTGCCCGCCCTGACAGCAAGCACAGCCTATCAAAGAATGTTTTACGGCTGTGCATCACTGACCGAAATAAGGATAAAAGTCAAGACATACAGCAATAATAATTTCGTCAGTGATAATGGGACGAAATGGATGGCGGGTGTAGCCGACCACGGAACCATTTATCTCAACAATACCCTTTCCCTTAACAGTCAAACCCAGCCCAATGTTGTTCCTGCGGGATGGGACATTAAATGGCTCGCGGCCGACAGTGAGGAATGGAATAACTAAAACAATTAAAGTGGAACTTCGTGTTCCATGCCGGATTGCCAGTCCAAAGTGACACTCACGCCAACGGTTGGTTTGCCAGGGGCCAGGGATCCGTCTTTGTTGGCTTTAGCTTTAATAATACGAAGTTGACCGGCCATAAGCGGATTCCAAACACTCAGAATGGTTTCGGTAACAGTACCGTCTGCCAAGGTAGCGTAGGCGCGAATCTGCCACAGGGAATAGGTGGCGTCCTCAGACACAAAAGGATCTTGGCTGTCAATAATAACCTTGGTATCTTCCGGATTCCGGGAGGGAAAATGAATGGAAGAAAAACAGTAGCCGCCAGACTCTTCCAGCGCAAGTTTGTCCATCCGGAAAACGGGGTCATCATTAAAGTAATACAGGCTGTCGCAGACGGAAAAATCAGTAGCAAAGCCCGTAGCAAATAAGTTTAAATCTTTAATATGGCTACCTACGGTGTCAATCACGACAGCGGTAGCGGCGTTGGCCATATATAGGTGTACATTAAAATTCTGGCTTACGCCCTCCTGGATATTCATGGGAAGACGAGCTGTGAAAAGCCCGGTGGTATGGGACGACAAAGTGTCCCCTACCACCTGATGTAGCTTTTCATTATGGCAACGTTCACCATCCTGCACTTCAACTATGTCGTTATTCAAGACATTGGCCAACGCCGTGTGCATATAATGATGAACCGGTATGTGCAGCGTATAGCTAGACTGGTTGGCGTCCATGATATGCTCTTCGTGGTGCAGACGAAGGGAGTCTCCAACCACGTCATAGAATGAGAGGTCCACATCATGGGCATAATCGGTAAAAACGTCCTTTAGGTATTCCCTGATAGCAAGGGCGGCCGACAACTCCAACTCAGTACTGATGGTGGTCTCCAACTCGGTGGAAATTTCCGTACTCA
>Ga0310696_10011644_pt1 | contig 10033 bp, 8 predicted proteins | sample AusTroGonzalo_MG_4_FD_203885 | JGI IMG/M metagenome (GOLD analysis project Ga0310696, IMG submission 203885) | Bovine rumen microbial communities from tropical cattle in Woodstock, Queensland, Australia - Gonzalo_02 (v2) (version 2) | ecosystem: Host-associated > Mammals > Digestive system >...
GAGGGCAGAGTATATGTCTATCCTTCACATGACATTCCGGCACCGGTCGACTACGCCCGTAAAGACTGGTTCTGCATGGAGGACTATCATGTCTATTCATCAGACAACCTTGTAGACTGGGTAGACCACGGCAGGATCATCACCCAGAATGAAGTCGCATGGGTACAGCCCAACTCCTTCCAGATGTGGGCTCCTGACTGCAACTACAAGAACGGCAAATACTACTTCTATTTCCCTGCAACAGGAAAACGCGTAAACGGCCAGAGGCCTGAGGGCAGCATCGGTGTCGCCATTTCTGACACTCCTTACGGCCCGTTCGTTCCTGAAGAGAAAGCCATCAAGGGAACCTTCGGAATCGACCCTTGCTGCTTCATCGACGATGACGGCCAGGCTTATCTCGTATGGGCAGGCGGCGGACTTACCATCTGCAAACTGAAAGACAACATGCTGGAGTTGGACGGTGATCCCGTAAGGGTAGACGCTATTCCGAGAGGAATGAGCGAGGGTCCGTACCTCTTCAAAGCCAACGGCAAATACTACTTCAGCTTCCCTTGGGTAGAGGCTGAGCGCGAGTGCCTCGCATACTGCATGGCTGACAACCCGATGGGTCCTTACAAATTCGTGGGCAAGATCATGGAGCAGCATGCTGATGTCTGCTGGACCAACCACCATTCAGTAGTTGAAGTTGACGGACAGTGGTATCTGTTCTATCATCACAATGACTATTCACCTTACTTCGACAAGAACCGTTCAGTATGCGTGGACAGCCTCTTCTTCAACGCAGACGGCACCATCCAGCCCGTCAAACCGACCAAGCGAGGCGTAGGTATCACCAAGGCTACCAGCCAGATTCAGATCGACCGCTACTCAGACATCAAAGACACCTGCACTGACATCCAGTTCGTCAATGCCGACCGTACTTTCGACGGTTGGAAAGTGATCCTCAACAACACAATCCAGGAGAAGGATCCCATCTGGGTAAGATACAACAAGGTTGATTTCGGCAAGGAGAAGCTCACCACTGCAACCATGAAAGTCCTGTCGCTTGCCGGAGGCAAGGTGGATGTAAGGCTTGACGCAATCGACGGCCCGACCATCGCAACCTTCAATGTGGCCGGCAACACGGGCTGGGTGGAGAACAAGATTCCCATGTCTGATTTCAAACCGGGCATCCACGACCTGTTCGTAGTGATGACTGACGGTAGTTGCATCCAGATCGACTGGGTAAGTTTCAAATAATTTGGCATTATGAAAATCTTTCGGCAGAATCCGACAGCGGCTGCAATCCTGATCTGCGTTGCAGCTATCCTGTGTGCCTGCAAAAGCAAGGCTACAGGGGAGATTAGTATAATCCCGGCCCCGACTAAGATTGAGGTCAAGACAGATGCTCCCTTCAAGATTTCTTCTTCTACGAAGTTGGTGGCTCGCAGCGACGATGAGCGCGCCACTGCCGGATTTCTCGCCGATAAGATTGCGGCTTCCACCGGAAAGAAACTGACTGTTTCCTCTGAGGGCGCCGCTTCAAATGCTATCATTTTCACTATAGACCCTTCTGCCGCTATTCCGGCTGAAGGTTATACTCTCGAGGCCGGCGGCAACGCTGTGTTTGTGACTGCCAGCGACAGCGACGGTCTTTTCTACGGCATGCAGACTCTTTTGCAGCTGCTGCCACCGCAGACCCAGAGCGACGATGTTGTCAGGGGCCTCGACCTCTCTATCCCGGCTGTCAGCATCGCTGATGCGCCCCGCTTCCACTACCGCGGCATGCACATCGATCCCTGCCGCCATTGGCGTGGCCCGGACTGGATCAAGAAGCAGATCGATGTGATGGCTATGTTCAAATACAACAAGCTGCACTTGCATCTTACTGAGGACCAGGGCTGGCGCATCGAGATCAAGAAATATCCCAAGCTGACCAGCTTCGGCCCCTATTACTCTCAGGAGCAGCTGCGCGACATCGTGGCTTATGCTGCCGAGCGGCACATCGACGTGATTCCCGAGCTCGAGATTCCGGGTCACGAGATGGTTGCTATAGCGGCCTACCCCTGGCTATGCTGCGAAGATGGCGAGTACGAGCCGAGGAAGATCTGGGGCGTTGAGAACATCGTGATGTGCCCCGGCAAGGAGACTACTTTCGAATTCCTTGAGGACGTGATTGACGAGATGGTGGAGATCTTCCCTTACGAGCTATTCCACATCGGCGGTGACGAATGCCCGAGGGAGATGTGGGAGAAATGTCCTCTCTGCCAGAAGCGCATCCGCGACGAGCATCTTTACGGGGACGAGAGCAAGTTCACCAATGAAGACCGCCTGCAAAGCTATGTTGTTCGCCGCATTGAGAAATACCTCAACGGCAAGGGCAAGCGCATAATCGGCTGGGACGAAATCCTTGAAGGGGACATCGACCCTTCTGCAATCATCATGTCATGGCGAGGTCTGCAGGGCGGTATCACCGGAGCTGAGCACGGCCATCAGGTAATCATGACTCCTTCCAGCGACGGCATGTACCTCGACTATTATCAGGGCGACCGCAAGATCGAGCCGGTGGGTATAGGCAGCTATTTCACTTTGGAGATGGTCTATGACTACGACCCGATTCCTGCTGAGGTCGCTTCGCTTGGTCTTGAGGACTATATCCTCGGCGTGCAGTGCAACAACTGGTCGGAGTATTTTTATACTGACTCTGTCGCTGAGTACCGCACATGGCCGCGTGCCGTGGCTGTCAGCGAAATTGCCTGGAGCCAGATCGAGAACAAAGACTGGGATGACTTCCTGCGCAGGCTCGACGACGCGCACATCCGTATGGACATGCACCACATCAATTATCACATTCCTCTGCCCGAGCAGCCCGGCGGTTCCTGCAATACTGTGGCTTTCACCGACAGCACTACTGTCACTTTCAAGACTACTCGTCCGGTGAAGATGGTCTACACGCTCAACGGCAAGGAGCCTACGGCTCGCAGTCAGGAATACACGGCCCCGCTGAAATTCACTGAGGATGCAACCATCAAGATTCGCTCGATCCTGCCTACGGGGCAGATGAGCAAGGTGCGCACCATCGACGTCGTGAAGATGAAACCGTCACCGGCTGTAGATCGTGAGATGAATCTGGTGCAGGGTCTGAAGCTGAGGACGACTCCTGGCGAGTTCATGAACGTCCGGCAGCTGTACTCTGAGACAAGGCCGTGGACCTACAAGAACATCACTCGTCTGAGAGAAATCAGCGGCCAGTCGGCTACTGACTCTCATTTGCGTAACGTCGAGCAGTATGCGGCCATAGCCAACGGCTACGTCCAGATCGATGAGACCGGAGTCTATTACATTTCTTCCAACAACAACGAGGTCTGGATTGACGGCCGGCTCGTCATCGACAACAACGACGAAATCAAGCGCTACAGCCGTCGCGACAACTGTCTCGTGCTCGAAGCCGGCCTCCACCCTGTAGAGATTGGATTCCTTGGCCACATAATCGGAGGCGTGCCCTCAAACTGGGACAGCGCAGCCATCGCCCTCCGCCCTGAAGGCGCCACCAGCTTCCGCAATATACCTGACGACCACTTCTTCCGCGAAGCAGACTAGAATCTTTTCTATGGCCGGCATCGGCTGCGGCAGCAATGCCTAGGGCAACCGCGAAATTCGCATTGAGATACCACCACCGCCACAGACACCATCAGAGGGGCTATGCTCAAAATGCGGCACAAAAAGGCCCCGCATTCGGAGACGACCCTGCCCGCAATAGCGTATAGAGCCGTTCCCAACTAAATGCGAAAGTTGGGCTTAGCCTACGAAGACTTTTGTCAGTTGCTTTAACGTTACAGGAGGAGGCGGGAGAAGACGCTCAGCGGGAGGGCTTTGTCGAAGCGGTCGCGGAGTACGAGTTCGCCGTAGCTCAGGCGGCTGCTTTCGCTGAGGAGGCCGGAGAAGGCGCTACGAACCACAGTGTCTGCAAGCACTGCCGAATAGCCGTTGGAATAGAGGTTCAGCACCATGAAACTGTCTTTCGGAGCAAGTATGGCCGAGCACTCGGTCAGCATCTCGAAGAGGCATTCGTCAAGTTTCCATTTTTCGCCGTTGGGGCCGTGGCCGTAAGCAGGAGGATCCAGGATCAGGCCCTGATAGGTATTGCCGCGGCGGGCTTCCCTCTTGACGAACTTGAGGGCGTCTTCAACCACCCAGCGGATATCGTTCATGTGGCTGAGCTCCATATTGCCCTTGGCCCAGGTCACCACCTGACGTACAGAATCGAGATGTGCCACGTCGGCTCCCGCCACACGGGCAGCCAGCGAGGCTGCGCCAGTATATGCGAAAAGATTCAGCACCTTCGGGACAGGCTTCTTCGCTGCGGCAGCATCCTTCACCAGACGAGACGTATTGGAATAGATGAACTCCCAGTTCGGGGCCTGCTCCGGAAAGACGCCGACATGCTTGAATGAAGTTAGGCCGAGGCGGAGGTTGAACTTCGGGCCCTGAGGGTTGGCAGCATAGCCAATCACCCACTGCTCCGGCATCTTGCCGAGCATAACCCATGTGCCGCTGTCTTCCTTGCCAGCCTTGCCGAAGCCTGAACCGGGCTTGAATTCAGTCTGGGCGAGACGCTTCCACTCTGCATCCGGAAGGCTCTTGTTCCAGAGCGCCTTGGGCTCCGGACGGATAGCCACATACTTGCCGAAACGCTCCAGCTTATAGAAATCGCCGGAGTCGATAAGCTCATAGTCCTTCCACTGTGCAGATGGCTGTTCGATGTTCATGGACACAAAATTAAGAATAATGTGTTACTTTTGTCTAAAACATATCGCGTATGTCTGATTTTCTCTCAGTAGTTTGGAACGTAGATCCGGTCATCTTCTCGATCGGCAAGTTTTCGCTTCGTTACTATTCCCTTCTGTTCGTGGCCGGCTTCCCGCTCGGTTACTGGCTGTTCTACAAATTCTACAAGAGAGAGAATGTCGACGTCGCTCTGCTTGAGCCGCTGCTCTATATCCTGCTCATCGGTACCATCGTGGGAGCACGCCTCGGCCACTGCCTCTTCTATGAGCCCAAATTCTATCTGACCCATCCGATAGAGATTCTCAAGGTTTGGCAAGGTGGTCTCGCCAGTCACGGCGGAGTGCTCGCTCTGGTATTCTGCGTTTTCTTCTATGCTCACAAATACGGCCGCAAGAACGGTTTCGACGCCCTATGGGTATTTGACAGGCTGGCCATAGCAGGCAGTATAGCCGGCTGCTTCATCCGCCTTGGCAACCTCTTCAATTCAGAGATCTTCGGCGGGCCGACCACCCTGCCCTGGGGTTTCAAATTCCCCCACTCAATCGAATGGGCGACGGTCTATGGTCCCAGCGTTTACCCGCCCGACGGCGTGGCATGCCACCCCACCCAAATCTACGAAGCCCTCGGCTACCTCATCCTCGGTCTCGTGCTGCTGTGGCTCTACTGGAAGAGGACAGACAGAGTTTACAAAGGCTCAATCTTCGGCATCTTCCTGGTAGCGCTCTTCACCTTGCGCTTCCTCATCGAATTTATCAAGAACGATCAGGTGGACTTCGAGGCAAACATGGAGTTCAACATGGGCCAGCTGCTGAGCATCCCGTTCATCCTTGCCGGCATTATCATCCTCGTGTGGAGCATACGCCATAAGCTGCCGCTCCTCAGGGACGGCTATGACGAAGAGCCCCACACCCCCAAAGACAACGACCATCGCACCAACCTCTCGAAAGAGCAGCGCATGAGCGCCTCCAAGCGCAAAGCGATGGGTTTGCAATAACAGTTCTCAGACTTCCACCCACTCGATATGGATGCCGCGGCGTTCCATGCCGCGGAACCACGTCATTTGGCGTTTGGCAAACTGGTGAATGGCAGTGGCCAGGCGGTCGTGCATCTCGTCGTATGTAAGCTGGCCGGTCAGATAGAGAGTGATGAATTTGTATTCGAGGCCGTAATAGATAAGGTCCTCAGGAGCGATGCCGCTGTCCAGCAGGCCGCGGACTTCCTCGACCATTCCGGCGGCCAGGCGGGCGTCCAGACGAGCGTCGATGCGGGCGTTGCGGACCTCGCGGCTCACTGACAAGCCGATGTATCTTGTCTTGATGGGCGGATATTCGGTATGGTCCACTGGATGTTCCTGCTCATAGATAGCAATCTCCAGCGCGCGGATAAGCCGCTTACGGGTGTCGTAGTCAGTGGAGTTGTGGAGGGTCTTGAGGGAAGCCAGGCGGCTGATCAGGACTTCGTCGCTCTCCTTCTCCAGCTCGGCGCGAAGCTCTGGATTCTGAGGAACATCGGGCAGATGGTAGCCTCTCGTCGCAGCCTCGATGTAGAGGCCGGAACCGCCACAGAGGATAGCAGGCTTGCCGCGGGAAATTATGTCCTGATAAGCTTTGTGAAAGTCGCGCTGGTAGCGGTAGATGTCGTATTTCTCACCGGCCGGCACGATGTCGATCAGATGGTACGGCACTCCGTCGTAATCCGCCAAATCCTTGCCGGTGCCAATGTCCATGCCGCGGTAGACCTGCCGTGAATCGGCCGACAGAATCTCCGCGCCAGTCTCCTTAGCAAGAGCCACAGCATATTTCGTCTTACCGCAGGCCGTCGGGCCAAGTACGCACGTGAGGTCGTATTCCATAATCACAAATTTAAAAAACTATCCTATCTTTGCCGCACTATGCCCAAAGCAAAAAGCAAAATAGAAATCAAGAACAAGAAGGCGTCCTTCGAATACGAATTCATAGAACGCTTCACGGCCGGCATCGTCCTCAGCGGCACCGAAATCAAATCGATCCGCGCAGGCAAAGTCTCGCTGGTCGACAGCTATTGCTATTTCTCGGGCATGGAACTCTATGTGAAGAACATGAACGTGGCCGAATACTGGTGGGGCAGCTACAACCGCCACGACCCTCGCCGAGACCGCAAGCTGCTGCTCACAAAACGCGAACTGCGCAAACTCGCCCGCGCCATCAAAGAGAAAGGCCTGACCATCGTTCCGGTTAAACTTTTCATCGCCGAAAACGGCTACGCCAAGCTCGACATAGCGCTGGCCCGCGGTAAACGCGAGTTCGACAAACGCCAGAGCATCCGCGACAAAGACATGCGCAGGGAAAGGGACCGCGGCCAGAGCGATTAATCACAATTATTTATTATATTTGTAATCTGAACGTTAAAATTCAATACAAGCAATATGGGTATTTTCAAATCATCAATCGGGAAGAAGCTTATAATGAGTATCTCAGGTATATTCCTCGTGCTTTTTCTCACTTTGCACATGTGCCTGAACCTCGTGTCAGTGTTCAGCGCTGACGGTTTCCAGAAAGTGTGCGACTTCATGGGACTGCCGATAGTCAGCATCATGGTTCCCGTCCTTGCATTCGGCTTCGTGATCCACATCATCTACGCCATCATCCTTACCGCAAGCAACCTCAAGTCTCGCGGAGGCCTCAAGAGGTATGAAGTGGCCACCAAGTCAGAGACTGACTCATGGGCTTCCAAGAATATGATTTACCTCGGTGCCATCGTGCTGCTTGGTATTGCAATCCACCTCACCCACTTCTGGGCTGACATGCAGCTTCAGGAATTCACAGGCGGCGAGGCTGCCGACCCGAACATGCTGCTCGGCCAGACCTTCGGCAACGTTTGGATCACAATCCTCTACCTCGTATGGTTCGTGGCCATCTGGCTGCACCTCAGCCACGGCTTCTGGAGCGCACTCCAGACCATCGGCTGGAACAACAACATCTGGCTCAAGAGGCTCAAAACTATCGGCATAGTTTACGTAACCATCCTTATGGCAGGTTTCGCAATCACCGCCATCGTAGCCTGCTGCAAAGCCAACGGCTTACTTTAAAAACTCACGGATTATAGCGTCCGAGACAAACATGTCCCTGCGGCCGATAGAATAACGGCCGGTGGTGGCATCGAACGAAAGGTCGTGTTTATCTGACTCTCCGAGCAACGAGGCTTCAACGCCCGCGGAGGTTCTCAGACCAAGCATGACCTTTTCGTTATATATATCCACATCGCTAAGAGTCTCCCCCTCCTTCTCGGCACCGTCCAGCCAGCGTCCCAAATCAGAGACGTTCCAGCTGCGGCGGCGGTCCCCATCAAACGAATGAGCCCCCGGCCCGAGGCCGAGATAAGGCTCGCGAGCCCAGTATGCGCTGTTGTGGCGAGAGTGGAAGCCAGGCCTGCAGAAGTTCGAAATCTCATACTGGCAGAAACCGGAAGCATCGAGGATATCCTGCAGCATGAAATACTGGCCGCGGCAAACCTCGTCGTCAGGCTCGATGTAGCGGCCTTTGTCGGCAAGCTTCGACAGCATGCTGCCGGCGTCGAGGCTCATCTGGTAGGCAGAAATGTGCTGCACGCCGAGGCTGACCGCCTTGCCGATGTCCTGCGCCCACTTCATCTCCGACAAGCCTGAATAGCCGAAAATAAGGTCGAGCGAAACATTGCCGAAACAGCCGGTCAGCAGCTTGACAGCTTTCTCTGCCTCTGCCGCGTCGTGACGGCGGTTCATCCAGCGAAGGTGGGTGTCATGGAAAGACTGGACTCCGATGCTGACGCGGTTCACCCCGCAGTCCTGCCATGCCTTCAGCAGCTCTTCCCCGCCCCTGCAAACATCGTCAGGGTTGGCTTCGACGGTGAATTCCTCCACCGCGCCGAGGTCAAAGTTGTCGGCCAGCAAAGCACAGATGTCAGAAAAAGCAGAAGGAGACAGCAGCGAAGGCGTGCCTCCGCCAAAATAGACAGTCTTGATGACAGAACCTTCAGGAAAAAAGCCGCGTGAAGAGGCTGCCTCGCGGCGCAGCCCGGCAACATACTTCCCACACAAGGCCCCGTCTCTCAGAACCTCGGAATAAAAGCCGCAGTAAGTGCAGAAAGAAGCACAAAAAGGGACGTGTATGTAAATCCCTGCCAACTATCTCAGGAGCAGGTCGGCAGAACCGATCTTGCCTTCAGTGGTGTATGCGTCGACAGTGTAGACACCCTTGGTGAACGGCTGGGGACTTGAGAAGTAAATGCTTACCTCAACTTCCTCGCCCTGATAGTCGACCTCGCGGGATTCGGAGTAAATCATCTGCTCGCCGGCGCAGGTGAACAGCTGCTGGTCATCAGCAGTCAGCAGAATGCCGTCCGGACCCTTGACGCGGATGTAAACCCTCTTCGGACCCTTCTTGGCGATGGCATTCTCAATGAGGAACATGTCGGCGCGAAGCTTTTCGGTACGGCTGCTGCGGTCAGTTTCCTTGGCAGAGGCGTTGATGGCATGCAGCGAAACACCGCGGCCCTTGACCACAGAACCTTCGGCAACCTGACGGGCGTACTCGTCGGTGGTGGTGCGCAGGTCTTCGTACTGGCGCCTGTTCTCTGCAGCCTCACGGCGCGCGTCAGAAGCCTCGGCGCGAAGAGCCTGATTGAGGTTGTTAAGCGAGTCTATCTGGACGATGTAATGTTTCATAATCGAACGCAGGGTGCCGAGCTCCTTCTCATATTGGCGTATCTGCGCCCTGTTGGTAGCTTCGGTCTGCTGGAACCTTTCGATCAACTGGTCGACTTTCTCCCTCTCTATCTCGAGATTTGCATTGAGAGTGTCGTTGGCAGTCTGAAGTTCGGCATATTCCTGACGGAGTTCAACCATCTCCTGGGTCAAGTCGGCCTTTTCGATGTTAAGCTCATTGACGAGTTTGCTTTTGGTCGACCAAATATAGGCCAGAGCACCGCCGAGCAACGCTGCAGCAATTGCGAGCGCCACGACGATCTTTCTCAATTTGTCTTCTCTTTCCATATTGAATGATATTTGTTGCCTTGGTAAGGCAAATTTAACTATTTTTGTATAAAACCTTTTGAATCCATGAAATACTTTGTCAGAGCAGTCAAATATCTAATCTACTTTACGATATTGTTCCTGATTATCGTAGCCATCCTCTGCGTGGTGCTTCACCATCCGCTGAGCCACTTCGCAACTCTCTTCAAAGAAGGTGCCATGTGGCAGATCGCAGTGCTTTTTGCAGTCATTGCCGCAGTTTACCCTATGCTCGGTTTC
>Ga0310696_10011645_pt1 | contig 10033 bp, 10 predicted proteins | sample AusTroGonzalo_MG_4_FD_203885 | JGI IMG/M metagenome (GOLD analysis project Ga0310696, IMG submission 203885) | Bovine rumen microbial communities from tropical cattle in Woodstock, Queensland, Australia - Gonzalo_02 (v2) (version 2) | ecosystem: Host-associated > Mammals > Digestive system >...
ACCACGGCCATCGTCCGCGCCTTCGCCGCCCATTTTGGCATCGCCCCCTTACGCGACTTCACCGTCACTGGACTCTCCCTTCCGCAGGATCATTACGATATCTGGGCCGACGATAAAGCACTGCGCAGCAACCCTACTTCCTTCGAGTCACTGCGCAGCAATTACACCTACCGTAACGACCAGCTCTAACGGCGCTTTTTGCGCTTCATGAGGCGGGCGGCCATCGGGTTGGTGGCCGTCATCTTCTTCATGACGGTACGGGTACTTTCGAACTGCTTGAGAAGGCGGTTCACGTCGGCGAGGGAAGTGCCGCTGCCGGCGGCGATGCGCTTGCGGCGGCTGCCGTTGATCATCGTCGGGTTTTCCTTCTCGTAGGGCGTCATCGATAGGATGATGGCCTCGGTCTGCTTGAACGAATCGTTGTCGATATCCACATCTTTCAGCGCTTTACCCACGCCGGGAATCATCGAAGCCAGATCCTTGATGTTGCCCATCTTCTTGATCTGCTGGATCTGGTCGTAGAAGTCCTGGAGCGTGAACTGGTCGCGGGCAATCTTCTTGTGCAGTTTGCGCGCCTCCTCCTCGTCGAACTGCTCCTGCGCCTTTTCGACGAGCGTGACCACGTCGCCCATACCCAGGATGCGGTCGGCGATACGTTTCGGATAGAAAATGTCGAGTGCCTCCATCTTCTCGCCCGAAGAGACGAACTTGATGGGCTTGCCGACGACGGCCTTGATCGAGAGCGCTGCACCGCCGCGGGTATCGCCATCCATTTTCGTCAGTACCACACCGTCGAAGTCGAGGCGGTCGTTGAAGGCCTTCGCCGTCTCCACGGCGTCCTGGCCGGTCATCGCATCGACCACGAACAGCGTCTCCGTCGGCTTCACGGCCTGGTGGAGCGCCGAGATCTCGTCCATCAGCTCCTGGTCCACGGCCAGACGGCCGGCGGTATCGATGACCACCACCGAATAGCCTTCGGCCTTCGCTTTCTTGATGGCATTCTGAGCAATTTGGATCGGGTCTTTCACGCCGTCCTCGCTGTAGCAGTCCACCCCGATCTGGGCGCAGAGCGTCTTCAGCTGTTCGATGGCGGCAGGACGGAACGTGTCGCACGCTGCGACCAGTACCTTCATCCCGCGCTTGCTCTTGAGATTGAGCGCCAGCTTGCCGCAGAACGTCGTCTTACCGGAACCGTTCAGGCCGGCCACCAGCACGATGCCGGGGTTGCCCTTCACGTTGATGTCGCTGTGCTCGCTGCCCATCAGCTCCGCCAACTCGTCGTGGACGATCTTGACCATCATCTGCTCGGGGCGGACGGCCTTCAGCACGTCCTGGCCGATGGCCTTCTGCTTCACCTGGTCGCAGAACGACTTGGCAATCTTGTAACTGACATCGGCATCGAGGAGTGCCTTGCGCACATCCTTCATGGTTTCGGAGATGTTGACCTCCGTAATCCTTCCCTGACCCTTGATGAGCCGGAACGAGTTTTCCAGTCTTTCGGTTAGATTCTCAAACATATCTTGCTCTGCTACTGCTACTTACTATTTCAAATCGTCGGAATAAACGGCTTTTGCCAGGTCGCGCTGGTTGTAGCGCATGGCCATCACCTGTCCGTAGGCGCCGGCCGAGTGGAGCGCTACGAGGTCGCCGCGGCGGCACGTGGCCAGCATCCGTTTCTGGCCCCAGCAGTCACTGGACTCGCACACCGGACCCACCACGTCGTAGCGGAGCTTCCGCCCCGTGGAGGTGAGGTTCTCGATGTCGTGGTGTGCCTGGTACAGCGCGGGCCGGATGAGGTCGTTCATGCCCGCATCGAGGATGGCAAATTTCTTCTCCTTGCCCACCTTGACATAGAGCACGCGGCTGATGAGGTGGCCGCACTGGGCCACGAGCGCGCGGCCCGGCTCGAAATGGACCCGCTGGCCCGGACGGACCACGAGATTCTTATGGATGATGTCGAAATATTGTGCGAAATGTGCCACGGGATCGCCGTTCGGATCGAGGTAATTCACACCCAGGCCGCCGCCGAGATTCAGGTTGGCAACGGGAATCTCGTGCGCGATGAACCACTGCTGCAGTTCCTCGACACGCTTGCAAAGCAGCGCGAAGACAGGCAGTTCGGTAATCTGCGAACCGACATGGAAATGGAGGCCCAGGAACTCGAGGTTCTTGCAGCGGGCGAGGGTGTCGGCCACATCCTGGAAGGCCCAGGGGCTGATGCCGAACTTGTTCTCTTTCAGGCCAGTGCTGATGTATTTGTGGGTGTGGGCATCTATGTCGGGGTTCACGCGGATCGAAATCCGGGCGCGTTTTCCCATGCCGGCTGCCAGGTCGTTGATGATCTGGATTTCCGGGACGCTCTCGCAGTTGAAGCTGAAGATGCCGGCCCGCAGGGCGGCTTTGATTTCCTTGTCGGATTTGCCTACGCCGGCGTAGACAATTTTCTGCGGGTCGAAGCCCGACTTGACAGCGAGTTTCACTTCGTTGCCGCTCACGCAGTCCGCGCCCAGGCCGTAGCCCTTGATGATGGCAAGGATACGGTCGTTGGCGTTGGCTTTCATCGCGTAGTGCGCGTTGTAGCCGTATTTGTCGATCTGTGACTTATAGAGGTCCAGCGTCTTGCGCAGGAGATCCAGGTCGTAGAAATAGAAGGGAGTCTCGAACGCTTCGAAGGCTTCAATCTGCTCTTTCGTAATCATACTCCGTTTTTATAATTCCAGTATATCCTGCAAAGATACATTGAAATTATAAAAAACGCAAAACGAAGCACCTACTTGACCTAACTGCTATCGGACCAGGCGATGATAGTGGCAGACCAGGAGTTTCCCTTCCTCGTCGTGGAGGTGCATGCCGTTGCCGCGGCAGTAACGGAACATCTTGCAGTCAGCGCAGAGGCCCTGGCGGGCCCAGGAGCGGTCTCGGTACATGGTGAAGCGGTTGCTCCAGACGTCCCAGAAATCGTCCTGATAGATGTTGCCCTGGTAGAATTTCGAGCGGATGCTCGGGCAGGCCGAGATGGAGCCGTCGGCCAGTACCGAAGCCACTGACACGCCTGCGTCGCAGTGGTAGAAGGTATCGCGTACGGCTTCCTCGTAGCCGCCGAGGAAGCCCTCACACGCGAAGTTCAGTGCGATGCGGCCTTCCTTGCGCGTCCGGACAATGAAATCCATCACGTCCGTAAACTGTTCGTTCGTGAGCTGAAGCTCCGGATATTGCTTCGCCCGACCAACCGGGAAGATGGTGAAAAGGCGCCAGGCCTTGACGCCCAGTGAAATAAGATACTCCTTGAATTCTTCGAGGCGGGGGAGATTGCGCTGGTTGACGCATGTCACTACATCGAAGATGAAGCCTGGCTCCTGCGCCATCATGCGGATGGCGTTGGAGGCGTTCTCGAACGCCTTCGGGTGGCCGCGCATCCAGGTGTGGTCCTCTGCGAAGCCATCAAGGCTTACAGTGGCAGTGTGGATGCCGCTTCCCAGCAGCGCATCGAAACGCCTGCGGTCCAGCAGGATGCCGTTGGTAACGATGCCCCACGGATACTCGCGGCGATAAAGTTCGCGCCCCACGTGCTCGAGGTCGCGTCGCATCAGGGGCTCGCCGCCCGTGAGGATGATGAAAGTGGTGTGCGGGTCGACATGCGGGGTGAGGCTGTCAATCACGCGGAGGAAGTCGGTGGCGGGCATATCCTTCACCGTAGAACTGATGCGGCAGTCGCTGCCGCAATGCAGGCACGCCGCGTTACAGCGCAGCGTGCATTCCCAGAACAGCTGGCGGAGCCGGTGTTCCGCGATGCGCTTGTCCTGCAGTTTGGCGAAGAGTTCTAGTTTCAGCCGCTTGCCCGGCCCCACGTGCTGCCCCACCGGCTATTTCTTTTTGTAAACGACGATGTCGGGGACGTTGATGTCGGTATGGCCGACGTACCAACCGTCACTCTTTTTGTAATCGATATCGCTGATGACGATGGTGGCATCCACGAATTCACCGCCGCCCGCTTCGCCGTCGATATCTTCCACTTTGACTTTCAGCTGGTTCAGCGGGAAGCCTCCTCCCTCGAGTCCATAGGTGCCGTCAAAGGCCGTCCTGAGGGTGTCGAGCGGATTTTCATTCTCGTCGTAGATGACTTCCGCGCTGTTCGGGTAGTAGTTGGACACGACGACCTGAAGGCCTTCTACGCCATTGCCCTGCTCGTCGATGACCTTACCCTTGACGGTCCAGTCAGCCGAGGGCGATCCATACATGCAGGGAGCGATGATGTCACAGGCGGGTGCGAGACCCACCAGGGTGAGCAACATGGCTAAAAAGCCGGTAGGGCGGGATTTCTTGAAGGGATTGTGCATGGCTGTTTTTCTGTCTTTCTTCTATAAGATGCAGGACAACTGAGAATGTTGCGTCAATCAGTGAAGATTTCTATAATTATAGGTCGCGGTGATTTCACCGTTGTGCAATAGTAGAATCAGGGGGAAGGCTCCGTTCGTGATTCGCAGGAAGTCGGAGGGCTCGATGAAGTGGATTTCTTCAAACGCAATGCCGGTTTCTTCCAGGAATTCCGACGTGTCGGTATCCTCGCCGCGGCCGAAGACCGCGATGAGGGGTGCTTCAGAGAATTCGCCCCGCTCGCGCAGGGTTACGATCTTGCGGGCGGAGAGTTTACAGAAACGGCACTTGAGGCTGTAGAAGCACACCACGCGGTCGCCTTCTGTCAGGGAGTCGGGGAGGAGCCCCTGTTCCAGTGCTTCTTGGAAGGCCTGCCGGTTGACGGGCTCGGAACGGTCGTAAGCACTGTAGCGCCAGTTGTCCGGTGGCGAGACGATGAGCACCGCTGCCAGCGGAACGACCGCCATCAGCACGATCCACAGCTTCTTGAGCCGGCTCTTGAACGGACTGACGCCGTACGTGGGCAGCAGCAGCGCGAGCATCGCGGCGTTCTTGCCGAGCGACTGCACGGGGTTGAGGTTCACCAGCTCCCCGAAGCAGTTGCAGTTGTCGCGGTTACCGCTAAGCGCGAGCCAGCCCAGGAACACGGAAAACCCAGCCAGCATCGCCACGGCGCCCCACCACGCCGTCTTCGGGCACAGGTTTGCAATCAGCATCAGTCCCAGCGTATACTCCGCTGCAATCACCAGCCTTGCCAGCAGATAGGCCGTACCCAGGCTGAACCACCCGAAGCTGAAAAGATAAATCTCAAAGGCGTCGATGCCGATGAGCTTCGCAGTGGCGGAAAATAAAAAAAGTATTCCGGGAAGGACCCGGAATACATACTTGATAGTGTTGGGTACGTTCAAATCTTAGAAAAGATTGGGCGTGCACTTCTGCTCGATTTCCTGGCCCATGAATTTGATATAGCTATTATAATCGGAGCATTTTTCACCGTCTTTCAGCGATTTGTGAACTTCAGACACGATTTCACCGTTGTACTTAGCGACGCAGGTGCAATCCTTGCCGCAGCTGCTAAATGCGAAAATGCCGCCGACCAGCACTAAAGCAAACAATACCTTTTTCATTTTCCTTTTGTTTTGATTGGTTTGATGCTGCAAATATAAGAACTTTTTTTGTTGGACATACCGAATTTTTCTATATTTGCAGTCCCAAATTTTGGGAGAGATGCTCGAGTGGCTTAAGAGGCACGCCTGGAAAGCGTGTATACGCCAAAAGCGTATCTCGGGTTCGAATCCCGATCTCTCCGCATGAACTAAGCGAAGAAGCCGACCCTTTCGAGGGTCGGCTTCTTTTGTAGGGGGGCTTCGCACTCGGAAAGCTGGCTTTCCAGATGCGAAGACATTCTACATAAACGGCGGCCTGTTCGATTCCACCACCGGGTAGAGCGGAATGCGGCCGGGATCGTTGGCGGCGCAGGCGACGAGCCACGCCACGATGGTGGCGTCGAGCTTCAGGTCGCTCAGCGACAGGCGTTCGTAGGTGTCCATGATGGTGTGGTAGGTGCGGCCGTATTCGAGTTCGTCCTGGATGAACTGGTATGCCGGCAGGCCCGCACGCGTGAAGGTCTGGTGGTCCGTGCCGCCCGTGGAGCGGGGTGACAGATACTCGAATCCGAGCGATTCAATGTATTTCATCCACGCTTCGAAGAACGGGAACGCTGCGTCGTTCCGCTCGAGATAGATGCCGCGGAAGCGGCCCGATCCATTGTCCATGTTGAGGTAGAGGGCGAACTTGTCGAAGCCGGGCAGTTTCTTGTCACCCTTCATCAGATACTGCTCCATATAGCCGCGGGAGCCGAACAAGCCCTGCTCCTCGCCGCCCCAGAGAGCCAGTCGGATGGTGCGCTTGGGCTTGAAGCCCAGTTGCTTGAGGATGCGCATAGCCTCGATCATCACGATGCAGCCCGATGCGTTGTCGGCTGCGCCCGTGCCGCCGTGCCAGGAGTCGAAGTGTCCGCCGATCAGGATGATTTCGTCCTTGAGTTTTGGGTCGGTGCCGGGGATTTCCGCGTAGATGTTGCGGACTTCCTTGTCATCGCTGAACTGGTTGATGAGCTCTAGTTCCATCTCGACCTTCTGGCCCTTTTCGAGAAGGCGGATCATACGGCCATGGTCTTCGACAGGCATCGTAATTTCGGGAACGGGTTCCGGATCGCCGGCCTTATAGTTGACGCCGGTGCCGCTGGGTACGTTGAAGGAACCGCTGCCCGTGACGACGCAAAGCGGTTTCTCCTGCGCATAGAATTCGCTGGTCAGCTGGCGCAGCTCCATCATGGCGCGGAAGTCGAACGGCATCCGGCCCGGGCCGCCGAAGCGGTTGCGCTGCGTAGCGCGGTTGTCTACGGTGAGCGCTTCAAGCTCCTCCTCATCATAGCGGGAAGCCAGCGGTTTGAAATTAATCTCGGTAGACTGCGTGGAGGGCAGCAGCAGAATCTTGCCGGCCACTTTACCCCGGTACTTCTCGAGGTCTTCCTTCGACTGGACATTGAAAACCATGCATTCTCCCTTCACCAGGCCGTCGGTGCTGCCCGTCCAGGCCTTCGGGTTGACCGTGAAGGCACAGTAGTAGGGGGTGGTCATGGCGGCGTACGTCTTTACGACATCCCAGCCTCCCCGGGTGAATTCCATGGCGAATTCGGAACGCGGGTTGGAAAGGCCCATTTCCTTGAGTTTCTCCACCACGAGCGCGTCTGCGCGGCGCTTCTGCTGCGAAGCGGTAAGTCGGGAACCGAGCCGGTCGGTCATGAATTGCGACAGTTCTTCGATTTGGGAATGGCCGAGTCCCTCGGCTTTGATCTTCGTAGCCCATTCCGGCGATTCGGAAACCTGGGCCATTGCGGTGTGTCCACCCAGCGTGAGGGCGAGCAGCGAAACGAAAATGAGGACCTTTTTCATAGCTGATGAGATTTTAAATCCAGGGACAAATATAGAAAAATGTGGTCAGAGTTTCTCCTCCCGGTAATACTCGATGGCGCGGTTGGTGTAGTCGAGGAAAGGCTTCGTGGTCTGGAAAATGGCAGCCAGGCGCTTTGTCAGGTCCTTCCCGGTGACGAACCGGGTGTCAGGCTGCCAGACCAGGCTGAAGTTCTTGAGCTTGAAATACGGCGCATCCGGGCCCTCATCCGGGAAACCGGCGGGAGCCCGTTTGAGCGATTCCGACAGGTCCAGCACCATGCGGGGATCGGCTTCCGAAAGGATGCGGCGGAAATCGCCACCCCCGTACAGGATATCTTCCCGCAGAATCTTCAGCACGGGCGGATCGCAGAAGTAGTTGCCGGCGGCGAGCATGTGCCCGGCATCGCGGGCACCGATCTGGAAATAGTAACCGTTGAATCCGGATTTCTTGCCGCCCCGCGACACGAATACGCCCATCTGCGTCTTGTAGGGCCGCTTATCCTTGGAGAACCGGGTATCCCGGTAAATGCGCCAGGTGCAGTCTTTGGGGGTCAGCGGGCCGATGGTGTCGTCGAATGCGCGGATCGCGTCGATGAGTTCCGCCGCCAGGCGGTCAATCCGCTCCTTAGCGGCCAGATATCTTTTTTTATTGGCTTCGAACCAGGGCTTCTCATTATGATCCGAAAGGTCCTGGAGAAACTGAATCACTTCTTTCATGGCTGAGGTCTCTTTGCAGCAAAGATAAAAAATCCCTACCTTTGGACAATCATTTTTAACGCGTAAATGAAACGTACGCTAGTTATGAATAGAATCTATTGCATCGTTGCCCTATTGCTGCTGGCGGTACCGGCGCAGGGCCAGTTGAAGGCGGGGCCGTGGGTGTGCGACGCCAGCGAACATTCGCTGACCATCGCATGGACCAGCGAGCTGCCCGGCATGGCGTATGTAGAACTGGAGGACGGCACCATCCGCTATGAAATGTTTGCCGGCCGCCGCATCTTCGAACGCCTGCATCAGGTGACGATCAACGGTCTGGAGCGCGGCACCGTGGTCCGCTACCGCGTATGCGGTGAAAACCTGAAGGATGATATCAATCCCCGGAAACCGAAGTTTGAGGGTCGCTATGCCAGCGATTGGTTTTCCGTGCGGACCCTCGACCAAAAGGCACGTTCTTGCCATTTTTCGGTGTTCAACGACATCCATCTGCGCGTGGAGGACTATGCAGCGCTGGCTGCACAGGTCGATTCCGCGCAGACGGACTTCATTTTCCTGAACGGCGACATCGCATCGGCCGGCAACTATGAACTCGACACGCTGGTCTGGTATGCCATCGAACCGATGGGTGCGCTTGCGCAGGGCCTGCCGCTGTTTTTTGCGCGCGGCAACCACGAAGGCCGCGGCAACAACCCTAAACTGATTTCCGAGGTGTTCAGGGGCAGGGAAGAGGCTCCGTTTTATTATGCGTTTCGGCAGGGTCCGGTGGCCTTCCTCGTCTTGGACGCCGGTGAGACCGGGAAATCTCGTTCGATTCTGTTCAGCGGTGGGGATGTGTACGAGGAGTATCTGAACGAACAGATGGCCTGGGCCAGTGAAGCGATGCGGGAACCCTGGTTCCGCAAGGCTCCGCTTAAGGTCTGCCTGCTTCACGTGCCGATGATTGACCACGAGGACAAGAGCGACTACCTGCTGCAGCGCTGGCTCAACGTTCACTTCGTGCCGTTGCTCAACAAGGCCGGCATCGACCTGATGATCGGCGCCGACCTCCACGAGTACATGCTCTGCGAGCCGGGCACGATGGGCAACCGTTTCCCGATTATCGTCAACGACGACGCCCACCGCCTCCAGTTCGACTACACCCTCGGAGCCCCGGTTTCCATCCGCAGCTACGGCCCCGACGGTACCCTCGAATTCCAGTACGACCTCAAATAAGTCCGTCCGCACCGCCGAAGAAACGTGTTTTTTATAATTTGAGAATCATTTAATGCAATAAACCATGAAAAAATTACTGCTTGTTTCGGCCCTTTTGCTGGCCGCTGTGTCTGCCTTTGCGGCAAAGCCGATGAAGGTTTCCAAAGGCAGCCTGTCCGTCTTGAAGGAAGACGCTACCGCTACCTGGACCATTGATCTTTCCGATGCGCAGTTTGTGAACAACGGCGTATTCGCGAAGGAAAGGAAGGGGGATTTCAAGACCTGGTGCGAGGATGATTACGACGAGCGTGTCCGGCTGATGGACGAAGAGTTCTACAGAGCCTTCAATTATTACAGCGATGGGCTCAAGCTTGTGAAGGAAGGCGAAGCACCCTATCAGGTGATCCTGAAAGTATATACTTTCGAGCGTTCACAGGGGCCTGGTGTGATGGGCAGCTGCTACATCAGCATCTACGGAATATTGAGCGTCGTAGATACGGCAACTGGTGAAGTGGTACTTGAGATAAAGCTTGATAATGTCAAGGGAGATACCGATTTCGTAGAGACAGACCGATTCCCCAAGACAATCAACTGGCTCTGCCGCGACCTGTTCAAACTCAAGAAATAACGAAGGCAGCGACGCTGCCCGCGCCAAAGGCGCGAGGGGTCTGGGGATATGCCCCAGTAAACGAGTCGACCCGCTAGCGGGTCGACTCTCCACAAGAATAGCTGGCTATTGGCCAGCTATTCTTGTGGAGATGGGCGAACTATTCTGAGGATTTTTTAGGATTTAA
>Ga0310696_10011646_pt1 | contig 10033 bp, 1 predicted proteins | sample AusTroGonzalo_MG_4_FD_203885 | JGI IMG/M metagenome (GOLD analysis project Ga0310696, IMG submission 203885) | Bovine rumen microbial communities from tropical cattle in Woodstock, Queensland, Australia - Gonzalo_02 (v2) (version 2) | ecosystem: Host-associated > Mammals > Digestive system >...
AACGGGTTTCATCCAAATATGGGTTGATGGAAAGGATAACGCGTTTACTGCTCCGACGCAAAAAACTAGAAGTGTAAGTGAATTTCCTCCGAGTAATTGCTATCTAGAAAGTAACTGCTGGGTAGAAACTGGCGAGCACCTCTTTGGGTACGACGGACTTGGCTTTGTTGCCAATAAGCCGATTTTGCAAAATACGCCGGGGCTTTTCCGTGTACTGCCAATCAATTTTGCGTTCTATTCGGGTGAAGATTTGCCGTTCTTCTATATGGATGGTCAACATTCATTCTTGGTACATAAGGTTCCTGGGGTGAATTCGACAAAGTATCAGTTCGACTTGATATCGCATCCGCTAGTCCCTGAATTTTATAAGCGGTATCGCGATGGCGGGGAAGAACTGCTATTCAATAGAGAAACCCAGGCGTTGCCGGTTTCTGATAGTTACTATTACTCCTATTCATATTATAATTATTACTTTAGTGTCTATCTGGGATATTATATCGCTGGAGACTGGGAAGCTTGGGATCTAGGACAATCGTTGTTCTCCCTCAATTACAAGCCTTCAGCGAAGATGATTGCGCGTCCGTATCCGGTTCCGATGATCGATTTCTCGTTCGGAACGTCCAACGCTATTTATAACTGGGAACTTTTCTTCCATGTTCCTATGCTTCTTGCCGACAAGATGTTCCAAGAACAGAACTACGAAGAGGCGTTAAAGTGGTACAGGATGGTTTTCGATCCGAGACTTGATTTGAGCGATTACGAAATAACAAAGCGCTGGTCAAGAAGTTTACCAAAGGGTTCTAGATTCTGGAGATTCCTGCCGTTCTTTGCGAACAGGAATGCGGATGATTCTATTCTGGAGACCATCAGCAAACCGACGGAATATGATTTGCTTCCGAATGTGATTTCGCTCCAAAGTCTTGTAGACAAGTGGAAACGAGATCCGTTCAATCCTCATTTGATCGCTCGCTACCGCATGGCGGCATATCAAAAGTATGTTGTCATGAAGTATCTTGATAATTTGATTGCTTGGGCAGACGAATTGTTTACGCAAGATACGATGGAAAGTGTGAACGAGGCTATACAGTTGTATATCCTTGCTGCGGAGGTCCTTGGCCCTCGCGATATCGAAGCCTCGGATTGCCATGTGCTTGCTCCTATTGATGTGAAAACATTCCTTAAGGAAAAAGAAGGCGCGATAGAGAACGTTTACAAGGATATTGAGGATGTGCTTGTTTCGACTAGAGAAGAAGAACGAACCGTCTCGCAAGGCAAGCCAAGCATCAAGAATAAGACTATAATGAATGTGTTCTCGTCTGTATTCTATTTCAATGTTCCAAGGAATGATAAACTTCTTGGCTATTGGGATACTGTTGCAGATAGACTCTATAAAATACGTAATAGTTTGAATATCGATGGCGTAAAGAGAACTTTAGCCCTTTATGAACCGCCCATAGACCCGGCTTTGCTGGTGAAGGCTAAGGCTGCTGGAGTGTCCATTTCGGATGCTTTGTCCGAAAGTTCGGCCCCGCTTCCGCTGTATAGATTCCAGGTGATGTTACAGAAGGCGCTTGATGTGACGCATGAGTTGCAATCTCTTTCGGGATCGTTCTTGTCGGCGCTCGAAAAAAATGATTCCGAAGCACTTTCGCTGATGCGGACTCGCCATGAACAGGAAATCCTGACCTTGTCCAGAGAACTCAAGGATTTCCAGGTCAAGGATCTCAATACTCAGTTGGAGTCTTTAGAGAAAAACAGGGAAGCGACTGTTATCCGATATGAATTTTACAAGAATATCAAGAAAATTTCGGATAAGGAACAAAAATCCTTGGATTTGCAAGATGCCGCAGTGATTACGGATACGGCTGCATCCGCATTGAACTTGGCTGCTTCTGCTTCGTCTGCTGTTCCTGATATGTATGTTGGTGGACTGGTGAATGCCTTTGGTGGTCCTCAAGTAGTAACTAAAGTTGCCGGGGGTTCAAAATTGGCTGCGGCGATGGGTAGCATATCTGCCTCTATGCAAGTTGCTGCTAATATCATCCGACATCAGGCGAATAAAATTCAGACTTTGGCCGGATATGAACGCCGCTATGAAGAATGGAAACTTCAGGAAAAACTGGCAGAAAAAGAAATCCAAAATCTCGACAAGCAGATTGTCGCTATGAAGATTAGAATTGAGATGACCGAAAAGGAAATCTCAAATATGGAGCGACAGATTGAACAAATGGATGAAGTCTATGAGTTCATGACGGACCGGTTCACCAACCAGGAACTCTATTCGTGGATGGTGACGCAATTAGGGCAACTCCATTCTTCGTTCTTCAAGCTGGCTGTCAAACTTGCTAAACGAGCCGAAATGTGCTACCGCTTTGAATTGGGACTTGACGCTTCCGATTTCATCAAGAATGATTACTGGGATGGCCTTCGTAAGGGGCTTCTCGCTGGCGACCGTCTGTTGTTCGACTTGAGGACTATGGAATCTTCATACCTTGAAAGAAACAAACGCGAGCTGGAAATCAACCGCGCAGTACCGCTTTCCCTTATTGATGCGGATGCCTTGATAAATCTTCAAGTGAAGGGCGAATGTGATTTCCATTTGCCAGAAGTTCTTTTTGACTTGGATTTCCCGGGACAAACATACCGCCGTATTCGTGGAATCCAGTTGGAAATCCACTGCAATGCGTCTGCAGGTATGGGGGTCAATGCTAAGCTAAGCATGACGAGCAATAGATTACGCATAAAGCCTATTGCAGGAAATAGTAGTGATTCCGGCAATGATTATTTGCCTAGCCGTATAGGAATAACGACTATTGCATCAAGTCAGGCCGAAGCTTATGCAGGAGTGTTCAATTTTGATTTCCGCGATGAACGATATCTACCATTTGAAGGTGCAGGTGTTGACTCGTCATGGAGATTGGAGCTGCCTAAAGATTTCAAGCAGTTTGACTATGAATCTATTTCTGATGTCATTCTGCGTGTAAGTTATACGGCAAGAAATGGCTCTGCTGTTGGGGACGTGAAACAAAAAATTGTTGATAGTTGGGGAATTAGAAAGTCCGCAATTCGTCTTAGTGCGATTGATTCCGGTGCTTTGGATCGGTTGCGCAATGGGGAAAGTGTTTCTGTAAGCTTCGTAAAGGAATATTTCCCTGCTATTGCTAGAACTGGAGGCTTCCTTAAAGGGTTGTCAGTATATTGTCGGTTCAAGGATGAATCGGATGTTGAATTGACCATATCATCAAATGATGTTCAAATTAACAACAGTGCGATTACCTGTTCAGACGAACCCATTACATTGTGGGATTCTGATTCCTGTAGTATTGCTTCTGGATATGCCATTGCCATTACACCTAATGTCAATTCTATACCCGCAAACATTGAAGACTTGATATTTGTACATAAATATGCGCTTGCCGAAAGCGTCAACGAGGAGGCTTGATAATGGGAAAGAAAATCCTTTTTTGGCCGGATGTCTATAAAGAACAAGGACATTGGCTCCCGACTTTTGTTTGGGCCAAAGGTTTGCTTCAGCAGGAACCTGAAGGTTCCTATGAAGTTTCCTATATGGGAATACCAGACTGTAAGTCTCTTGTTAAATGGTTTAATAAAGATGTTCAATACCATGAAATTTTTAAGAAGCTATACCCTTTGGGATATACGGACTTTAGCCATACGACCCCTCAGGGGCGTTGGAAACCGGAACATGTATTGCGCATTATAAATGGCGAGTTGGACGATATCTTTACAGGCGATGACAAACCTGATCTCCTCGTTTCAGGGTATTTTACATCTTTAGAAAGCTTAATTATTCATTATAAGTATGGTGTGAAGGTCGTCATATCTACGACGTATCTGAGGCATCCTGAAAATGACCCGGCTATGCGTGCCGTTCAAAACTTGATGGCGTATCCTGATGCTGTAAAACAGTGCATTATTAAATCCTTCATTGATGAGGATTTTTACAGCGCTGTTCCGTCAAGGAGAGAAGAGGCCATTGACAAATTTGTGGCTCCTTTAACAACGTTCCATGAACTGATTCCTTGCCCTAAGGAATTTGACTATCGACATTATGTTCATGGTTCTTTAGTCCATTACGTGGAACCGTGCATGACGCCTCGTCTGGATGATGAAACTAATGATAATAATATTGATTCAGGGAATCAGACAAACGACGAAAATCAGGATTTAGACAATCCGAATAACGCTGTAGAAAGATATTGGCGTGATTTCTTGAATAATCATCGAGATGGCATTATTTTTGCAACGGCCGGTTCTCAAATTCTTGATTACGGGAAAAAAGCGGAACACATGTTTGACGAGCTTATCCGAATGATGGATGCCCCGCAAATGAAAGGTTATCATTTGCTTCTTTCTGTCGGCGAAAAATTGTTACGCACAAGAGATTGGGAACTTCCAGATAATGTAACTGTTGCTGGCTGGGTTCCTCAGCGTAAAATATTGTCTTCTGGATTTGTTCATTGTGCCTTTATACATGGTGGCTTGGCGACAATTAAGGAATGTGTTTATTATGGAGTTCCCTTTGTTATAGCGCCTATGGGTAAAGATCAGTTGGACAATGCCCTTCGATTAAGGGAAAATGGCATAGACAATATGCTAGATATTGAAACAAGTAATTCTGATTCTTATTTGCGTAGTATAGATAAGGTAAGGACTGATTTTCGTATAATAAATAATTTGTCAAGGTTGCGAAGTGTTTTTGAAGAATCTGAAGAAAGACACGAAGGCTTAGAAATTATTAAATTAGAAGCGGACTCTGCGAATTAGCAAACCAATCCCTAGCGTATGTCAGAACAGCAAAAGGTCAACGATTCAAAAAATAGTCAGGACAAGTCTTGGTTCCTGAGCGGTCCCGTGCTGAGTACGGGCCGTGGTGGTGGCGCATTGCGCGGGACAAAGGGCGAGTTCAATTGCGATGCCCATACCGGTAGCGCTAAGCTTTCCATACCACTGCCGTTCACTCCTGACAGGGAAGGGGTTGTTCCGCCCGTGTCTTTGTCCTATGATTCCGGGAATGGAAACGGGGCGTTCGGCCTTGGCTGGAACCTCGGCTGCCCGCGCATAGAGCGTTCCACTTCGCGCAGGCTCCCGTTGTACATGGATTCCGAAGATTCGGACGTGTTTACGCTCTCCGGGGCCGACCTGGTCTGCATCGCCGAGGAAAAAAGCGCAACGACAACGGTACGCCATTACCGCCTGCAATCCGAATCGCAGTTCTCCCGCATCGAATTCAGGAAGGAATCAAGCGGTGAAACAAGCTTCTGCGTGTTCGGATCTGACGGGAGCCTGTCCATATATGGCGACTCCGCGGAATCGCGCATCGAAGACCCGCAGTATCCCGGGCATGTGTTTGCCTACCTGATTAGCCGCAGCGAGGATGCTCTTGGCAATGTCGTGCGCTACCGCTATTGCGCGGACGGCGCGAACCGTCATCTGCTACAAGTGCTCTACGGGAACAAGGTTCCGGGTACGATATCCTCGTCGCCCGACGATTTTCATCTCGGCCTCCTGTTTGCATATGTGGAACGCGACGATGTCTACGTCAACCGCAAGCCCGGATTCGATGTGCGTTGCTCGCTCCGGTGCGAGTCTGTGACGTTGTACCACGGTTTCAGTTCCGCTTCGCTTTTTTCCAACGGGAACAAGGTTCGGTCGCTTTCGTTCGAGTACGTTGCCGGATGCGGGGGAGTCTCGCTTTTGGAGAAGGTTGTCGAGAGTGGGCTTCGCGTGCTTGCCGATGGAACTACGGAATCCGAAAGCCTTCCTCCGATGACATTTAGCTATTTCCCGTTCGCACTCGGCAAGGAATGGCGCGAGTTTGACCGAAGCTCGGTGGCCGATATTCCTGGCGGCTTCACTTCTGCTGAATGGGTCGATCTCTACGGCGAGGGCATTGCCGGCCTGCTTATGGACTGTGGCGGCAAGTGGTACTACAAGCACAACCTGGGGAACGGACGCCTGTCTTTCGCTTCGGAAGTGGGCGATAGACCTGTTCCGGGTACGCCTTCCGGCCTTGCAGATGTCGAGGGCAACGGGGTTCTTGCGCTTGTCGAGAACGGTGGCGCGAATGCCGGCGCATCTTTCCTTGACGAATCAGGAAAGTTCGGGCCTCGTAAAAAATTTGAGAGCGTTCCGTGGATCGACTGGGAAAAATCCAACATAAAGTTCATGGACTTGGATGGCGACGGACGTAGCGAAGTCGTCGTTGCCGAGGATGGCCGGATACGCGTGTATCTCTCCGGTGGCGTGAAGGGATATGGGAATGCCATCTACAGGTATTTTACCGAGCCGGGCGAAAAACCCGTGCTTGTCTCGAAGTCTCCCGACGAGGCGGTGTTCGCCGCCGACATGACTGGCGATGGTCTCGCCGATCTTGTGCGTGTACGGTTCTCGGATGTCTGTTACTGGCCAAACTATGGCCATGGACGCTTTGGTTCGGCGATTTATATGAAAGACGCGCCTGTTTTGGGCGGCTGCAAGGATTTCAATCCCGCAAACCTGACCGTTGCAGACATTGATGGTTCAGGGACTACGGATTTGCTCTACCGCGAGGGCGACCGACTCCATATCTATCGCAACTGTCTCGGAAAATCGTTCGAGTTCGTCGATACGGTCTCGCTTCCTGGCATGGGCGGGATGGTAAAGTCGGCGGACGTTCTCGGAACGGGCCTTTCTACCATCGTGTTCGGCTCCCCGCTGTTTGCGGATTCGTCCGCGTCGCCGCGGTACTTGCCGGTGCAGGGTGGGCGTACCAACGTCATGTCCGGCTACTCGAACGGGACGGGTGCGCAAGTTGATATTGAATACACGCCAAGCACTGCTTATTACCTCAAGGACAAATTGGCAGGAAACCCGTGGACTACGAAGCTGCCGTATGTAGTCCAGTGCGTTTCCAAGGTCGTATCGAGGGATCTCGTCACGGGTTGGGACCGCACCGAGACCTACGCCTACCGCGATGGCTACCACGACCCGGATTTCCGCGAATTTAGGGGCTTCGGCTCCGTAGTTTTGCGCGAGCACGAGTGCGGCATTGACCCGGAAACAGACCAGGATGTTCGCGAGACAAGGACGGATTTTTATTTAGGCCGGTCATCGGAAAGGCCTGCGCTTGATTGCGCCCAGGCGATGACTACCCGCCAGTGGCAGGAAGGTTGTCGCTCGTTCCAGGGGATGCCGAAAAGCCGCAAAGTCCTGTCCGTCAACAGGGACGGGACGGAAATCAAGGAATTTTCCACGACTTCGTGGACTTACCGGGCAAAATTTATTATGGAGGCCCGCCTGCCGGGCGACCGCTTCCGCAATGGTTCTTGCTGGCAGTGCATTCAGGAATCCGAGACTGCCTCGTTCCGGGAATCCGCCAACGATACGCCGCGTACTAACACCTCGTTTACGCTGGCTACGGATGCGTACGGGAGGCCGCTCCTCTCGGCCTCGGTCTGGTACGGCCGTGGAGGCTCGAAGCCGGACGACGTGCCCGATGTTGTGTGGGACGAACAGAAGAAGAACCTTGTGACTTTTACCGAGACAGGCTATACCCAGGATTCCGTGCATTCTTCGGGCAAGTTCCGCATGGGCCTCCAGGAAAGATCCGTGTCTTACGAGAAGACCGGCCATGCAGCGTCTGACTTGGGGAATGTGCAATCCCTGAATGCGTTGTTTGTGGATGTGACCAAGCCTTATAAGGTCTTGGCCCGCGAAGATGTCGTCTTTTACGACGATGCCCTTTCTGCACCCCGTACCGACGGCACGTGCGGCCTCGCTGGTCTCGCTTACGAGCGCTACGGGCTTGCCTTTGAGGCTCAGTCTCTCTCCACGATCTACGGGAACTCTGTGGACGCAGGCGACATGGCCGCGGCGGGGTATGTCCTCCGCGATGGCGACTGGTACCGCAAATCGGGCAGGAACGTCTATGCACAAGATGCCGCGTCGAACTTCTATCGGCCCTGCGGGATCGAGGACGCCTTCGGAAACCGCACTTCCGTTGCCTACGATACGTATTCGTGGCTCGTAGAGTCCGTCACGGACGCTGTGGGGAACACCGTCTCCGCCGACAACGACTACCGCTACATGTCTCCTCGGATGGTCACGGACGCAAACGGCAACCGGACCGCGGTGGACTGGACGCCCCTCGGCCTCGTCTCGAAGGTTGCCCTGATGGGCAAAGCGGGGCAGTCGGAAGGCGACTCGCTCGACAGCCCCACCGAAGAGTTTATCTACGATTTCGGCTGTTTCGAAACATCGTCTACGCCAATCCATGTGCGTACCCGCCGCCGCGAGGTGCACGGATCGTCCACGTGCAGGTGGCTGGAGTCCGTCGAGTATTCGGACGGGGCGGGCCGCGTCGTGCTCGCCAAGGCCGTCGCGGAACCCGGCAAGTACAGGGCCGTGGAGAACGGCGCCGTCGTCGAGAAGGACAGCGGGACGGATGTCCGCTGGGTCGGTTCCGGCCGCACGGTCTACAACAACGCGGGGAATCCCGTCAAGCAGTACGAGCCGTATTTCAGCGGGACGGACGATTATGAGAGCGAACCCGCCATTGTCGAGACCGGGGTCACGCCCGTGCTGCATTACGATGCGCTTGACAGGCTCGTGCGCACGGACTTGCCGGACGGGACGTTCAGCAGGGTGGAATTCGCCACGTGGGAACAGAGGAGTTTCGACCAGGACGATACCGTGCTGGAAAGCGGCTGGTACGCGGACCGGAACTCGCCGGACCCGACAGGGAGCGAGCCTGCAAATCCAGAAAAGAGGGCCGCATGGCTCTCCGCGAAGCATGCGGACACTCCGTCCGTGGAATACCTGGACGCGCAGGGCCGCTCGTTCTACAGCGTCGCGGACAACGGGACGCGGGGCAGGTACGCCACGCTCACGGTGTTCGACATTTTGGGCAACCCGCTCTCTGTGACGGACGCCCGCGGCAACGTGGTGATGTCGTACGCCTACAACTCGCTTTCCGTGGCCTGCAAGACGGAGAGCATGGATGCCGGTGGACGAAAAGCATTGCTTGCAGTGGATGGCCAGCCCGCACTGGGCTTTGACAGCCGCGGGCACAGGCTGCGCAGCGTTTACGACGCATTGCGCCGCCCCGTGGAACAGTGGCTTAGCGAGGACGGCGGCGCAGAAAAGCTCGTCGGCAGGACCGTTTACGGCGAAAATTCGCCGACTCCCGAAGCCAATAACCTGCGCGGCATGTCGTGGAAATCCTACGACCAGAGCGGGCTTGTGGAAAACGCCGCCTACGATTTCAAGGGCAACCTCCTGCAAGGAACGCGGCAATTTGCCCGCGCATATAACCAGACCATAGACTGGAACGTCGCCGATCCGGCCTCGTTGCTGGAATCGGAAACGTTCACGACGGTCACGGCCTACGATGCGCTGAACCGCGCGACGAGTATCAGGACCCCGCACAACGCGGACATCCCCGCGAGCGAGATTCTGCCGAGCTACAACGAGGCTTCGCTGCTTGAGCGTGTTGACGTGAAATTGCGTGGCTCAAGTACCGCCACGAACTTTGTCCAGAATATCGACTACGACGCGAAGGGCCAGCGCGAGCGGATCCAGTACGGCAACGGCTCTACGACGGGCTACGTCTACGACGAGAAGACGTTTCGCCTGAAACGGCTCCTGACCACGCGCAACAACGGCGCGGACGTCTTGCAGGACCTCAACTACACCTACGACGCCGTGGGCAACATCACCCAGATCGACGACAACGCCCAGCAGACGATATTCTTCGACGGAAGCGTCGTCAGCCCGAGCCAGAAGTTCGAATACGACGCTTTGTATAAGTTAATCAGGGCGACTGGCCGAGAGCACGCCTCCGTGAACGCGGACAGCGAACCGGAGGCCGAAGGCTACAACCAGGCTCAGATAAGCCCGCAGGACGGCACCGCCATGCGGAACTACGCCCGCGAATGGCGATACGACAGCGTCGGGAACATCCTGTCCATAATCCACCAGGCAAACGGCAACGCGTGGACTCGCACGAACGCCTACGCCACGGACAGCAACC
>Ga0310696_10011647_pt1 | contig 10033 bp, 9 predicted proteins | sample AusTroGonzalo_MG_4_FD_203885 | JGI IMG/M metagenome (GOLD analysis project Ga0310696, IMG submission 203885) | Bovine rumen microbial communities from tropical cattle in Woodstock, Queensland, Australia - Gonzalo_02 (v2) (version 2) | ecosystem: Host-associated > Mammals > Digestive system >...
CGGAGATCTCCATAACTTCGTTGAGTTTATGGGTGATGATGACGATGGATTTGCCGTCCTTTTTCATTTCGCGGAGGACGTTAAATAAGGTCTTGATCTCCTGCGGAGTGAGAACGGCGGTGGGCTCATCTAGGATGAGAACGTTCGCGCCGCGATACAGCACTTTGATGATCTCCACCGTCTGCTTTTCCGAGACCGACATCTCGTGGATCATTTTATTCGGGTCTATGATAAAGCCGTAGCGCGATGCCATCTCGCGCACGTCGGCTGCTATTTTCTTGATCGAGTAGTGTCCGTTGTCCTTCACGCCCAGCGCGATATTCTGCGCTGCGGTGAAGACGTCGACCAGCTTGAAGTGTTGGTGTACCATGCCGATCTTCAGGGCGTAGGCGTCCTTCGGACTTTTTATGGTCACCTCTTCCCCATCTACGAAGATCTGACCTTCGTCGGGATAATATATGCCCGCGAGCATATTCATAAGGGTGGTCTTGCCGCAGCCGTTTTCGCCGAGCACGGACAATATTTCCCCTTTGCGAATATCGAGATTAACCTTGTTATTCGCGATCACCGAGCCGAAAGTCTTGGTGATATTCTTCATTTCTACTGCATTTACGTGTTCCACAGTATTCTCCATCGAAAGACAAATGCCTCTCGCAAGAAGAGACTCCTTGCGAGAGGCCGATTTATCGGTTGATATAAGTAGGTATTGGTTTACGAATTAGTCGTTGATGACGATCTCGCCTTCTTCTTCGCTGTAGAACCTATTCAACAACTTGATGCCGTCGATTTCCTTGTCGAAGGAAGGAGCGGAGACAACGGAAGACTCATTGTAAGCGCCGTTGCTGATCAAAGCATCGTCAGCAGAGGTAAGGGTCTTGCCGCCCACGGTGAAAGTGGAAGTGTCGAAGACCTTGAGGGTGCCGTCGATGAGCTTCGCGCGAGCCGCAACGATAGCGTCAACAGTGCCTTCGGCGATCGCATCTTTATTCAAAGCGGTAAGAGCAACGGAACCGTTCTTCAGCGTGCCGGTGTAGTTCGTGTCGAAAGCCTCACCCTTCGCGGTCTTAGCGATGATGTACTTCACATACGGAGTCCAATCGATACGGCTGGAAACGAGGAAGGTGTTCGGGCAGGAAACGATCGTGCTGCCGTTGTAGGAAACGTTGGGAACACCCGCAGCTTCACAAGCGGAAGGAGCACCCATGGAGTCAGCGTGCTGGCTGATCAAAGCGCAACCACGGCTGATCAAAGCGTTAGCAGCATTCTTCTCAGCGGTAATGTCGAACCAAGAACCGGTGAATTTAACATCCATCGAAAGCTTGTCGCCGAGGCCCGCCTCTTTCTGGTTCAAAGCGTACTTCGCACCGAGGAAGAAGGAGGTGTAACCGGAGATAACCTCCGCGTAGGTCCATGCGCCGACGTAACCCATCTTGTAGTTCTGCTGATCGGCAGCCTTGCCCTTGTTCATCTCGTAGAGCTTCAAACCTGCAGCGATACCTGCGAGGAAGCGGCCTTCGTAGATGGAAGCGAATGCATTGTGATAGTTCGCGAGGTTCTCGATCGCAGCCTTGTAACCGGTGGCGTGGCAGAACTGCACGTCGGGATATTCCGCAGCAGCGCGGAGCATGTAGTCCTCATGACCGAAGGAGTCAGCGAAGATCACGTTGCAATGATCGTTGTTGACGAGGTCGACAGCCGTGGTGTAGCAAGCCTCACCTTCCGCAATGCCGGTCTTGAGGACGAGCTGGCTTTCGGACATGCCGAGCGCCTTGACCGCCGCCTTCGCCGCATTGATGAAGTTGAGGTCGTAGGTAGACTCGGTTCCATGCAAGCAGATCATACCAATCCTGAAGTTGGAGAGATCGGGAAGCGAGGAGTAGTCCATATCGGGGGTCAAGGTCAGAGCGGGGAGCTCGACTTCTTCCGCATCCTTAATGTCGCTGTTGCCGCAAGCAAACAGACCGACTGCAACTGCCGCCACGAGAGCGAGTGCCATGATAATGGTAAGTAACTTTTTCATATTTTTTCCTCCCTTGCCTTTTCGGCAAAATTTATTCGAATATGATCTCGCCCGCATGCATTTCCTTAATACACGCGAGAGAATAAACGGGTACGCCCTTCCCCTCGATGAGGGGCCTGCCGCCTTGGTGCGCCTTCTCGATGGCGGCTACGAATCCCACCGCCTTGGCGCCCGCCTGTTCCACAACGGACAGGAGTCCCATCGCCGCATTGCCGCTCGCGAGGAAGTCGTCCACGATGAGCACCTTATCCGCGGCAGAGAGGTATTCCTTGCTGACCAGGATGGTGTTCTCCGTCTTGTGGGTAAAAGAAAAGACGGAAGCCGTGTAGACTCCGTCCGAAATATTGAGTGATTTGTGCTTCTTCGCTACGAGCACAGGCAGACCCATGGCTTGACCCGCGGCGAAGGCTATGGAGATGCCCGAGGACTCTACGGTCAGAATGAGGCTTGCACCCGAACCTGCGAACTGCTTCGCCACGTCTTGTCCGAGCGCGGTAATAAGCGCAGTATCCAAACGGTGGTTCAGAAAGCCGTCCACCTTGAGGATATCCCCCGCCAGTACCTTACCTTCACGTAGAATCTTCTCTTCCAGTAGTTTCATAGCACCGATTCTGCCTTTCGGCCCTACAAAAGAAACGAAAAAGCAAGTTAACACTTGTAACTTGCTTGCCAATAACTACCAAATGCCGTGACAGCGTCACAGCGATTCCAATAGTCGCACTTATGGCTGTGCGGTAGAAACTCAAGGGCCATTCATCCTTGATTATATTGGCAATATTCTTTTGTTGATTCCATTGTAATATACGGTCTTCGCGAAAGTCAAATAATTTGAAGGCGGTTATAAAAAATTTATTTTTTAGGGTGGCGTAAAAGCACCCATATCCCCCACCGCCTTTAACGTCTATGCGGATGCGGCGCTTTGCGCAATTAGGAATTAGGAGTTAGGAATTGTGAATTAGGAATTATGAATTATGAATTAGGAATGATGGTAACGCGCGGGCGCGAATATATGATCATCATCCTGAGCGAAGGCGAAGGATCTCAACCGATTTTAGCACAATGTGGAGATCCCTCGAGACCCCTCGGGATGACGATAGTGTCGCCGCACCCGCGGCGGCGGTACTTGATCCGCGGCGACGGAGAGCGGTGCAGATGCGAGTGCTCTCCGAGGAGGAGGGTCTGAGCGTACTCATTGTACGTGATGCCCGACGAGCGAGGTAGTTAGCGAAGCAGGTGTGCCGCTATCCGTCGCCGCTTATGCGCATTCGATGAGCATCTTATCCGCCACCAAAGCAATGAATTCGCCGTTCGTCGGCTTTTCATTCCCCGAATACACCTTCACGCCGAAGATCTGGTTGATATTCTCGATCTTTCCCTTGTTCCACGCCACCTCGATCGCGTGACGAATGGCTCTCTCCACCTTGCTTGCCGAGGTGTCGAAGCGGCTCGCCACTTCCGGATAGAGTTTCTTCGTGATGCTGTTGATGATGTCGGGGCATGCCACCGCCATTTTGATGGCTTCGCGCAGGAATTGATATCCCTTGATGTGCGCGGGAATGCCGACGGAGATGAAGATATTCGTGATACGCTCGTCCAGCATTCGATTTTGCACGGGACGAACGGGCGGCAGATCCGCGTTCTCGAAGAGTTCGTCGATGCGATTTTTCAGCGATAAGAAACTGACGGGTTTCAGCATATACCCGGCGGCGCCGTTCTTGATGGCGCGAGCGGCGTATTCGTCTCCGCCTATGGCGGAGAGTATGATGTATTTTGCCTTGGATCCGCCGAGACGAGCCTCGGTCATCACCTCGAGTCCGTCGGTCTCCGGCAAGATCATATCGAGGATCACGATGTCGGGCTTGGCGCGAAGGATCTCTTGGACGCCGTCGGTGCCGGATGTGGCGGTGCCCACCACGTGATACCCACGCTCAGATGCGAAGAAAAATTTTACAGACGACAAGAATTCAGGGTCGTCGTCTACGACCACGATGGAAATGTCTCTCATAATGAAACTCCTATTTACGTATCTTTTCGTCAAAAAGCCATGGATTTCTTCGATTATGGCGTAATTATAGCAAATACCGAGGGTTCTTGCAATAAATACGCGCGTAATTTTGTACAGAATTATCCGAGAAAAAGTCGAAAAACGGCGTTTTGTACAAAATTGACAAGAATGCTCGACAGCGTGGGCAAAATGTCGGCAATATAAGTTTGACAGAATCGGGTTTTGTCGGGGCAAAGGCGTTTTCGGTGATAAAATTCGGGAAAGTGCCGCCCTTCTCTATTCGTCGAAATTCGCGGATGGAGTTATCCTTTTTAATACGCGCGCGTGCGTAAGAATGTTGACGGACGGCGGAAAGCGCGATACAATAGAACGTGCCGCAACCATGCGGCAGACAGGAGGATCATATGAGCAAAGAAAATAGCGGAAAAGTATCGTCGGCAATGGCGGAGCGGATCATCACGGATCTCGTTCTGATCGCGGTAGGCGTTTTGTTTTGTTTGAAACTTGCGACGGCGGTCGTCAGCATTACGCTTGGCGTCGCGCTCTGTCTCTACGGCGCGGTAAATGTCGTGCTCACCATCGTGAAGAAAGAGTCCCTTTTCAATGCGGAAGGCGTGCTTTTCGGCGTGGCGATCGCGCTCGGAATCGCCTGTATCGTGAAAAAGCCGCTCGGCGTCTTCGTGCAGGTGATCCCGTTTATCATCTGCGCGGTGGGTGCGATCTTTATTCTGGACGCATGTCTCGCGAAGTTCTCGAGAAAAGACATCGGGCTCGTCCCCTTCATCTTTGAGCTTGTGATGGGCGTGGCGTTCTTGGTGTTGGGGCTCTGCCTGCTCTTCGTGGACTCTTTCCGTTCCGCTACGAGCGTGATCTTCGGCGTCGGACTTATCGTATTCGGTCTGTACCGCTTGATCGAGCTTATCGTGCGCAAAAAATGAGCCGCAGGCGTACTTGTAATGCCCTCGGGAATATGATAATATAGATTTATGAGGTTAGATAAGTATCTGAAAGTCAGCAGACTCATAAAAAGGCGCACCGTTGCCGCCGACGCTTGCAGCGCTTCGCGCGTCCTTGTGAACGGCAAAGAGGCGAAACCGGCGAAGGATATAAAGGTCGGCGACGTCATCGAGATCGTCTACGGCAAGGGCAGTCTGCGCGTACGTGTGACGAGCATTGCGGAAGTGACCAAGAAGCAGGACGCATCGGAAATGTACGAGGCGATCGACTGATGTTATTCGCTTAGAAATTCGGAAATATCCGATAATTACGAGGAATTTATGAAGGGAGTTGCCATCATTGCGGCGGCGGGGCGCGGGCTCCGCGCAGGAGTGGATAAGATACGGATGACCGTGCAGGACGAGACCGTCCTCACGAAGTGTATCCGTCCTTTTTTCACTTGCCGTGCAGTCGATGAGATCATCGTCGTTACGCGCGAAGACGCGCTGGATGCGACGCGTGCCCTGCTCTCTTCTTTTGAAGGAAAGTCCATTTCCGTCATTGCCGGCGGGGATACGCGTACGGAGAGCGTTCGGAACGCCCTGTTGTATGCGAAAGAACATTGCGGTGTGGCGGACGTTGTCGTCGCCGTGCATGACGGTGCGAGACCCTTTGTGACGTCGGCGCTCATTGAGAGGTGCATGCTTTTGGCGGCGAAAGACGGTTCTGCCGTTCCCGTTGTCCCCTGCGCGGATTCCGTGCGTCGTATCGAAGACGGCGGCAGTCGGGCGGTGGATCGCAAGGAATACGTGCTGGTGCAGACGCCGCAGTGTTTCGACCTTGCGCGCCTTATTTCGGCGTATGATGGCGCCCTTGATGCGACGGATGACGCTACGCTGTATGAGCGTAGATTCGGTGCTGTTTCTCTCGCGGAAGGCGAAGCGCAAAATAGAAAAATTACCTATTTATCCGATATTTACGCGGATAATTGTGACCGAGTCGGAGTGGGATTCGACGTGCATGAACTGGTCGAGGGAAGACCCCTGATCGTCGGCGGCGTGCGCATTCCGCACGGGAAAGGCCTCTTGGGACACAGTGACGCGGACGTGCTGACGCACGCGGTGATGGATGCCTTGCTTACGGCATCCGATCTCCCGGATATAGGGCATTTCTTTCCGCCCGATGATCCGAAATACGAAGGCGCCGACAGTTTAGTTTTGCTTGCAACGGTGAGAGATGCCGTCAAGGCGAAAAAATACTCGATCGTGAACGTCTCGGCGACGATACTGGCTGAAAAGCCGAAAATGGCGCCGCACCTGCCCGAAATGGAGCGGAATATCGCCGAAGTATTGGGTATAGACGTATCCGACGTCCGATTTGCCGCAACAACGACGGAAAAACTCGGAATCATCGGCGAGGAACGCGGTATGGCGGCTGAGGCTGTCGCGCTTCTGGCAAAAAGAGGATAGTCGCACGGGGTTGACATTGCGCGGGCGCGTGTGTTACCTTGTACATAAGGGAATGAATATGGAGATCCAAGCGGAGAAAAGAAAGATCGGAAACGGAGTGGTGAGCGGCCCGTACGCGCACATGGCACTTCGTCGCAAAGCGAAAATGATCGTAAAAGCCACCGAGCGTAGCGCAGAAGCGAAAAACGAGGTGCTGTACTCTCTGCCCGGGATCTTTGCGATGGAGCTATGCGAGGGCAAATACACTGTGAGGCTCATCAAAGAGGGAGAGGCGCTTCGCATTATGGAAAGTGCGGAAAAATCCGACATTTTGCTCACTGTCGTATTCTCCGATATTGATGCGGAACGCGGTTCTCTCGTCGGAAAAGTATCCTTGGCGCGTTTGTTTGCAGAGGGTCGCGTGACTTATCGAGGACGCGGAAAGTATTTCAATGCATTCCAACGCATTTCCTATATAGCAGACAAGACGTTACTGTCGCGCAAGAAGTTTGAAGCCATGTACGGCACGGAGAACTAATATGCATAAATATTTCGAATTTTACAGCCCAACCAAGATAAATTGCGGAAAAGCGGCGCTTTCCACCATCGGAACGGAGCTCGAGTATTTCGGATCTTCTCATCCTATGGTGCTTGCGTCGGCAAATGCAACGAGAATGGGTGCGTGCGATAAGGTGATCGCCGCAATGAAGGGCGGCAGTATAAAGGCAAGCGTGGTCTTAAATAACGTACCCGCGCGAATCGATCTTGCGTTTTTGCGTGACGCAAAGGCGAAGTACGCGGAAGCCGGCTGCGACGGTATCGTTGCGATCGGCGGCGAAGGCGTGATGGACAATGCTAAAGCGCTCAAGCTCTTTTTGTCGGAAAACTGTGACGATCTTTTGCCTTTGGCGGGCGTTTCCAAGAAGATCGCAAACGAAATTCCTCTGATCACCGTCCCTACGGAATGTGGCTCGGGTCATGAAGCGAGCGGAAATGTCGAGCACGAGGACACCTTCATTTCCTCTCCCGTCATCAATCCGAATGTCGTGATCATAGATGAAGAGGTTTCCGCTATTGCGCCCGCGCGTATGACCGCGGCGAATGGCGTGTACACGCTCGCAAATGCGATCGAGGCATATCTTGGTGCGGATGATATCGCGATCATCGAAGTTTTCGCGCAAAAGGCGGTTCGTCTTATCTTCGATCATTTGCTTCGCGTTGTAAAAGATGAGGAAGCGGAAGAAGATTGCATCGCAATTTCTCTTGCGTCTGTTTTCGGCGGAATCGCCTACGGAAATGTGCCGTATGGTGCCGCGCACGCACTTGCGGAAGCGCTGGCTGATGTATCGAACGAGCCTATCGAGGAAATGATGGCTATTTCCTTGCTTTCCGTATTGAAAAACTTATCTGAGAAGCAAAAGGAAAAGTTGGTCGGACTGTTGCCGTATACCTGTTCGATCGAGAAACTGTCCGAGATTCCCGAATCCGAGCGCAAACATAAAGTTGTAGAAAATATTGAGGCTTTGATCGAAGACCTTCGCGAGGCGGGCGGTATCCCCGTGAGGCTTAGCGAAACGAAGGTGCAAAGGGAGACTTTTGGTGCTATATCCGATGCGGCGCAGGACAAACGTTCCGCGATCGCAGAGCTCGCACCGATAGGACAAGAGACGTTTTTGAAGCTCTTGAATGATGCTTTTTGATCATTGTTCCACGTGGAACTTTTGCCCGTCGCGAGACGGGCTTTTCTTTTGTTTGTTCCACGTGGAACACTAAGATTTGTGCATAAAGGCTTCTTTTTTCATTCAAAACGTGTATAAAAGTGCCGTTTTGCGCACTTATCCACAATCTGTCCACAATTGTGCTTTATTTCCACAAGTGGTACATCTGCTTGTTTTGTTCTTATTTGCTATACTGTTTCACCCTCTCTTATGCAGGAAGGGTTACCATAAAGGATGACCTTGCTTGTGTTCTATGCTATTGTTTGTCTCGTGTATTTATTCGGAATCAGCCAAATAAGGAAAGAAATGATGTAACATGATATATATGTTGTTACAGCCATAAGTGAGTTGTACGTTACCAGGTGTAGAGCGATAAACGCCCACTCTATGAATCTACCGATTACGATATGCATACAGAAGATGCCTAACGTAAAAGATGTGATCCATTTCACGAAATTCCGGAATTTCCTGTTTTGTACGAAGTTTATAGGGTTTGTATAAGCGCTGATCACAAGTAAAACGGCAATTATGATAAGATAAGCGCCTGCATAATCGAAGCCTTTTGGTCTGTATGATACACATAGGGTGCGGATCGCGATGATGATCGCCATAAATGCCCCCGAAGACAAGAATATGATCACGTGTTGCTTCTTGTTAAGGCGATAAAGAAACGGGGCTATTGTCGAGAGCAGAATTCCGATTGTGGCATACGGTATCATTTCGAACGTGCGCCCGATGGTGAATTTAATATTGTAGGGTAAGTTGTTAAAAAGCGAGTAGTTCAGTCCGGTATACTGCGATATAATGCATGCGACAGAGAGTGCGGAGATGATGATAAGGAAAACCCTTTTACTCGTAAATGATCGTAAAATCCAGAATAAAATACAGATCCACAGCATGGTTGCCAGGTACCATAGCGCGTTGTTCAGCGGATACCCTGTTATCAATTGATTCAGGAGGGTAGGGAATGAAATCGGCCACAGGATCAGACAGAGGAGATAGGATGCGATCCCCCAGAAAACAAAAGGTATGATGATTCGTAAGGTTCTTTTTGTAATAAGCGCTTTCGTGGGCGCTAAAAAGCACCTTCCGCACAGCAAAAAGGAGAGAAGCATAAAAACCGGGACGTGAAAAGGCTGGAAGATATAGAAGATCCCCGCCCCCTTTAGGACTAAAGATCCGCCGACATGTGTGGAAACCACCATAAATGCCATATAATAGCGCAGGATTTGCACCCCGATGATGGATTTATTCGCCTGCGGCTCAATTGTAGTGCAGCATTCCGCCGCTTCCGTTTGATCTTTTATAATTGCTTCCATGTCCTTATCGCTTACTCTTTTTGCTTTCTGTACGTGCGCGTATTAATCTTCCGCCTGTATATAGTATATTATTTGTAGGTAAAAATGTCAAATGCGAGTGCTTTCGCGCTCCTCGTGCGGCTTTTTTGATCTCAGCAAAGATGGCGGGCGATGCGCACCTTTGCCATCTTGAAATATTCGGAAATATAGGGAGTTTCACTTCGCGGTAACCGTTTTGGACGTCTTTCTTGTACCCTCGATAAATAGCGCTTGCGGCGAAATTCAGAACGGCGTTCATCGCGACGCGCAGATACGCTTATGCGCTTGCGATCACGAGAAAAAAAGAAAGCAAGCCGAATGGCCTGCTTCTTTATATGTATAAGACCGCCATAATGATACGTAACCATAACTAAAAGCGCCAAAATGATACACGCTATTCAGCCTGACAAACCGGAATTTATCTACTTGTTTTTTACAAAGGAACTGATTTCCTTTTGCAATGATCTATACACATTTGCAACAAGAAAACCATCAGCGATTGCATGATTGAGGCGGACGGAAACAGGCATCATAAGTCTTCCGTTTTCCTCGCGGTATCTGCCCCAATT
>Ga0310696_10011650_pt1 | contig 10032 bp, 8 predicted proteins | sample AusTroGonzalo_MG_4_FD_203885 | JGI IMG/M metagenome (GOLD analysis project Ga0310696, IMG submission 203885) | Bovine rumen microbial communities from tropical cattle in Woodstock, Queensland, Australia - Gonzalo_02 (v2) (version 2) | ecosystem: Host-associated > Mammals > Digestive system >...
CGACTGCCACCTGCCCGGCATCGACAAAGAGCTGAAGCTCTGGGGCGACCACGCCATCAAGGGCACGCCCGGCGCCGAAGTGATCCCCGAGCTGGAGCTCTGCGACAAGGATTACGTCGTGCCCAAGCGCCGCTACAGCGGCTTCTTCCAGACCGACCTCGACATCCTGCTCAAGGAACTCGGCGTCCAGACCGTGATCATCACCGGTCTGCACACGCACATGTGCTGCCGCCACACCTCCGCCGACGCTTACATGCTCGGTTACGACGTGGTCGTCGCCAAGGAAGCAACCAACGCCTTCACCGAGGAGGACTACCTCGGCGGCCTGGCCTACCTGAAGACCTGCTACGGCGCCGACGCCTATACCAACGAGGAACTCATCGCCGCGTTCTAGGAGATTCGCTGGTCGGAGCCGGCGAATGACGGAAATACAAATTGAAACGGGGACCGCTCAACACGGTCCCCGTTGTTTTTGTTGTTTTCTCGGTTCTGGCGGACAGAAAAACGGAGCGCAAATTGGGTTTTCGAGCAACCGCACGAAAAAAATATGCGGCCGCCAGAATATTATCTGAAGAACTGGGAAAGCCAGGCCTGGTCGATGAGGGCGAGGCCCTGAACGGCGTCGCGGACCTGGGGATTGCGCCGGAGGATGCCGGCGCAGTCTTCATACACGTTGAATCCGACGGCTACGAGCTCCATCTGGCCGTCCGCCGGATAGGTGAAGGTCATTTCCCCGTCGGCCCCGTTCAGGCCCGCAAAACGCAGCGAAACGTCCTTTTTCAGCTCCTGGCAAGTGACGAACTTGCACATCTCGATGGTGAGGTCGTCCAAGTCCGCGTCGAAGATCTTGATTTTCTCCACGAGATCGCCCACGGTGCGCACCTGTCGGCCCGTGTAGCCCTCCTGCAGGCCCTTGGCGCCCAGCGGCGCCGGGCTCAGCACCAGCATCAGATGCGCATCCGGGTCGTGATACAGAAACGGCACGGACAGCAGGTTCGATGCGCCGCAGTGCGGGCAGGACCAGGTGAACAGCTCCCCGCTCCGGACCTTCTCTTTCAGATCCGGATCCGTCGCGACATTCACGCTTTGCGGCACGCTGACGCTATGTTCCGCTCCGCAGCGGGAGCACTTGGCTTGTATATTAGACATTAAAGAGGAAATGCATTATATCGCCGTCCTGGACGACGTAGTCTTTTCCCTCGATGCCCATCTTGCCGGCGGCACGCACGGCCGCCTCGGTCTTGTACTGGACGAAGTCGTCGTACTTGATCACCTCCGCGCGGATGAAACCCTTCTCGAAGTCGGAATGGATGACGCCGGCGGCCTTGGGGGCCTTGTCGCCCTGGTGGATGGTCCAGGCGCGGCACTCATCGGCGCCCGCCGTGAAGAAGGTCTGCAGACCCAGCAGGTGGTAGGCGCCCTGGATCAGGCGGACGACGCCCGACTCGTGCAGGCCCATCTCCTCGAGGAACATCTGCCGGTCGTCGTAGTCCTCCATCTCGGCGATCTCGGACTCCGTGCGGGCGGAGATGATCAGGATCTCGGCGTGCTCGTCCTTGACGGCCTCGCGGACGGCATCAACATATTTGTTCCCGTTCACCGCAGACGCGTCGTCCACGTTGCAAACGTACATCACGGGCTTGTCGGTCAGCAGGAAGAGGTCGTGCGCCAGGGCGGCCTCCTCTTCGTTCTGCGGGAGCACGCTGCGGCAGGACTTGCCCTGCTCGAGCGCCTCCTTGTAGCGAAGCAGCAGCGCCAGAAGCTTCTTGGCCTCCTTGTCGCCACCGGTCGTGGCCTGCTTCTGCACCTTGGCGATACGCGCGTTCACCGTCTCCAGGTCCTTGATCTGCAGCTCCAGGTCCACGACTTCCTTGTCCCGAACCGGGTCCACGGAGCCGTCCACGTGGACGACATTGCCGTCGTCGAAGCAGCGCAGCACGTGCAGGATGGCATCGCACTCGCGAATGTTGGCAAGGAACTGGTTGCCCAGACCCTCTCCGCGGCTGGCACCGCGCACCAGGCCGGCAATATCGACGATATCGACCGTCGCGGGGATCGTGCGCTGCGGCTGGCAGATATCGGAAAGCACCTCCAGGCGCTTGTCGGGGACATTGGTGGAGCCGAGGTTCGGCTCAATGGTGCAGAACGGGAAATTGGCGCTCTGGGCCTTCCCGGAGCTGACACAATTGAAGAGGGTGGACTTGCCTACGTTCGGCAGGCCGACGATACCGCATTTCAGGGACATAGAATCTTTACTGTTTTGCGCTGCAAAGATAGTGATTTATATTTTATTCCGCGACGGCGCGCACGGATTGCCCGTTTTGGCGGCCGCTGGTCGTACCCTCCGGTTTACCAGACGAAAAGAAAAGGATGATCTGGGCGTTATTCGATCGGGTCTTACTGAGAGAGGAGGACCAGTAGTATCCGCCACTGCCTCTGTCTGCTGCGGAGGTAAAGTAGTAGCCCGCTGCAGGAAGAAAAATCTGGTTCCCCTCATAACCGCTGACCTTGCTGGTGACCGTGCGACCCTTTGCGCCCGTGTCGTTGTAATCGTTCGTCCACGCCCAGGTAAAATTGTCAGTGTTTCGCAGCGCAGTCCACTCCGCCGCCGTGGGGGTGCGCCAGGTGCCTTTCCAGCGCTGACGAGCCACATCGTCGATGTAATCGTAGGAAGCAAGGTCTTTATGCTCCACGCCGTCGCCGTTGTCGCCCTTGAACGTGCTGCCGTCATACCAGCTGCCGGATGTTTGCCCATCAGCAAAAGTGTACTTGTTGATGTGTTCCCAAGAGGATTTGTCCACCGCCATATAGGGATAATGGCCCCAATTATAGGAACTCTGGGTGCTTGTTGCGCCCCAGGAATAGTAGTCGCCGTAGTCTTCCGGATGGTCACCACCCACGTTGCAGGTCGCCCACTTCAGGTTGTAGCCCTCGCCCATCAGCACGTACTCACGCATCTTCAGGGTGGTCTGATAGTAGTTTCCTTCGGTAAAGGTCGTACGCAGCTTCGCGCAAGTGTAGGTCTTGTTGCTCTCGTCCACGGCGTCAAAGATCACTTTCTGTTCCGTCGCGGCCGGGAGGGCAACGTACAGCATATCCGTAGCCGTTGCCGGTGTAATGACGTACGCCTGTGTGCCGATGGTGACGGTGAGCGGGCAGGTGTTGATGGCCGTAGTGCCATCGGCTCCCCGGACGGTGAACTTGAAGATGGCAAACTCGTTCGTGAGCTCGACGCTGCCGCCAAGCGTGGCGGTGCCGCTCACCCGCAGCGTGCCCGCTCCTTTGCGCACATCGCTCTTCTCGGCGATACTGCCTTCTCCTGTGAGCAAGCCATTCTGCGTATAGAGCAGGTCGGACTTCACGTCGCCCGTCGCTCCGTCTGCCGCGGAGGAAGGATAGATGACCGTTACGGCATCCCCGTCAGCAGGGCTGCCGCTGATGGTGCCGCTGATGGTAGCCACGCCGCCGGTGACGGACGCAACCGTCATCTCGTCGCTAACGCCGTTATGGATCAGAGCAACCTTATCGCCAACAGCCCAGGTGGCTGTGAGTTGGGTGCCTTCGTCGGCCAGGGCTTTTGTTGCGGGGGAGTTTCCGATACTGATGGTAGCGGAGAAGGGGATATTAACCTCGGTTTTGGTGCAGGCCGCCAGGGTGAGTGCCAGCGCCATAATTCCAAATACTTTCTTCATCATCTTGTTCTCCTCTTGATTAAAAGATAAACGGATCCGCGCTGCCGGGATAATCGGAAGGGCTCTTCAATCCGCTGGCACAGACGATGCCTTCGGGCTTGATCTCAAAGACCACCACCTCGGGGGTCAGATAAATCTCTTTGTCTTGTTTTTTTTCCATTATTCTTGTCGTGAAGGTTTTTCTATCAAAAATATGGCACCCAGATGCGCCATTCGCGTTTTTTGGGCGACAAAACTAATGAATCGAAAAGTATATAACAAGATTGTTTGCTATTGGATCTTTTTTCTTATATTTGTATAAACCGATTGTTATGAACAAACGAACTATGATTATACTGGCCCTGCTGCTGGGGTTTTCTGCCCCGGCGTATTCCCAGCAAGACTCGTTGCTGGTCGTTTTCTGGAACGTAGAGAACTTCTTCGACTATCATTCCGAGGGCAAGCCCCAATACTGGACAAAAGGCCGTTTTCAGGCCAAATGCGACGCCATTGCGAAGACGCTGCTGCGCATCGCCGACCGCTACGGGCGCCTGCCGGACGCGGTGGGCTTCGCAGAGGTCGAGAACGCCTTCGTGCTGCGCCGGCTCGTCCGGGAGACGGCCCTGCGCAAACTCGACTACCGCATCGTCCACTACGACTCCCCTGACCACCGCGGCATCGACTGCGCGCTGCTCTGCCGCGAATCGACGCTTCCCCTACGTGCAAGCGCCCCGAAGCACCTGCTGGACAGCGCCGGCGGCGTGATGGCCACGCGCGACATCCTTCTGGCGGAGTTCGACCGCCTGGCCATCCTGGTAAACCATCATCCCTCACAGCTGGGTGGCAAGGCGGAGCGGCGGGAGCTGGCGCAGGCGCGGCTGCGCGCGCTGACGGATTCGCTACACACCGCGGGGCAGCCCCGCACGCTGGCGGTGGGGGATTTCAACCAGGACCTCTGGGGAGTCATTCGCCGGTCGGAGCCGGCGAATGACTCCTGGGGGACAATCAAGTACAACGGCCAATGGGAGAAGATCGACGGGGGCTTCGCCGACGGCTTCCTGCGCGTGCGGGAAGAGGTATTTGCCGACCCGCTGCTGCTGGAGGAGGACAAGGCCTTCGGCGGCACAAAACCCCGCCGCACCTTCGTCGGCCCGCGCTACACGGGCGGGGTCAGCGACCACCTGCCTGTTGTCTTTATCGTTTATTATTGATAAATTTGTGGTTGCGACAAAACTTAAAACCACATAGTCATGGATAACATGCTCAGCAGCATTCACGAGAAATTTCTCTCCTTCTACGGCGAAGGCGGCACCCTGTATGCCGCCGCCGGGCGCATCAACCTCATCGGCGAGCACACGGACTACAATGGCGGCTACGTCTTCCCCGGCGCCATCGACAAGGGCATCGTGGCGGAGATCCGTCCCAACGGCACGAAGACCGTGAACCTCTTCTCCATCGACTACAACGCCGCGACGGGCTTCGGCCTGGAAGAGGAGGACAAACCAGACGAGCCGTGGGCGCGCTACGTCTTCGGCGTCTGCCGGGAGACGATCAAGCGCGGCGGGCGCGTGGAAGGATTCGACGCCGTCTTTGCGGGCGACGTGCCCCTCGGCGCGGGCCTCTCTTCCTCTGCAGCGTTGGAGAGCTGCTTCGCATTCGCCATCAATGATCTTTTCCAGAACGGGATCGACAAGTTCGAGCTCGCGAAGATCGGCCAAAGCACGGAGCACAACTACTGCGGCGTGAACTGCGGCATCATGGACCAGTTCGCCTCCTGCTTCGGCAAGGCGGGCAGCCTCATCCGCCTCAACTGCAAGACGCTTGAATACAAATATTTCCCCTTCGATCCGAAGGGCTACAAACTTGTGCTCGTGGACTCCTGCGTGAAGCATGAGCTCGCCTCGTCGGCCTACAACTTCCGCCGCCAGAGCTGCGAGCGTGCCGCCGCCGCGATTCAGAAGAATCACCCCGAGATCGACTGCCTGAGCGACTGTAAGCGCGTCTGGCTGGACGAAGTGCGGGACGAGATCTCCAGCGAGGATTTCCTCCGCGCGGAGTACGTCATCGGCGAGGTGCAACGCGTGCTGGACGTCTGCGATGCCCTGGAGCGCGGCGACTATGAGACCGTGGGCGAGATGATGTACCAGACCCATTTCGGCCTGAGCAAGCTCTACGAGGTCAGCTGCGAGGAGCTTGACTTCCTCAACCGTCTGGCCCGCCGGCTCGGCGTCACGGGCTCCCGCGTGATGGGCGGCGGCTTCGGCGGTTGCACCATCAACCTGGTCAAGGACGAGCTCTACCTGCCCTTCGTGGCGGCCGCCAAGGCGGAATTCACGCTCAAGTTCGGCCACGCGCCGAAGATCTACGACGTGGTTATCTCCGACGGCGCCAGGCGCCTGTAAGGAAACAAAAAAGCCCCGCAGGTTGCTGCGGGGCTTTTCTTTCCTATTCGATTAGAAAAATCTTTCTCTATTATCCTTGACGTTGTCGTACTCCTGCATGACCGGGAGGATCATCTGGGAGAGGTACTGGGCCTTCTGCGCGGCCAGGTTCTTGGCATCAGCCTCGCTGTAGAAGCTGCCAAGCTGCTTGTTCGCCACACGGATGACATAGGTACCCATCACGCCGGACACGGGGCCGTAGATCTCGCCTTCCTTCGCGGAAGCGATAGCGCCGATCAGCGCAGGCTCCACGCTGGAGGAACCCAGCGAGAGGGCTTCGCGATGATCCACCGTCACGCCGAGGCGCTCGGCGACCTCCTCGAGGGTAGCGGCACCGGCCATCTTCTCGGCAATCTGCTTCGTGCTGGCCTCCTGCTGCTTCTGGGAGAAGAGGAGCTGGTAGATCTGGGAAGCCACCTTCTGCACGGAAGCGTAGCCCTCCTTGTTCGCCTCCTTGACGGTGGCCACGAAGAAGTAGTTGTTGTCCACGGTGATGATGTTGGACGTCTTGCCCGGCTTGTTGTCAAAGGCCCAGCGGGTCACTTCCTTGGCGTTGTCGATGGCGCCATAGGCAGCCGTAGCCTCGGTGATGGTGGCCGGGTGGGAATACACTTTCGTGGAGTCCAGGGCCTTCTGGTAGCCTTCGTAGGTGCCGCCGGCGAGGGTGGCGAAGGTGTTGGCCTGGGCGTAGAAGCTGTTGAAGGTGTCCTTGCTGGCCAGGGCGGTCTTCTCAAGGACCGCGACCTGCTTCTTGGCCACCGGTTTGGTCTTGTTGCTCACGAGCACGACGTGGGTGCCGTACTGGGTCGTCAGCACGTAGGGAGTGTCCACCGGGGCGTCGAAGACACCCTCGAAGCCAGGAACCATGTAGGTCTGGGTCATCCAGCCGATGCTGCCGAGTTCGCCGTCAGCGGCGGAACCCTGGTCGGCGGAATAGGACGCGGCGAGGTTGGCGAAGTTACCGCCCTTCTTGAGGACGTTCACCAGGCTGTCGGCCACCTGCGCGGCGTTGTCGCCCTGCAGGAGGATGTGCTTGACAAAGGCGGAATCCGGCATCATCTTGCTGGCCATCTCGCGACCCGCGAAGAAGCTGTTGCCGTCGGTAATGATCTGGGTAAGCTTGTTGCCGCCGAAGATCTGCTGATCCAGCTCGGCGTTGACCGTAGCGAGTTCGCCGGCCTTGTACCAGTAGTTGTCCAGGCCGCGCTCGGAGTTCTTGAGCAGGAAAGCGCGCATGTTGTCCGTGGTCGCGAACTCGTCGAACGCCTCGTTCATCGCGGTGCTCGCGGCGGCGACATCCTCAGCGGACGGAACCACCTCGAAGACGACGTACTCGATCTCGCGATTGGCCTTCTGCTTGAAGAAATCCTTATGAGCCTTGTAGTAGGCGCGCACCTCGTCGTCGGAGACGGTAATGGTGCTGTCGTTCTGGGACATCGGGTAGTACACCAGGCAGTAGTCCACGTCGGCGGTGGTGTTGCCTTCCTGGACGGCCTGGGCGAGCTGCAGCGCGTTGTCGCTGCCGCTGGCGGTGAACAGGGCGCCGTACTTGGCATAGTACTGCTGGTTGTGCACCGTGTTCTGGATGTAGTTCCAGTAGGTGCGGAGCTGGCCGCTGTCGTCAGCGTCCACGTTCTGGATGAACGCCTTCAGGCGATCCGGGGAGAAGACACCGTTCTCGTCCATGAAAACGGGGTTCTGCACCAGGGCCGGGGAGACATACTCGCCGCCCATCAGGGACAGCATCTCGTCTTCGCCGACGGTGATGCCCGCCTCCTTGGCGTTCTTCACGAACAGGTATTTATCGAGGAGCTCCTGCCAGGCAGCGTTGCGGATCTGCTTCTGGCTTTCCTCGTCGCGGGTGGCGCCGAGGAGCTCGTTGATCGCCGTATAACGGTCCACATCCGACTGGAAATCAGCATAGGAAATGCTCTTGCCGGCGATCTGACCGACGTCATACTTGGAGGACATCGAATTCAGGGCCGACTCCAGGGTGCTGGGATCGATAATGAAAGACAGGAGGGCCAGCGCGATGATGATCGAGATCGCGAGGCCGAACTTTACGCGTATTTTTTCAAGTACCGCCATTGTTATGTAGTTTTTAAATTTTCCGTTAAGGGGCTGCGAAGATAATTATTTTTTTGGAAACGGCCCAATAAAATTCACAGAATCAATGATTACGGCCGTGCTGTCCTGCACCACCACACCGTACCCGTCGAAGGGACGGTACAGGATGGAGTTGCGCACATGGTCGTCGGAACGCATTCCGAAGCCCTGCAGGAAGCCCTGGCGGGAGTACAGCTTGACATAGCAGTCCGTGTAGATCTCCTTTTTGGCTTGATCCCAGTAGATCGTGTCCGTCTCCATGGTCTCCTGCTCGAGGACGTTGTGCATGATGACATTGCCGAAGGCCTCCCAGATCTCGTCGCGGTCGGCCCGCTTCGGCACGATGTGCCGCGCGTCGTTCGCTACGATGATGGATTCCAGCAAGCCGTCTTCCGTGTATCCGTACACCGAAATCCCCTGCGGGAAGGCATCGTACGAGACGGTATCCGCGTCGTAATGCTCCATCAGGGGTGATTCCATGCGCATTGCGACCACGCCGTTGCGCGTCTGCACGGCGAAGACGTCGTGCGAGCGCTGCGTCGGGGTCTTGCTCAGGTCCAGCTTCTCCGCTTCGCCGATGCCGCTCCGGCAGGAAACGACAATGCTGGCAACCACGAACGTGATTGCCAGCACTTGATGTCCGAAGTGTCGCCGGGCGTCCAACTTATCTGGTGCGCACCGTCGTCGTGGCGCGCATGCCGCCGCAGACGACCGTGTAGGACTGACCCTTGGTGATGTCGTACATGAAGGCTTCCGCCGTCTCCGGGAAGTACACGCTGTACTGGCCGATGTAGCGGTTGGCCTCGTCCGTCAGGGACGGATCGGCGGCCTTGGCCTTGTTCATATAGTCGCAAGCCACCCAGTACGGGGCGCGGCGGGCGATCTCGTCGCCACCGCAACGCGTGGAACCCCAGATGTTGCCAATGAGGAAATAGGCCTTGCCGGCGAGGGTCTCGCTCTCGGCGGCCACCTTGTTGGCATACTCGAAGGCGTGGGCGCTGTCACCGTTCTTGAAGCAGAGCGTAGCCAGCTCGTAGGTCCAGTCAGCGATCTTGCTGTCACCAGCCTCCAGGCCGGCGATGGCGCTCTCCAGGTAGGAGACAGCCTCGGCATAGTTGCCGCGGGCGCCGTGCAGGCGGGACAGGTAGTAGGAGCTGCTGGAGGAAGGATCCAGCTTGTTCATCGTGGTCACAGCCGCGAGGAAGAGGTCGTTATTGTCGCAGTTCTCGGTCATGCTCATCGTCTTCACGATGGCCTGGGCAAGCTGCAGGTTGTCCGGATCGGCGGCGAGACGCGGGGTGTAGAGCTCGATGAGGTTATCGCAGCTGGCCACCTTGCTGCCGGCGAAGACGCTGCCCATATCGTTCTTCACGCTGGCTACCTGGGTCTTCTCGGCGTCCGTTGCCGGGTTCATCTTCTCCAGGAGGTCGTTGTTGCGCTGATAGGCGTTGATCACGCTTTCGGCATCCAGTTCACCAGCCTGGAAGAGGTCGATCGCGGCCTGCAGATCATAGAGCAGGGTGGTCGGACGGACCTTCTCCTGGACGCGGTTGATGATGACCTCGAAGCCGTCATAGAGCCGGCGGTTGTTGTCCTTGACGTAGTTGTGCAGGTCCTGACCCATGTTGTTGTAGGTGGTCAGGGCGTTGTTGGGATAGTTGTTGGCGCGGGTCTCGTGCAGCGTCATCAGGGAGTCCACCAGCGCTTTGCGGTAGGCCGCATTGCGGGCGTTCTTCTGGATGAGGTGACGGAACAGGGTCGCACCGTCGATGAGCATCGTCTGGTTGGCAGACGGCGGGCAGAAGCGGTACGCC
>Ga0310696_10011651_pt1 | contig 10031 bp, 8 predicted proteins | sample AusTroGonzalo_MG_4_FD_203885 | JGI IMG/M metagenome (GOLD analysis project Ga0310696, IMG submission 203885) | Bovine rumen microbial communities from tropical cattle in Woodstock, Queensland, Australia - Gonzalo_02 (v2) (version 2) | ecosystem: Host-associated > Mammals > Digestive system >...
GTGCAGCCCCAGGGAGGAGCGGGGCGCGGCGGGACCGGAACGGATCCGGACGGTTCGTCGGGAGCCGGCACGCGTTCTTCTGCGTCCGGGGCTGCATCCGGAGCCTCGTCCGGAGCCTCGTCCGGGGGCTCGTCCGGAGCCACGTCCGAGGCAGGCACGCGATCTTCGATCTCAACGGCCGGAGACGAGTCGCGTCCTTCCACGCCGTAACGGTCACTTTTCAATCGTGGAGAGCAGGTGCCGGGCGGCGTTTGCCGTGGCGTTCTCCGATCCGGGAGCGAGCATCCGTCTGAGCTCCTCCATGTCCCGTTCGACCTCGGCTCTGCGGGATCCGCCGGGCAGGATGCGTTCCATGGCGTCAGCCAGGACGGCGGGACGGACCTGGAACTGGAGGAATTCCTCGAACGTCTTCCGGTTGAGGATGATGTCGACCATCGTGAAGGCGTTGCGGAACAGTTTCCGGATGAGCAGGATCGCGACAAAGAACGTGATGTAGTTGAGCCGGTATGCCACCACCAGCGGAAGTCCGGCGATGGCGCATTCCACCGTGACCGTGCCCGACGCGGCAAGCCCCGCGGTGCAGACCTGGACGGCGCGCGGCGTGTCGCCGCATTTGACTTCGATCCTGACGTCCTGCATTTCGGGATGCCGCCGCGTGAACTCTTCGAGGCCGGCCAAAGCGTCCCGATAGGTCTTTTCGCGCGGCAGGGAGATCGTAAAAAACAGTTCGGGATGCCGCTTGTGAAGGATCAGGACCGTTTTCAGGAAAGGTTCCAGAAGGCGGGACGTCTCGCTGGAGCGGCTGCCCGGCAGGATCAGGATATGGTTCGGGTCGCGTTTCAGCGTCGGATCGGTGCGTTCGCGGACGATCTCGATCAGCGGATGTCCGCCGAAATGCGTTTCAAGACCGGACCCGGCCCAGACTTCCGTTTCGAACGGGAAGATCACGACGAGCTTGCGACAGTATTTCGCGATGCGCGGGATGTTGGATTTGCGCCACACCCAGACCTGCGGACTGACGAACCAGACGACGGGAATGCCGAGCTTCCAGAGCTGTTTTGCGAGGCGTATGTTGAATCCCGGGTTGTCGATCACCATGACGACGTCCGGCCGTTCCGTTTTTGCCAGTTCGATGCACTGGAAGAAAATGCGGATGAACGTGCCGATCTTTTCCAATATCTCGATGAAACCGACTACGCCCAGCTCGGAAGAGTCCACGAAAAGGTCCACGCCCGCTTCGCGCATGCGATGCCCGCCCATGCCGCGTATGGTCGCTTCGGGACACTGCTTCATCACTGCCCGGGCGATGCGCGCGCCGTAGAGATCGCCGGACGCTTCGCCGGACATGATCCAGATGAGCGGTTTTTCCTGACTCATGATCGGTTTCTCCAGAAATGACGCCCGGTCTTATTTCTTGCGGCGCTTTTTCTTCGGCGGGGTGTAGTTGCTGCCGCGCATGCGGAAGCCGCCCATGCCGCCGCCGAACCCGCCCATGCCGCCCATGCCGCCGAACCCGCCCATGCCGCCTCCGAAACCGCCGCGCATGCCGCCTGCCATCCGGTCGAGCAGGCTGTTGTTCTTCATGACTTTCTTCATGAGGAGGAACTGTTTGATGAGCTGGGAGACTTCTTCGACGGAGCGGCCGGAGCCCTTCGCGATGCGGCGGCGCCGGGGCATGTCGATCTGTTCGGCATTGGCGCGTTCGTATTTGGTCATGGAGCAGATGATGGCCTCCATTCCGGCGAACTTCGAGGGGGCCAGTTCGGCGATCCCGGAGAGTTTGTCGCCGCCGGGCAGGAATTTCAGGATGGCTTCGAGTCCGCCGAGGCGCGTCATCTGGCGCAGCTGCCCCAGAAAATCGTCGAAGTCGAACGTGTTCTTGCGGATCTTTTCTTCGAACTTCGCCGCTTCCTCCTGGTCGATCTTTTCCACGGCGCGCTCGACCAGCGAGACCACGTCGCCCATGCCGAGGATGCGGGACGCCATGCGGTCGGGGTGGAAGACGTCGAGATCCTCCATTTTTTCGCCGGAGCCGGTGAATTTGACGGGGCATCCGGTGACTTTCCGTATGGAGAGGGCCGCGCCGCCGCGCGCATCGCCGTCGAGCTTGGTGAGCACGATGCCCGTGATGTGGAGGGCGTCGTTGAAATGGCGCGCCACGGAGACGGCCTGCTGGCCGAGCGCGGCGTCCGCCACGAGCAGGATCTCGCCTGCCTGAGTGACGCTGGAGACCATCACAAGCTCCTGCACCATGGCCGTGTCGATCTGAAGCCGTCCGGCCGTGTCGATGATCAGGAAGTCGACGTTTTCGGAATGCGCGCGGTCGAGCGCACGAAGCGCGATGCCGGGGACGTCGCCGACGCCTTCCTCGGCATAGACCGGGACGCCGATCTCGCCGCCGAGCACCTTCAGCTGGTCGATCGCGGCAGGACGGTACACGTCGCATGCCGCGAGCAGGACTTTTTTGCCCTTGTTCTTGAGGTGGAGTGCGAGTTTTGCGCTGGTGGTCGTCTTGCCGGAGCCGTGCAGGCCGACCATGAGGATGACGTTCGGATGCGCCCCCGTATTGAGTTCCGCTTCGGCGGATCCCATGAGCTCGACGAGCTTGTCGTGGACGATCTTGACGGCCTGCTGTCCGGGCGTGACGCTCTTGACGACAGCCTCGCCGAGGCATGCCTGACGGACTTCGGAAACGAATTCGTCGGCGATTTCGATGTTGACGTCGGCGTCGATCAGGGCGTCGCGGACGTCCTGCATGGATTCGGCGATATTGGATTCGGAAATGGTCGTCTGGCCACGGAGTTTGCGGAAGACTTCCTGGAACTTATCGGAAAGATTTTCAAACATTTTACGGTCTCTTGCGCTTTGAAAAAATACATGCGGTGCTATATTATAGCATAAGAATCAAAAAAATCTATCCCGAACCCGAAAAAACACCTCTTTTTTATTGAAATCATGCAGGAGCGCACCATCAGCACTACCGCCGGACCGGAGCTCGAAGGAGTCCGCCTGGACCATTTCCTGTCCGGGCGGTTTACCTATCAGTCCCGGACCGGATGGCAGTCGATCATCCGCGCGGGGCGGATCGCGGTCAACGGCATCCGGGTGCGGGCGTCGCGCCGTCTTCATGCGGGCGACGAGATCACGTTCGACGTGCAGGGGATCGCCGAGCCCGAAGTCGATCCGTCGTATTCGGTCGTGCTGGAGCGTCCCGGTTTCCTGGTCGTGTCGAAGTCGGGATGCCTGCCGGTCCATCCCTCCGGCTGTTATTTCCGGAACACCCTGCTGATGCTGATGAAGGAACGGTACGGCGAGCTTTTCGTCGTGAACCGTCTGGACCGGGAAACGTCCGGTCTGGTCGTGCTGGCGAAGGACGCGGAGACCGCCGGCGTCCTGAGCGGCCTTTTCGCGTCGCGCCAGGTGGAGAAAACGTATCTGGCCGCCATTTTCGGTGCGTTTCCCGCCGGGCCGGTCGTGAAAAACGGCTGGCTGTCGTCCGATCCGGATTCCTCCGTGCGGAAAAAAAGGCGTTTTACGGAGACCGATCCGGGCGCGGAGGACGCCGAACCGTGCGCCACGGAGTTTCTCTGCCGGAAGACCTGCCGCGGGTTCAGCCTTGTCGAATGCCGTCCTCACACGGGCAGACTGCATCAGATCCGCGCCACGCTCTGCTCCTGCGGATTTCCTCTCCTCGGCGACAAACTCTACGGCCCGGACGATACGATCTTCCTGCGGTTCACGGAGGATGCCATGACGGACGCCGACCGCGCCGCCCTGGTCCTGCCGACGCAGGCGCTGCACGCATGGCGGCTTCGCTTCACCGTCCCCGGTTCGGGAGAGTCGGTCAGCTGCGAAAGCGCGCCGCCCGACGGAATGATCCGTCTTTTTGAACCGGACGGCATCGGCTTTTTGCGGCAACTCGCTTGACAAAACGTCTTTTTGCTGTATATTGTATAGAAATATCTTTTCCTCTGAACACTTCCTGCAACCCGCCGAACCCGAAAGGAAACGGAAATGATCCGTCACATAATCCTGACTGCCGGCTGTGCCGTTCTGGCCGCGCTGTCCGCTTCCTGCGGCTTTTTCCAGGCGCAGTCGCAGCGCGCGAAGCTGGCGGACATTCGGGTCGGCATGACCAAAGAACAGGTTGCCGGCATCGCCGGAGAGCCGCTTTCCAAAGAACTTTACAGCACGGACGATCTCTGGTTTTATTACACCAGCCCGAAATGGTACGACGGCCTGGTCACGCAGGACGAATGCACTCCGCTGCTCTTTGACGAGGACGGCGTCCTGAAGGGGTGGGGACATCAGTATTTTCACGAGCACGGCATGCTGTCCTTCTGGACGCAGAGGGCCATCAACAGCGCCGTGTGGTTCTAACCGGTCGAAAGCATAGCATGTATCAGAAAACCGTTGTAATCCGCAATAAAGCCGGCATCCACTGCCGTCCTTCCAGCGTCATCATGTTTGCCGCCGAGCCGTATGCGGCCGCGCATGAGATCCTGATCACCGGCCCGCGTGGCGTTTCCAAGCTCACCAGCATCCTCGATCTGCTCACCATGGGGCTTCAGATGGGCGAGTCGGTCACGATCTCCGTGACCGGGGAAAAGGAAGAGGAACTGTGCTGCAAGCTCGCGGAACTCTTTGAAACCGAATTCGATTTTACCTGAAAAAAACGTTTGCCCGGCCGGCAGGCGTTTTTCGAAGCCGCCGCGATATTCGCCGGAGGAGAGCAGTTTATGAACATCATCGTGATCGGAGCCGGTGAACTTGGCCGGCTTCTGGCGTCCACGCTCAGCGAGGAGGACCACGACATCGTGGTCGTGGACAGCGACGCGGACGAACTCGCCCGGATCTCCGACAAATTCGATGCTATGACCGTCGCGGGAAGCTGTTCCAGCGTCAGAACGCTGAAGCAGGCCGGGGCGGAGACGGCGGACGCCGTGCTGGCCGTGAGCGGCGACGAGGCGTCGAACATCCTGGCCTGCCAGATCGCGAATAAACTCGGCGTGAAGCATACCGTCTGCCGCCTGTACAGCAACGACTGTTTTTCCGAGGACGACGGCATCAGCCCGGCGACCTACGGACTCTGGCGCACATTTTCCTCCCCCGAGGAATCCGCCGAAAAGATCGTGGCGGTCCTGGCCAACCCGATCACGCTCGAATCCATTACGTTTACCCATCCGGACGCCGCCATGCTCGTGCTTGAGATCACACGGTCGAGCGTTCTGCAGGGGGTCCGGATCCGCGACATCCCCGGTCCGGAGCTTCTCCGCAAGATCCGTTTCGCCGCGCTTGTCCGCGACCGTCAGCTGCTCATCCCTCACGGCGACACGCTTCTGATCCCGGGCGACCGCGTGTATGTGGCCGGGCGGAAGGAGGACATCAGCGCGTTTGTGGACTGGGCGACGCCGGAGAATGCGGAAAAGCCGTCGCGGATCATCGTGTCCGGCGACGACGACGCCAGCGTGATCGTGGCCCGCAGGGCGCACGAGCTCGGATTCGGCGTCCGCATGATCGTACGCGATGAAAAGACCGGCGAGCGCATTCAGGACGGGATCCCGCCCGGGATCATGGTCCTGCATGGCGCCCCGACCGACGAATCCCTGCTGGAGGACGCCGGGATCGCGGCATCCGACGTGTTCGTCAGCGTTGCGCAGGACGACGAGGAGAACATCCTCTCGTGCATCATCGCCAAACGCCTCGGCGCGAAGAAAGTCATCAGCCTGACGCATCGCCCCGAATACATCCGCATCGCCCGTGAAATGGGGCCCATCGACTGCGCGTTCAGCGCCACGCTGGTCGCCGCGAATTCCGTGCTGCGCCTCCTTGAAGGCGGCAACAAGCGCGTTGACGTCCAGCTCCAGAGCCTCAGGGCCGCCATTTCCGAATTCCGCATTTCCGGCAGTTCCCCGCTGTGCGGAAAAGCCATTTCCTCCGCGAAGCTCCCGGCCAGCCTTGTTCTGGCGCTTGTCTTCCGCGGCAGCGAGATCTTCGCGCCCGCCGGCGACACCGTCCTGCTGGAAGGCGACATCGTCGTCGCGGTCGTCACGCGGGATACCCGCCGCACGGTCGACAAGATCTTCCCCGCGAAATAACGCTTCCGGCTTATGAATCACAGGCTTATCCTTTTCTTCATCTGCGTGATCTCCGCCGCGGTCGGTCTCATGGAGACCGTTTCCGGCATCATCGGATTTTTCTGTCAGGACGCGCCGGGCGACATTCGCGCGCTCCTGATCTGCGCTGCCGCCACGCTCGTCGCCGGGTCCGCGGGGTGCGCCGCCTTCCGGCCCCGTACGGAACAGCATCGCAGGGCCGGGCTCCGCGAAGGTTATGCCGTCGCGGCGTTCGGATGGCTTGCCGCTTCGGTCCTAGGCGCCCTTCCGTTCTTTTTCGTGGTCGGGATGCCGTGGTACGACGCCCTTTTCGAGTCCGTCTCCGGGTTCACGACGACCGGGGCCGCGCTGATCCACCGCGGATACCGCCTGATGAACGGGGCCGTGCTGCCGGACGGCGTGGAGAGCCTGCCGCGCGGCGTGGTGTTCTGGCGTGCGCTGGAGTCGTGGCTGGGCGGCATGGGGATCGTGGTGCTCGCACTGGCGGTCCTGCCGATGTTCAACCGCGGCGGCCAGATGCTGTACAACGCGGAGACGCCCGGTCTGAAGTCATCCGACACCCAGATCGCCCCGCGCATTACCTCTTCCGCGAAGATCCTGTGGATGATCTACTTCGGGCTTACCGCCAGCGAGGTCGTGCTGCTTCGCTTCGCGGGAATGAGCCTCTTCGAGGCCGTCTGCAATTCCTTCACCACGATCTCGACCGGCGGCTTCTGCACGCGGCAGGACAGCATCGCGGCGTTTCACAGCACCCCGATCACGCTGATCGTCATGTTCTTCATGTTCGTTTCCGGCATCAATTTCTATCTGCATGTGCGGCTCCTCTCCGGCAAGACGCTGTCGTATTTGCGAGACGAGGAGTTCCGCGTGTATGCCTCGATCCTGGCGGGCGTCGGCTGCATCATCGCGATCTCACTGCTGTTTCAGGGGCAGACGTATCACGTCGATTCGGAGCAGGGCTTCGGCTCGTCCATGAAGGTCGTCGGATGCGCGTTCCGCGATGCGGCGTTCCAGACGACCTCCCTTATGACGTCCGCCGGGTTCGCGATCGGAGACTATTGCGCCTGGCCGTCCATCGCGGTCGCGCTGCTCCTCGGCATTTCCGTCATCGGCGGCTGCGGAGGCTCGACGGCGGGCGGTCTCAAATGCGTCCGCGCGCTGCTGGTTTGGCGGCAGAGCCTGACCGAAGTCAAACACAACATCTTCCCGCAGCTCGTTACGGGCGTGTATCTGAACAACATCCGCATGAAGGCGCCGGCAGTCCAGAAGACCGTCGCGTTCTTTGCCGCCTACATCGGCGTCATCCTGGCCTTTGCCCTGCTGATCCCGGCCGTATGTCCGGATTGTGCCTGGGAATCCGCCCTGTCGATCTCCATCACCAGTCTCAGCAATGTCGGCCCCGGTGCGGCGCAGGTCGGTCCGGCATGCGATTTCGACTGGCTCAATCCGGCGGCAAAACTCCTCTCCGCCTTCGAAATGCTTATCGGCCGTCTTGAGCTTTTCACGATCCTCGTGCTCTTCCTGCCGTCCTTCTGGCGCAAGTGAGCGGGCTTTTTTCCTCGATTTTCCGATTGGCCGGCTCCGTTTAAAACGGGATCGCCGGAACCGTGTCGGGTACGATTCCGGCGTTTCATGCAGAGCGGTCCCGCCGCGATTTTCCGCGGTCGGCCGCGGGCGTCAATCTTTTCTGCGTCCGATCTTGATCTTTTCGTCCGGCACCTGGAAGACATCGTCGCTGAACGTGACATTGAGCTCAAATTCGCGCAGGAGGATGACTTCGTGACGGTCCTCGCCGATGGTCGTCTTGGTGATGGTCGGCATCAGGACGCCGCTGCGTTTTTCGAAGCGGTCGGGCAGGGCGACGTAAAGGAATTCCTGGCCGTCGTCGGTGTAAAGGATGGTTTCCATCTTCGTCGTGATGAACGTGTTGGCGTTGACGTACATCACATACGGCGCGATTTCGACGTCGTCGGCACGGCAGACGACGCGGTAATGGCGCGCGCCGCGGAGGTAGACCGTGGAGATTTCGATGGTGCTGAAGACATCCTCAAGGTTTTTGTTCGGGTGGGAGAACGAGTTGAAGATGTAGAAGAGACGGAGCTGGTGGCCCGTGATCTCGGTGGCCTTGCTCTTTTTCGGGTCGATGGTCCATGCGCGCCCTTCCTTGAAAAGCAGCGATGCGAACGGTTCGCCGTTGCGGTAGGAGATCTGGCGCTCGAAGTCGGGCTTGCGGAACTTGATCTCGGATTCGTACTGGTCGACGGAGGTCCTGGTGCGCTGGGTGAACGGATTGTCGTCGACGTCCTTCTGGGATTCCTCCACGATGACCTGGCGGAGGATGTAGGATTTTGCGTTTTTGAAGTTGCCTTCGGGGTCGGTCGCCGCGTCCATGTGCTTGATCAGCTGTTCCACTGTGAGATCGGCGGGTTCGCCGGGATCGTTCAGCCCGAGCATCTCTTCGATTTCGGTATCGGAGAGTTTGCACGCGGGGAGCATGGCGCAGAACACGAAAAGAAAAAGAACGGAAGAGAGGAATCTGGTCATGTGAGAAAGCCTTTCCGGGAGGTTCATGAAAAAAGAAGTCAAACAGCAATATACCACAAACTCGCGGCAAATCAATAGCGATCCGGCATTTTTTAAGAAAAAAGACGTCGCGGAAAGCCGGAGAGGCGTCACTTCAGCTCATAGCCGAAATTGAAGAGTGCCTCGCCCGGTTCGTCGGCGCGGGCGTCGCGCAGGTCGGTCAGGTACGCGGCGAATCCGCGGACGCGCGGAAGGCCCATGACTTTGTCCGCCGTGATCTGCGTGAGGATGCCGCGATGCGAGACGCGGAATGTATTGCCGCGGGCGTCCTGCATGTCGCCGTTTACCTGGATCGAGGCGCGCGTGGAGAGCAGGACGGGACGCCCGAAGATGAACTGTTCGGCAGGGACGGGCGACTTTCCTGCGAACGCTTCGAGTTCGGTGCGTTCGAGTTCGACCCACGCCTGGACCGAGGATGCGCCGAGACGTCCGAGCTCGCGTGCCGCAAAGGAATTGCAGCAGGGCAGGGGGAACCCGGTGCGGACCGTGAGGCCGGGATAGGGTTTCAGAAGTGCGAAATGCTGGAGCGAGGTCGCGCGGACGGCGGTCCCGCCCTTTTCGACGAAGCGCCTGATCGCGTCGGCGATCCCGGGCAGGGACTTCTGCGGAATGTAGAACGGCAGAAGGAGTTCCTCGTGCGGAGACGGATCGTCGGCCAGCTCGCGGATGACCGTCATGCCGGGTGACGGCGGACGGACGCCGCGCGGCAGGATCACGCGATCCCGGGGAAGTTCAAGATCGGCGGGACGGCGGAAATATCCGTAGTCGGCGAGGAGCCGTTTCAGGGAGTCTGCGGCGGGGTCGGGCCGTTCCTGCGAGGGGATGCTTTCCGCGAACGACGTAAGCTCGCGCCGGACGGATTTCAGAACGCTCGCGGGCAGGAAGAACCCGCCTTCGACATCGGCCCGGACAGGTGAGAAGACGAAATCCGGGGAGCCTTCTCCCTCGAAGGCCGCCGCGAGAGTGTGCGCCGTGACGGGATGCGCGGTGGCGGGCGCGAGTTCAAGTCCCCTGCGGAAGGTCCGGCCGCAGAGGTCCGCGGTCAGTCCGGAGGCGTCCAGGCGCACCCGGAGCGGGATCTCCGGGCGCGGCGCGGGGAGCGACGTCACGCGGCGCGAATAGTCCGAGGTGGATTCGCCGGTCTTGTAGACGATCGAACCGGGCGCGGCCGTCGTGTCCGCCGCCAGCCGGATCGTGCAGCGTTCGCCCTGGAGCGCGCGGTTCACGCGTGCTCCGTTGACCATGAGGGTCGTGACGGAGACCGCCGGTCCTTCGTCGCCGGACCGCGGCTGGATGCGGAGCACGTCGCCGAGGTGGATGCGTTTCGTGACG
>Ga0310696_10011652_pt1 | contig 10031 bp, 8 predicted proteins | sample AusTroGonzalo_MG_4_FD_203885 | JGI IMG/M metagenome (GOLD analysis project Ga0310696, IMG submission 203885) | Bovine rumen microbial communities from tropical cattle in Woodstock, Queensland, Australia - Gonzalo_02 (v2) (version 2) | ecosystem: Host-associated > Mammals > Digestive system >...
TCAGCAGGGGCACCTTCACCGTCCCGCCCTTCCTCGCGGAAGCCATGTACTCCCCCGAAGACCACGGCATCTTTGCCACGGAACAGACGCTGACGGTAGAATGAGGACTGCCAGTTCTGCAAAAAACCATGTCCCCGGCCTCCGAAAGTGGCTGGGGAATTTGGGACGCCTGGGGCATCTGGGGCGCTTGAGCCGCAGTGTGCTGGCCTGCCTGGCCATTACGGTGGTTTTGGCAGGCGCGGCCTGGTGGCTGATTCCCTGCTTCTGCCGCGATAACATCGCCTACCTCCGCGCCCTCCAGACACCAGTGCGGGAATACTACGACGCCAATGGCGAACTGCTGTTCCTCGAACGCACATACGACGGCCAATGGCGGTTTGACGTACCCCTGGAGGCGATTTCCCCAGTCACCGTCCAAACCATGCTGGCCACAGAGGACCGGCGTTTCTACGAGCACGGTGGCCTTGACTGGCACTCATTCTCCCGCGCCGCCTGGCAGTTGCTGAGAAACGGGAGAATCATTTCCGGCGGCTCCACCATCACCATGCAGCTGGCGGGGCTCGGCGACAGTTCTGGTCGCCGTTCCCTTCCCCAGAAAATCCGCCAGGTCTTCCGCGCCCGCAAACTGGAACGCCTCTATACCAAGGATACGATACTCCAGGAATATCTCAACCGCATCCCTTTCGGCGGGAAAATCTACGGCATCGAAGCCGCCGCCCGCTTCTATTTCCGCAAATCGTCCGCGAACTTGACGCAAGGCGAAGCGGCCATGCTCTGCGGTCTGCCCCAAAAGCCAAATGCCTATCGTCCCGACCGCCATCCCGTCGCCGCCTCCCACCGCCTGTATGTCGTCCTGTACCTGCTCATCCGCCACGGCCTGCTCTCCGAGGCGGACATGCCGAAATGCGCCCATGAGGCACTACAATGCCTCGCCTATTTTCCCGGTCCGTCGCCATTCTCCCGCTTCGCCTCGCCACATGACACCAGGATGTTCCTGGCCAGCGCCCAGCGGGAGGCAGGGACACACCTGCGAATAAACACTTCACTCCAGCAGGAATACCAGCAAATCCTGCTCCGCTGTCTGCGACGCAAACTCCTTGACCTGCCAGGCGTTGCCGACGGTGCCGCCGTCCTGATAGACAACCAGACTGCGCAGGTGCTGGCCCTGGTCGGCACTCTGAACTGGCACTCGCCCCGCGCGGGCCAGGTCGATGCTACCCGAGCCTCCCGTGTCGCCGGATCCACCCTCAAGCCGTTCATCTACGCCGAGGCCATCAACGGCGGCCTGCTGACCGCCGAAACCATGCTCCTGGATACGCCCGTCCGCTACGGCAACTACCTGCCGGAAAACTACGACCGCAACTTTCGCGGCCCCGTGCCCGCCGACGAGGCTCTGTCGCTCTCCCTGAACCTCCCCGCCATCCGCCTGCTGGCCACGCTAGGAGTGGACCGGATGGCTGAGACGCTCCAGGACCTGTCCCTCCTGGCTCCAGGCATCGGCTACAGCGAGCAAGACGGGTTGTCCCTGGCCCTGGGAACCTCCGGACATACTCTGCTCTCCCTGACCGCCGCCTACGCTGCCTTGGCCAGCCACGGCCATTTCCGGTCTCCGTCTTTTCTAACGCAACGAATACAAGGCGACAACTCCAGACAAGTCTTCCTCCCTGAAACCGCCGCCCTCGTGTCCCAGATGCTCAGGACACACAAACTACGTGGGACCTCCCTGCCGCTGGCCTGGAAAACCGGCACCTCCAACGGCAACCACGACGCCTGGTGCTTCGCGTACACGCCTGACTACACGCTCGGCGTCTGGTTCGGCAACAAGACAGGCCAGGCCGCCGCCGTCCTCATCGGCAGCGAGGCGGCAGCCCCCTGCGCCGCCGCCGTCTTCGAAGCAATCTACCGCGACAGAAGACCGACCGCCTGGCCGTCCCGCGACGAATATTTGCAGGAAACGACAATCTGCCAGCAAAGCGGCCTGCGCGCATCCCCCGCCTGTCCCGAGCAGAAGGACGGCTTTGCCGTGCGCGGAATTCCTTTGGCCATCTGCCGCCAATGCCAGTCAGGCCAGCAACGGCAGCCACTGCAAATCCTGTCCCCCCGGCCAACCAACTACCAGTGCCGCCATGGAGAGAGTTCCGTCAGCCTGTCAATTCGCGCCAATACAAATAAAGGTGTATCCTGGTTCCTGGACGGCGAATACCTCGGCATCCTCTCCGCTGAGCACCAACAAACAATACCGCGCGGTCGCCATGTTCTGAACGCCGTCACCACCGATGGTTCCACGACTGCCACCGTCCGATTTGCCGTGGAATGAGGGATGTTCGAACTCGTGTTCTGCCGCCTTATGCCAGGCGAGCAACCAGGCACCAAAACCAAGAAAGCCACCCTTCCATGGGGAAAGGTGGCTCTCGTTGCTTCCGGTCCGGCACCTAGTCGAGGTGTTCAGACCGTGATGCGAAGGAAGAAGTGATTATTTGCAGCACTTCTTGGCGGCGGCCTTCGGGGCAGCCTTCTTGGCGGCGGCCTTCGGGGCGGTCTTCTTGCCGGTGAAAGCGGCGTAGGCGGCAGCGCTCACGAAGGTGGTCAGGGGGCGTTTGTCCTTGGTGAGGCCCTTGAAGGCGAAACGATTGTTGGGGTAAGCAACGGCTTCGGTCACTTCGGTCTCGACGGACTTTTTGGCCTTCACATCATAGAACTTTGCTTTCATTTGACAATCCTTCTTTGTTGATTGTTGGAAACACTGGCAAATGCCACCCAGCACCTGCCGCTAAAACATTTAAATTTGGAAACTATCAGTAATTTACAACATACTACCCATACTTTTCAAGTCGTTTTGCGAAAAAAAGTGTTTTTTTTTCAAAAAAAGTTGCTTTTTTTTGTAAAAACTGTTTTTTCGCCAATTTCAGCACATTTTCATGCGAGTTTCCCGCAAGGCCTTTCAGTAGCCTTGGAGCTGCTTTCTCAAGGCCAATTGGAACAGCATGATGTCATTCTGATTCGGCTGGGAAGAACCCTCCGCCAAATCCAGCCCCAGACGCCCCAGCTGATCGATGTACCATTCGCCCTTGGCTCCAGAATCAAAGACCACGTCGCCGCTGAGGCTCGTGCCTGGACGCACCAGTTTGCTGACCGTCACCTGCGTCCTGCTCAAGTCAGGCCCCTGCCCGCCCATGGGAGCCTCATCATCGGCATAATCGTCTTCCTCGGCGGGAACGGCATCCTGCTCGCCTGCCGACGAAGTCTCGTCTGCGGCGGGCATATCCTGCGTTTCCGCAGGCGGTGCCGGTGGTTCCGGCTTCTTCTTGTCCTGCTTGTGCCAATCGACTTGCAGTTGGAGAGCCAGCATCCGTAGTTCCAGATAAGTCATCCGCAAGCCATAATCGCTGGCCAAGGCCTTCTGGACATCCGACAGAGACATGCCTTGATTCAGGCTGTCCATGATGAACTTATCGCGTTGTTGATTTGAAATCTGTTCCATATCGTCACCTCTGTAGGGGTTAGTAGTAAGGCAGGCAATGTCCGCTGGAAGTTTTCAGCAATTCGGCAGACTGGCCGCCGCGGCGGCCTGGCCATGACGTTTTTCGCGTTCGTCCGGCTCGTAGAAGTGCATGTTGGCGTATTCGGGAAATTCATCCTGGAGAATGTCCTTGGCCTTTTGCAGGATGATTTCACCGCCCTGCCCGCTGACCACACGTCCGAGAACCTCGATGTGGCGCACTTGCGGGTAGAAATCGCAGTAATGAGCTACGGAATAGCCGAAATAGGCACCGATGGTCTCATAGACCCTGGCCGCCCTCTCGTCGCCGTCGGCCATCAGCTCTTGAAGGCGTTTCAGGCGCCGGGGAAAATCGCCGCAGGGGAGGTCCGGCATCTCAATGCCGGCGGCGGGAATCAGGCGTCCCACGGCTTGCTGCGAGAAATAGTTGGCTCCGACGCCGAAATCGCGTGACCACTCATCAACTGCCGCACGGGGATTGTAGTCAACAGGTGCGAAGGCGAGCTCGTTCATCCAGCCTTTGATGGCCATCTTGTCATCGACGTAGCCGCCAGCCAGCGACGAGCCCATCGCCAGTCCCAGGACGGCGCCGTCATGCAGGGAAATTGCCCCGGCCAGCGCCGTGACATCGCCATCGTTTTCCAGGCGGAAGGGAATCCCCCATTTGGCGGCGAGGCGCTTGAAGAGGGGAGCCGCCTCGGCCTCGAAGCGGGAACGAGGCGTTATCCCCCGGAACAGGGAGGCCACGCGCACGCGTCCATCGACATAGACTCCGGCGGAACTGCCGCCGATGCCCTGGACCTGCGCCGCAGGGTCGGCCTTCTTGATGGCCTGTTCCGCCTGACGCAGAATCCAGTCGATATTCTCGAAATGGAAATTGATGTCGGTCTGCGGCTTGGGATCCCAGACATATTCCTCACTGAGCAGAGGGTTTCCGTCGGCGTCAAGGGCAAGTTGTCCGTCCTTGACCACGGCGACCTTGCGATCGCTGGCGCCGAGGTCAAAGCCGATGCGCCAGCCCTTCCAGTCGAGTTTGACGGCAGCGCTCTCACCATCGTCGGCGCAGGGAACGTCTTCCGGTCTGGCGGCATGGACGATAGTCATTTCCCGCTCGTATGTCTGGTCGCCCCAGAACTCGGCATCGAAGGCGCGGAGGCCAGTATCCGAATAGCAGGCCTGCAGGTAGGTGACAAGTTCCAGGGGACCGTGAATTGTGACCTTCCAGCCGCCGAACTGCCAGAGCAGGAATTTCAGGACACGTTCCACATAGAAATAATTAGCAGGAGCCTGGGGATGCTTCATGTCAAAGACAAAGGTATCGAAGCGAGAGACACGGTTTCTGTCGCGTTCAATGGCAATCAGGAAAGGCACGGCGGCACCGGATGCCTTGACCTCCGCCTGGAAATTGCGGTTGGCCAGCACGGGCGGTCGAAAATCCGGATCCAGGACGGGTACTGTCTTTGGGGCAATCAGTTTGAACTGTGTGCGCATAGGTTGTTCCAGTAGTTGTGATGGATTGTAACTATTAAGAAGACTTACAAAACAAAAAGCACCTCCATAAACCATACGGCAATCTTTGTCATGCTGGCAAATCTGTGAAAACTCTCTGTGCCTCTGCGTCTCTGCGTTAAAAAAAGATGGCCATTGGTGTTCGTTGGCAGTGCTGAACGGTTACGATTGATGGTCGAAGTTGGCGAAAAAAGCTGCGGAGCCGGTCATTTCAGCAGGGCTTGCATGGCCTGCTCCTGCCTCTCCATTTGCCTGACCAATTCAAACTGCGTGCGGCAGCGGAAAAGGTTGTGGTTGGGCTTGCTGGTCTTGAAATAAACGTCTCCTTCCAGGAAATCCGTCAGAAAGCGCAGTCCGATTTCCAACGTGATTAACTGCCCGGAAAACGGCAGCAGCGTTTTTTCGGAAGGCAGCAGGAACTCGTCCGCCGCTGACAGATATCCATGCAGGAGATTGGCGAACAAGTCCATCCTGAACTTGACCTTGCCTAAATCTTCCTCGTCTTCGGCGGAGGTCGCCGTAGTCGTGCGTATCTGGTCGCCGAAATCGTAGAGTACGGAGCCGGGCATGACGGTGTCGAGGTCGATGACGCAAAGCCCGCGCCCATCTTCGTCGTTCAGCAGGACATTGTTGATTTTCGTGTCGTTATGGGTGACGCGCAGCGGCAGGGAGCCGTCAGCCAGCAGATCCACCACGCGGGAAACCATCGGCTGGTGGGCCAGAGCAAACTCAATTTCCGGCCTGGCCAGTCCGGCACGATTGCAGACATCCGCCTCCAGGGCACGCAGGAAATTCCGCATGCGCACTGGCGTGTTGTGAAAATCAGGGAGGATTTCCCGAAGTGGCGGCTCTGGCAGATCGCTCAACTGCTTCTGGAACTCGCCGAACGCCCGGCCCGCCTCCCGCGCCTGGTCAGTCGTTTCCACGAAATCGTAGGTGCGAGCGCCGCCGATGAAGACGTAGGCGCGCCAGAAATTCCCGTCCGGCGTCTGGTAGTATTGGGCGCCGTCGAGTGTCGGCACCAGTTGCAGGACTTTGCGGCTCCAGTCGGAATCCCCCCGGGCAGACAATTTGCGACGGACGTGCTGCGTCACCCGCGTGATGTTGTCCATCAAGGCAGGAACATCGGCGAAAATCCTGTGATTCAGACGTTGCAGGATATACGGAATCTGAAAGCCCCCTTGCCCGATGACGATTCTGTACGTGTCATTGATATGTCCTGACCCGTATGGTTTCGCCTCCAGCAATGTGCCCCGGAACTGGAATTGGGCGGCAATACTTGACAATTCGGCAAATGTCGCAGGCATATTTTACCCTCGCTGACGCTCCCAGAGACGGGCAGGATAGAGTCCTTGTGCCGTCAGTTTCGCGATATTCTCCACGACTAGTTGCCGGTCTTCAGGATAGGTCATGCCGAACCAGCGTTCCGGGGTCGGCAGAGCGTGAACCTGCACGATTCCGCCCTTGACCAGAGTATCGACCACCGTGGGAATGAAAAACTCCTTCTTAGGCTCTTGGAGATTGGTTTTCAGAAATTCCTTGAACAGCCTATCAAGATGCGGGAACAGCGTCTCGGAGAATCCCCAGAGATTCAGCGAAGTCGGCTCTTCGCCTGTCAGCGAGAATTTCTGGCCGTTTTCCTCGAACTCCACCTGTCCTGCGGCATTGCGCCGGATGCTGGTGCGTTCAACCACATCCTGCATTTTGCCGCCTTCGACGCGGCAGATGCCGCGAGAAACAGTCCCGAAATCCGAGAGCGTCTTGGCCAGCTGGTAAGCCACCAGGGCAAAATCGCCACGCTGTGCCGCGCCAGATTGCAGGAACTCCGCCAGCACACGGAACGATTCCGCCCCGTAGAAATCATCTGCATTGATACACGCGAATTGCCCATGCAGGACGTCTCTGGCGCACCAGATGGCGTGGCCGGTTCCCCAGGGCTTCTGGCGCGTGGCGGGGCATTGGAGTCCGTCCGGCAAATCAGTCAAGCGCTGGCAGACGAACTCCATGTCCATCCGTCCGGCCAGATTCGCGGCGAAATGCTCTTTCAGCGGGGCTTCGAGTTCTTCGCGGATGATGAAGACGACCTTGCGGAAACCAGCCCGCCAGGCGTCGTAGACAGAATAGTCTATGACAAATTCGCCATCGGGGCCTACGGGGTCCATCTGCTTGATTCCGCCATAGCGGCTGCCGAGACCGGCGGCCAAGACCAGCAAAGATAGTTGGGACATGATTATCGAACCGTTTGACAGATGAGAATGTTCAGGACAAAATGTCTATGTTGTATAATGTAATTGTTGCGGCAGGAAGTTCAAACCGCAATGTTCAGCCCAGTCCTGGCAAATCCCGCAGGGCGACGACCTGGCAATCCTGCTGGGCCAGCCATTCCATCCCCGCCTTGAAGACATCCTCAGGGGTTCCCGCCCAGGGATGGAGCAAGTCTGGCACGCCGTGATAGACCAAGATGGGGAAGGAATTGTCGCCAGCGGTTGCCACGGCTTGCTGCAGAGGGGCCAAATCCGGAGCGTTCACGGGGAAACACGGCAACTCGTAGATATCGCTTTCGCCGGGCACGTAAGGCTTCGGCCCGACGGCCCGCGCATAGCGGAAGCCCTCGCGGCGGAGACACCCCTTGACGTCGAAACTGGCGACCGCAGGGCCGCCGGGATAGCCGAAGCCAGTCATGCCCGTGACGCCGTGGAGTTTTGCGACCTTGTTCAAGGCTCGCAGTTCAACCAGAAATTCTTCCTCTGTCATGTCCTTGACCGTCTGGGAATGGGTCAGGGTATGATTGCCGATTTCCAATCCCATGTCCTGGATTTCCTTGATTTCCTGCCAGGTCATGTACTGCTGGTGATTTGTGTGGAAGGCATCCCAGAACTCGCAAACGAAAAATGTAGCGCCAAATCCCAGTTTCTGTATCAATGGCACAGCAAAATGACGCTGGGTATTGCATGCATCATCAAAACTCAAGCCTATCATTTTCTTCGACATCGTCAACTCCAGGTTATGGTGATTGTAGAGGAAACTCTCTGTCATGGCATAAGATAACACATCCCCGGCAAAATTCCCACTAGACACACGCAGATATTCACAAAAAGACACTATTCAAATAGGCAGTCTGGCACGCCACTGAGAAATCGCGCTACATGTCGGCGAGGGGAACGCAGCTTTGGTCAACGCTGTATTCCCCATGAGGGTAGGTAATTGGTCCGTAAAGCGGTTTTGACAAACTGGCGATGTGCGACAATCGACGCTTCGACGCGCGATGTGGTGGCCGGTGCGACGAGCGACAGGCAACGTGCGACGCGCGGGCGACAATCGACGCTTCGACGCGCGACAAGAAGAACAGCCGATTACCCAAAGCTAAATTTTGTTGTTGAAACACAACCAACACTACCTACCTCTTGTGGAAAAGAGCATTGGTCAAAAAACGTTATTTGACTTTGCGAAAATTTGAAATTATAGTATCAAATATTCTGGCCGTCAAGTAAGTAAGTGAAAGTCTAAAAAAACAAGGAGACTAGTGATGAGTGAGGCAATCCAGAAAAACGCCGGTACGATTGCGTTGATTGTAGCGATCTTTGCCATGGTGAGTTCACTCGTACCCCAAATCAAGGAACTGTGCAACAATGACAATGATATCGTAGCCCCGGCCTCTGGTCCCAGCGAAGCTCCGCGTGGGCCGATGGGTCCCGGCGGAATGGGTCCGGGTGGAATGGGTCCCGGTGGACCGATGATGGGACCTGGCGGAATGGGACCGGGAGGAATGGGCATGATGCGCGGCTTCGCCCCCTCCCAGGAAACCACGGACAAATACCTCGAGCGCCTCAGAATCTGTGACGAGGCACTGAAGACGGCCCAAGGAGAAGAACTTCTCAAGATGCGCGTGGAACGTGATGCTGCGAAACTGTTGACCCTCCGTCTGGAAAGCGGAGCACGCCGAATCGCCCCCGGCATCTCCGAGGCGTTGCTGAAAATGCGCGCGATGCTCGCCTGTCCCAAGGCAACCGCCCTTGAGAAGAACCAGGCGGAAATCGACTTCTATCAGCAGTTGGATCGCCTGCGCGGCGACAAGGAAGCTTTCCTCGCAACGGCAGAGGCCTTCAAGGACTACCCGAATGCCCCTGCGTCAGACAGCGACCTCCAGAATCTTCTGACAGCTGAACAACAACGCTAATCACGGTTCAATTCTCTTAGCTTGTTTCCCAACGCTCTGTTCTTTATGAAGGTAATTTCTGCGTGGGAAAGAACCATATAGCATATACCGCCCGTTGAAGCGGGCGGTATATGCGTATTCTCCAACAAGCGTCAAGGGTACAATGTGCTAATTTTATGTTAATCGGCCGTTCTTTTAGTCGCATGTAGAAGTGCCGATTGTCTCGCAACGTATCGCGCTGCCCCCGCGCCGCATGTCGCGTTGGCAGCACTTGTGAAATAGACACCCAGCCATGTCTCGCCGGCAACCGGACGGTAGCACGCCTTCCCATGGGCACGACGGCGGCGAAGGGTCTCGCCGCCCTACCGGACGGTAGCACGCCTTCCCATGGGCACGACGGCGAAGGCAACGCACACTTCTGTGCGCTTTCACACAAGGCACCTGGCCGAGCAGACGCTCTTTACCGATTTCACCTTTTTTACAAAATTTGTCAGATTATGTCCGTCTCCGATGGAAATGTAGAGAAAACGATTTACATTATATGAAAATCCCTTGCAGTTCTGCATAATCTAGACCAAGCCAGCCCACAATGAGCAAAGCAGTTACAAACACGCCGTCCAAGAATACCGTCCTGCCCATGTCCGAACTGGAGGTCATGCGGGAAATCACCTCTGTCATTGCCCAGGAGCGGAATGTCAGCGTGATGCTGAACCGGGTCCTTGATATTCTCAATGACAAGATGCACATGCTTCGCGGCACCTTCACCTTGCTAGAAGGCGACAAACTGTGCATTGAGGCTTCCGCACGGAAGTTAAATGCCGAGGAGCGTGTGCTCGGGCGCTACAACATCGGGGAAGGGATTACGGG
>Ga0310696_10011653_pt1 | contig 10031 bp, 10 predicted proteins | sample AusTroGonzalo_MG_4_FD_203885 | JGI IMG/M metagenome (GOLD analysis project Ga0310696, IMG submission 203885) | Bovine rumen microbial communities from tropical cattle in Woodstock, Queensland, Australia - Gonzalo_02 (v2) (version 2) | ecosystem: Host-associated > Mammals > Digestive system >...
CGGAAGCGATCCCTGCCACGGTTCCGGCCATTTCCCGCACCGAAGTCGCGAATGCGTTTTCGGCAGGCGTGTCGGGCGGCAGTGTGCTGAAGAGCAGGTCGTTCGGCATCGTGATGACCACATCCGCCACCGGGATGATCTCCCGGAGGCAGTCGTCGGCGTTTTTCCTGCGGGAATGCGCCTCGAACGAGAACGGCGTGGTGAGCAGGAAGATCGCGGGAATCCCTTCTTCGCGGGTGACGCTGGCCAGCGTTCGGACGCCGCCCGTCGCCGTGCCGCCGCCGAGCCCGCCGGTCACGATCACCAGCGAGAAGCCGCGGAGGTGTTCCTTCAGGTTGGCGCGTTCGTGGGAGATGGCGCGTTCGCCGCGGAGGATGTCGCCGCCGCATCCGGCGCAGGATTTCGAGTTCCAGTCCGCCGAAGCATTGATGACGGCGTCGGCGCGTGTTCCGGCGAGGACGCCGCCGTCGGTGTCGACCGCGAGCGTGACGAGCCAGTCCGCGCGCGGGTTGTTCCGCAGGGAGTCGAGGATGCGGATGCCGCATCCGCCGAGACCGACGACGAGCGCTTTTCCGAGGGGGATCCGGGAGAGGCCGGCGGACGTTTTTGCAGTGTTTTCCATCATATTTTGAATGCCTTTCCCAGAGATTTCAGACCGTCCAGGAACTGGTCCGTCGCCTGCACCACAGTATGCCGCAGACCGCCGCCCGAGGGGGAATCCTCCTCAAGCGCCGCCGCGTGTTTCACGAGTCCGAGGATCGCCGAGTAGCACGGCATGGGGTTCTGGAATTGCGACAGCGCCCCGGTCACGTTCATGGTCTCGCCGCAGCGGACCGGAAGCTCGCCCATGACGTTCATCATGATGGCGGGCGCGGAGTCGATCATGGAGCCGCCGCCGGTCATGACGATGCTTCCCCGGAGGTAGCGGAACATGTTGGCGCGTTCCATCTCCTTCCTGAGGATGGTGAACGTCTCGCGCTGCCTCAGGTCCATGACTTTCTCGAAGGAGTCAAGCGGGATCCGGCGTATTTTGTTCCCGCTGCCGCCGGAGACCATGTACTCCACGTAGTTCTTCCCCTCGTCGCGCAGTTTCTTCAGGCGGGATTCCCGCAGGAATTTCTGGCAGTATTCATACGGCAGCTCCAGCGCGATGGAAAGGTCGTTTGCCAGATTGTTCACACCGGTCGGAATCGAGCCGCTCATGAGGACGCCTTCCCGGTAGAGCAGCACGTAGGAACAGACGCCCGCGCCGTAGTCGAAGAGCAATGTGCCCTGGCTGCGTTCGTCCTGGGTCAGCACGCCGTATGCGTCGGCGAGCGGCGTGAAAACCGGGTAGCCGGACTCGAAGCCGAGTTCGTGAAGGATGGTCTGGACCGTTTCGATGCGCTTCTTTTCTGCGAATACGACGTGGATGACGGCGGTGAGCCTTTCCGCGATCTTGCCGATCGGGTTGAACGTGCGTTTTCCGTCGAGCAGGAACGACGAGTCGTAGACCTGGATGTTCACGAGGTCGGTCGACACTGCCAGGTTCTTGGCGTTGTCCACGGCCTTCTGCACGTGCGCCTCGGAGATCTTCCGGTCCTCGTTGTAGTTCAGCACCGTTCCCTCGCCGAATCGCGAGCTCACGTGCATGCCGTTGATCAGGAAAAAAATCTGCCGTTCGGTGTGGCCGAACCTGCCGAGTCCCTTTTCCGATTCCTCCATCACGGTCCTGAGGATGCCGAGAGCTGCGTTCGGGTCGGCGATCATGCCCTTCACGACGGAGTTTTTGCTTGGGAGCGAGGCGAAGGACAGCACCTCGATGTTCCCGTTTCTGTCCGGCCTGCCGTGAATGACGCAGATCTTGTCCGTGCCGAATTCGATGCCGGTAATGATTTTTTGTCCTGACGATGCCATTTCATCCCCTTCTGCTGCATGCGAGCCGTTAGCCTGACGGTGTTGTCATAAAACATTACCACACATTTTAAAAAAATCGAATGCTTTTATCAAAAAAACTCGGCTTTTTTTGGCAAAAGACGGAAAACGGGCCGGATGCGGCGTCCTGCGAGGCTTATGCGAGCCCGAAAATACGGCACAGCGCATCGAAGCGTTCGAGCGTGTCCGCTCCGAATTTTTCTAGGGAACGCCGCACCCTGTCGAGCGGTTTTTCCCGCATGTCGCCGGACTTCGAGAAGAACTTGTCCGCCAGGCATACGAGCTTCTCCTCCGGCGTTTCCGGCAGGAAGTCGCGTTCCGGCAGCGGAAGCCCCTGCATGCGGATTTCCCGTGCCGTGAGCCCGGCTCCCGTATGGCGTTCGCAAATCCGGGCGAACGGCTCCATGTCGATCCCGTGCGACCGGCCGTAATCGCGGAGCATTTCCGCCCCGGTGATGCCGTGTGCGATGTACGGGCGGGAGCCTTCGCAGAGGATGGAGGGCGCATGGCATTGCAGGATGCCGACGTCGTGAAGCATGGCGCCTGTGGAGACGAGTTCGGAATCGAGTCCGAGCGGGGGGCGGGACGGGTTCGCGAGGATGGCGAGCGCCTTGTCCCGGACCTGGGCGCTATGGCGCAGCAGAAGCCGCCGGAGAGGCGTATCCTCCGGGTAAAAATGCCTGATGATGACGTCAGGGGCGATTGCTGTCATACTGCGTGTGGTCCGGTGTGCCGAATCCGGCGGGAAGCCGGAAAGCTCACTGCCCGTTCGCGGGCGCATCCGCTTCGGCGGAACGGGACTTGAGCTCCTCCGTCAGGATGTCCACGACCTGATCCGCGAATTTCGCGGCGGCGCTGTTCAGCCCGTCCGCGAACGCCTCGGGAGTAACGTCCTTGACCGGGATGCGGTAGTCTTCCGTGCCGGCGATCCGGAAATTGTCGTTGCCGTGTTCCGTGATGAAGTAGTGGACCATGAGGCTCACATGCTTTTCCTGCTTGTTCAGTTCGCAGGTCAGCACAGAGCCGTCGAGCTCGAACACCTTTTTCGCCGTTTTGCTCAGGTTGCCCGGCGGCATGGCGAACCGCGCCGCGAGGTACTTGGTGAGCATGGCTCCGGGTGACATCGACCAGCGGTTGTACTCGTCGATCTCGATCCGGTTGTTCTGCTCGCGGAACACCATTTTGAAGCGGCCGGAGCACTCGTTGGAGAAGGTGTCGGTATCGATCGTGAACGGGAGGTTCGCGATCGGGGCCGGAGATGCGAGGTCAAACGTCCTCGTTTCCGTGAAGTCGGTCTGCGGGACGAGGCTCACGCTGCATGCGGCGAGAAGCGGAAGAAGCGCGGCGGCGAATGCGAGGCGGAAGCGTTTCATGACGGTCGTTTCCCGGCGTTGTCACTGTTTCGGTGCGGGCGGGATGACGAGCAGTTTGCCGACCTGCAGGCTGGTGACGCCGCTGTTCGCTTCCTGGATGAGCTTGGTCATGGTGCGGTTGCCGTACATCTTCTGGGAGACCTTTTCCCAGCCGTCGCCGCTGTCCAGATAGTAGTAGCGGATGCCGTTTTCACCCTCGATCACAGAACCGGGGACGCCATCCTTCGGAATCGAGGTCGCCGTGGAGCGGGGCGCGGACGGGATCGTGGAGGTCGCCGTGGAGCGGGGCGCGGACGGGATCGTGGAGGTCGCCGTGGAGCGGGGCGCGGAGGGCGTGGAGGCCGAGGTGCCGCGAGTCGCGGAAGACGCGGCGTTCGACGGTCTGCCCTGCGTCTGGGAACCGAATTCCTTCGTCAGGGCATTGTACTGTTTCACGAGCTCATTGTACTGCTGCTTCTGAGCGGAGAGCCTGCGTTCCAGCAGCGTGATGTTGGCAGCGTTGTTTTCCAGCGTCCCGATCCTCGCCTTGAGGGCTTCATTTTCCTTCTGGGCGGCGATCAGTGCGGAATTGCTCTGCGGATTGGCCGCGACGGCGTCGGTCGCCATCAGGCGTTTGCAGTCCTGCATATACCCCTGGATCGCGGCGGCGTCTTCCTTCGAAATGGTCTCGCCGCTGAGGTCAAGGTATTTCTGGAGATGGTAGATGGCGAAGGGGTATTTTCTGAGGTTTTCCTTGTAGACCATCGCCACATCGTAATGGGCCTTCGGGGACTTCGGGCAGATCGTCAGGAATTCCTCCAGGTTGTCCGCGGCTTCCTCATAGGCCTTCTTGTTCTTGGCGCTCTCGTACTTTGCGTAGAGCGGGTGCGAGTCTTCCTTTCCCACGTAGTCGGAACAGGCGGTGAACGTAAGACATGCGGCGACGGCCGCGGCGGAGATTAAACGAATGGCCTTCATCGGGAGGACTCCTTTCGGGTGATAACTGTTGAAAAAAGACTTTTGTCATAGAAATATAGCAAGGGAAAGCAAAAATGAAAACCGAAAACCGAAAAAAAACGAAAAAAAAGGTTCCCTCCTTGTTTTTTTGGCTTTTCCGGAGTAAATTAAAGCAACCGTCTTCAAGAATCAGTCCGGTCCCCGCGGCCGGCTCAGGAGCTTGCCACCGATGAACGTTCCCCTGAAAACCGCCCGTCCGATGCGGGCCGCGCTGCTTTCCTTGCTTTGTTCCGCCGCCTTTGCGCTATGCGCCTGTTCCCTTTTCCGTTCCGGCGAAGCGGATGACGGGACCGCTCCGGGGGCCCCGGACGGCGGAAACTCCGCGCCTGAGATCACTGCTCCGCTGGTCATACCGCCCGCGCCGGACTACTCCAATCCCGCCAGCTGGGTGAAGGTCGGCGCCACGAATTCCGTGCTGCCGGAGTTCGAGGTCTTCTACATCTACCCGACGCTTTTTCAGAATAAACTCCGCCCTGTGATGGATCATCGGTTCGACCGTATCCGCACGAAAGCCGGGGATTACATCGGCCTGACGTTCGGGCTGCTGACCGATCCCGTTCATCCGCTGGAGCTGTATGCTCCGTTCGTGCGGCAGGCGGATTTCTCGACCGCGCTTGAGACGGACTTCTCGGCGGACCTCGGAGATACGCTCCTGCGATACGGCATTGAGGACACGAAAACGGCGTTCCTGTTTTTTCTGGAACGCCTGCACAAGCCCGGTACGCCGTACATCCTGATCGGGCACAGCCAGGGCGCTTCCGACCTGTACGAACTTCTCAAAAGCACCCCGGAGATTACCCCGGGATCCGGTTTCGCAGCCGCCTATCTGGCCGGGCTTCCGAAAAAGACCGCGGCGGAGATCGAACGCGATTTCGAGGGTCGCGACGTCCGCATGGGGAAGGGCGCGGACGACGTGGGCGTGATCCTGAGCTGGAATACCGTTTCGTCCGATGCCGGGGACAACATCTTCACCGTGCCCGGCGGGTTCGTCATCAATCCGCTGAACTGGACGACCGATGAAACGCCCGCGGATTCGTCTTCCGTGTTGAAGAACGCCTATTATTTCATTTCCGAGAAGGAACCTGCCGGGACGTTCAGCCCGGCCATGCTGAACGGCGCTTCCGCCGATCCCGGGCGAGGTGCGCTCGTGGCGGATCTTCCGGACGGCGGGCCGTACGACGCGGACGCGATGATGGGGAAGGGCATTTTCCACGTCAACGACATTTTCTTCTTTGCCGATTCCATCCGCGACAACATGGTGTTGCGGGCGGCGGCATGGCGGAAGCTGTACGGCGGTGCGGAGGAATAAGCCTGCCCGGACCGGAGCCTTTTTCCGTTCAATGCGGGACCGGGAGATCCGCGGAGGCGGGAAGATGAATCGGAGCGGGATTGTTTGTCCGCTCAGACGTACGGGTTGTTCTTCTTTTCGTACCCGATGGACGTGAAGGGGCCGTGCCCCGGGACGACACGTGTGTCATCGGGGAGTTTGAAAAGCTGGTCGTGAACGGAATCCAGCAGTTCTTCCTCGCTGCCGCCGGGCAGGTCGGTCCTGCCGATCGAGGCGAAGAAGAGCGTGTCGCCGGAGAAGACCGTGCCGAGTTCGGGGAAATAGTAGGCGGAGCCGCCGGGCGAATGTCCGGGGCAGGGCAGGACCTGCATCCGCGGGTCGACCGGAGGCCAGACGGTGTCGGGGAGGTCTTCCGCGGCGGGGATGTAGTTCCCGATGGTATTGCTCTTGCTGTAGTAGATGAGCTCGTCTGCCGGATTGAGGTAGGCGCGTGTGATGTGCAGGTCGCCGGCCAGAGCGCCGGCGGCCGCGATGTGGTCGACATGGGCGTGCGTGAAGAGGATGACCGCCTCGTCGAATTTGAACTTTTTCGTCTCGGTCCGGATCAGTTTCCAGTCGCCTCCCGGGTCGATGATGTACAGGATGCGCGAGCCCGGGAGCTGGACCAGGCAGCAGTTGACTTCGAGAAGTCCGACGGTGACATGTTTGAACGGAAGATCAGGCATGATGCGATGCTCCTGTGCGGTTGTTCCGGGGAGGGAGAGGCGCGGTCCCGCTCAATGCAGGCTGGACGGGCCGCCGCGTGAAATGTTCGTGCCGCCCCAGCCTCCTCCGCCGCCGCCACTCCGGTGGGAGCAGTTGACATCGCGGTTGGTGTAGATGGGATAGCGGTTGCCGTCCTGATCCTTGCCCCATACCGCGACTGTGTCAAGCCAGCTGATGCCGGCCTGGCGGAAATTCGGGTTGCCGAGCATGAGGAGAGCGGCGTAGTAGTAGGCATAGTGGCGGAGGTGGTTCGGATAATGCTGCGAGGCCAGGCGCCAGGCTTCTTCGGGCGACGAGCTGCCGGCGAGGATCGGGATGAACTCGGTCAGGTAATAGAACCAGTCGATGTCCCCCATGGAGAAACCGTCGACGGGTTCCAGCGCGATCGGCATCAGGGCGGTCTCCCTGAAAACGGGCAGGACCATGCGGCCCGCCTCGAACGGGCGGATCGTCCGGCCGTTGAACTCGATCTGGCCGACCGGTTTTGCTGCCGCGGTCGCTTCGATCCGGGTAATGGAATTGTTGTCCAGGCTGTTAAGCGCGTTGGAGACGCGCTGCGCCTCGCCGTTCGTATCGGAGGAGGCGAACACCTGTCCGACGTCCGGCGCCCGCATGCCGGTCCGGGGACGTCCCATGGAGCCCGAGATGGTGACGGTGTCCTGCCGCACCTCGAAATAAGCGCGTGCGCCGGAAGAGTAGTCGTTTCCCTTCCTGAAGTCGCTGTAGAGATACTTGTTCCATTCCTCCCGCGCCTCGTCGGTGTACGCGGCCCAGTCGCCGTCGAAGATGGCCCAGGAGAGACGCGGCAGCAGGTCGTAGCGCCTGTCGGCATCGTCGTCGTTGTAGGTTTCCAGCGGACGGTCGAGCGTAATGGAGATGTTGGTGAGCGTGTAGAACGTGCGTTTCCGTTCCTGCTGCTCCTCGCGCTTGACCACGTCGTCGGACACTGTGTATTCGTAGGGGATTTCCCGGTTGTACGTTTCGGAGATGAGTTTTTCCCCGTTCCGGGTGAAATGCTCCAGCACGTTCACGCTGCTCGTCGAACCGTCGCCGGACCCGACGTCGGTCGCCGATTCGTATGGCTCGGTCGAGTCCGTGAACTCAATGTGGAGCGGGAGGATTTCGGACTGGTTGGAAAAATGCACATCGTAATCGCAATCGAAACCGCCCCACCAGTTTCCGCTGAAATCCAGCCGGAGAAGCTTGTCGAGCCCGCACCAGTCGCGTCCGTGGATCATGTCGTAGGTCTTCTTTTCTCCGAGATACTCGGCGTACTCGGTCGGCGGGTTGGTTATGAGGGTCGGCATGCCGACGAATTTGAAGCGGGTCCCGGCCGCGATTCCGTAGGCTGCCGTCTCCGTCCGGTCCGTGTAGGCGTTTTGGATGGTGGAGTAATCCAGAATGGAGTTGAGCATGTAGACGTACGGGGTCCGCCAGGCGTAGTCCTGCACGAAGACCGGCACGAAGTTTTGGTAGACGTTGCTGGTCCCGACGATGTTCATGTACTCGATAAAGAACTCGCTGCAGTCCCTGTCGTAGTTGACGCCGTTATTTTTCGCCGCCTGCTGGGCCGCTCCGAAGGCGAGCAGAGGCCCGACGAACGAGATGCGGGTCTGAAGCTGGGAGACGAGGTCGTTCAGGTTGTCCAGATAGCGTTTCTGTTTCTCCACGCGGACGACTTCCGCAATGAGTTTTTCGACGAGGACATTGCCGTTGGCGTCGTAGAATTCGGCCTTTTCAGGGAAGAGCGTGAACTCCTCCTGCGTGATCGGCTGAGGAAGATCTGCGAAGAATTCCGCCGCGTTCGTCTGGTCCGCCGGGGCGTTCAGGATGCCGTTGGCGAAGAACGGGTCGGAGATCAGGGTCCCGGTCGCCCGCACCAGGTTCAGCTCGCCGATCAGGTTCAGCGAATGCTTCTGCCACTCGGCGGCGGTCAGGGCGGCCGCGTCGGCGGCGTTCTGACCCTTGATCTTTCCGCGGAGTGCGGTCTGGATATCGAACAGCAGCAGCGTCGCGATGATGACGAGGATGAGCGCGACGACCGCCAGGATGAGCACCTGGCCGCGTTCGCCGTCCCGGCGCCCGGTTTCTGTCGTGATCCGGTCCATACGCCGTCACTCCAGAAAAGCCGGACATCTCTGAAGTTCGGCCTCGCTTGAGATCGTGATGGATTCCCGTCCGGTGAGCCAGTCGTACAACGGGAGTTCCAGCGGATAATTGACGAACTCGAACCGGAAGTCGGAACCCACGGTCGGAATGCCCGTTTCCTGCATGCTGACATAGGGGCGCCCCCCGCAGCTGTTGGTGGAATCGTCGCAGATGGCGCATGCGTGGAGCATCCGTTTGCCGTAGTCCGGACAGTGATAGTTCGTGTGGAAACGGTCGCGGTCGTTCCAGTAGGCGTATTCCACATTGCGGTCGCCCTGCATGAATCCGCGGAGCAGCGTTTTTTCCGCTCCGGCCCGGTCCGAGTAGAAGCCCGGATATCCGTCCGGATCGGGCAGGACCAGGGGGCCGGAAGCCGGCGCCGCCTTGATCAGGGCTTCGCGGAACGCATAGTAGTCGTTGAACCCGACCACGTGGGATCTGGCGCCGCGAAACGCAGCGTACTCGGCGAACATGTCGGCGAGGGCGAGCTGGAAAAGCTGGAGGACGCCGAAGAGGATCATTCCGATGAGGATCATGCACAGGAACGATTCGAGGATGGCGGAGCCGTGTTCACCCCGCCTGCGTGCGTAACAAAGCGCCGCAGTTTTTCTTCGTGCGGAAAAATGAGACCGCGGAGTGTTTTCCCGGATGCGACGTTTTCCGCGTCCTCCGGCGGACTGTGCCGTAATGGAGCGGAAATGATTGCCGCGGGCGGAAAATACCCTGCGGAAAAGCGGATGTCGGGACTGACGGCGCATGGTCATGTCCTTTCCGTAATGCCTTTGCGGACGCGGGCGGCGCGGGGGAACGTCCCCCCGTCTCCGTCCGGCCGTCGGAAGAAGGGCCGGTCAGAATTGGACGGACGGACCGTCCTTGTCCATTTCCTGCATCTGCTTCAGGCTGTCGCCGTTGTCGCCCGCGGCCTGGGACGATTCCGTGCCGCCGATTGCGGTCGTGCTTCCGGCGATGAGCTGTTTGATGCGGTCGCCGAAGAGGCCGAGCACGGTCAGAGCCGCCACAGCCACGAGCGCGATGATGATGATGTACTCGAGGATGGCCTGGCCGCCGGAACTCCGGCGCTTCATGCCGTAATGTTTTCTGTTGAATTTCATATCTTGCTCCTTTCCTTGATGGAAGATGCGGATTGTTTGTTCGTTCAGGGTTCCCATGCGATCAGCGTCAGGATCCGCCAACCGTATTCCAGGAACACCCGCATGAGGAGAAAAAGCGCAAGCGTGATTAATACGACCAGGCAGAGCATGATGGCGTATTCCGAGAGCACCTGTCCGGATTCGCTCCTGCGCGGGCGCCGCCTTGTTTTATTCTCCGTTACCATACGATAGCATGTTTTTTCGCTGTTTCAAATGAAAACAGGCAAAAACCGGAAAAAAAGAACGCACGGGCACGCATAGTCTCTATTTTCCGGCCCTGCGGCGGGCGGTTTACTTGTCCTGTTTCTTTTTGTCGCTGTTTTTCTTGTTGTTTTTCGCCGCGCTTTTCGCGAGATCGTGGAGAAACTCCTCGGAGAGATTCAGGGAGAAGACCGC
>Ga0310696_10011655_pt1 | contig 10031 bp, 9 predicted proteins | sample AusTroGonzalo_MG_4_FD_203885 | JGI IMG/M metagenome (GOLD analysis project Ga0310696, IMG submission 203885) | Bovine rumen microbial communities from tropical cattle in Woodstock, Queensland, Australia - Gonzalo_02 (v2) (version 2) | ecosystem: Host-associated > Mammals > Digestive system >...
TTATATAATAATTATATAATAAAATTTTTATATATTCAAATTTAGGGAGAAAGCAAGTTAATAGGTCAGATTAAATTAACAATATTACTTCTATTTTTAAATATTTTTAGAAAAGGAAATTTATATTTTTTAATATTGCCTTTTTTAGAAATACAAAAAACTATTTCTATTAAAGAGTTTTATTTCCCAATATTATATATGTTCTTTATTTAAAATCTAAATATTTATAGAAGGGAGGAAAGAATAATATGTTTAAAATAATTAATAAAAACCAAATTTTAATAAATCGTGGAGATATTGGTATTATCGATTTGACTATTCCAATTTCAAAGGAAGAAGATTATGTTTTTGAACAAGGAGATGTTATTACTTTTGCCGTTTACAGCACAAACTCTTATCAAAAAGACCCAATTATTTATAAAGAGGTCACTGTTGAAGAACAAGGGCAAACTGTTGTTACAATTGAATTAGAATCTGAAGATACTAAGATTGGACCTGTTATAAATATGCCCGTTCAATATTGATATGAAATTCAATTAAATAAAGAACAAACAATTTTAGGCTTTGACGACAAGGGGCCTAAGATGTTTATTCTCTTCCCTGAAGGAAGTGACATTAACTAATGATAACTGGGCAAATAGAAGTAGATAGAAATGGTAATACTATTCCTAATTTAAATAGCGATATTGTAGCAAGAGAATCTTTACATGGAACTCTTGTTGGAGAAGAAGACTTAAATGGGAAAATAGATTCAGAAGCACCTTTAAAAGGTACACTTAATATTCCAAATACCGCAATAGTAAAAGATTATGAAAAATTAAAAAATAAACCTCAAATTAATGGGGTTGAATTAATTGGTGATAAGTCTTTAGAAGATTTAGGAATTGTAAATGATAAAAGTTTCTTTTTTGTACAAAATGAAGCTTTAAGTACTTGAGTTATTGTTCATAATTTAAATAAATATCCTAGTGTTTCTGTTATTGATAGTGCTGGAACAGAAGTAATAGGAGATATATTTTATGACAATATGAATCAAGTAACAATTACTTTTAAAGGAGCTTTTAAAGGAAAAGCTACACTAAATTAGTTTTAAAGGAGGAAAAAGAAAATGGCTAAAAGTTTTTTAGTTGATATTGATTTAAACAAAAATGAATTACAAAATGCAACAATACAAAATTTAGCGACAGATCCTAGTAGTGGAGTTGCTGGTCAACTTTATTATAATACTGCTGTAAACAAATTAAGAGTTTACAATGGTTCTGAATGGGTTAATTTAGAAAAAGGAACTGGAACTGTAACAAGCATAGCCGTTTCTAATGCAACTAATGGTGGTTTAACTGTAGATGGTAGTCCTATTACTACTAATGGGACTATTTCTGTAGGACATAGCAATGTTTTAGCTAGTGCTCAAACTACATCAGGAATTTATCCTATTAAAATAGACAAAAATGGACACATTAGTGAATATGGAACAGCTTTAGGAAATGTTAGTACAACTGCTGCCGGTACTTTACCTGCTTTTAGTAGTACTAATCAATCTTCTACAAATTTTTCAAGCAATAATTATGTATGGGATGCATCTCAAGGTAAATATGCAAAATTACCTTCAACAGCATTTAGTGATACAACTTATACAGATGGAACTGCAGGTTATACACTAAAAGCAAAACAAGACGGAAGCGGAAATGTTATTACTTCAACATATGCGCCATTAAATAGTCCATCATTATCTGGTACTCCAACTGCACCAACTGCTAATGCTGGAACTAATACAACACAAATTGCAACTACACAATTTGTTCAAACTGCATTAAGCGGAATTGCTGGAGCTATGTATTTTAAAGGTACAATTGGTACTAGTGGAACTGCAGGTACAGCATTACCTACATCTGGAGTAAAAGTTGGTGATACTTATAAAATTATTACAGATGGAACTTATGCAAGTCAAGCCGCAAAAGTAGGCGATATGTTTATTGCTACTGCAACAACGCCAACATGGGCATATATCCCATCAGGTGATGATCCAAGAGTAACTCAAATAACTGCTGGAGCTGGTTTAAATACAACTGGCGCAGATAGTAGTTCTGATGGTGGTAATATTACATCTACAGGTACTTTATATTTAACTAAATCTGGTGTAACAGCTGGAACATATCAAGGTATCACAGTAGATAAATATGGACGTGTAACTGCTGCACAAGACAAAGGTTATACTACTAATACAGGTACTGTAACTAGTGTAGGATTAACTAATGCTACAAATGGTGGTTTAACAGTTAGTAACAGTCCAGTAACAACAAGTGGTTCTATTACAGTAGGACACTCAAATGTATTAACAAGTGCGCAAACAACATCTGGTGTATATCCAATTAAAATTGATAAAAATGGACACATCAGCGAATATGGTAGCGCAGTTACAATTTTAAAGAAATATTCAACAGATTTAACTGGTGATGGAAGTACAACTGCATTTACTGTTACTCATAATTTAGGTAGCAGAGATGTTGTTATTCAAGTTTATGATGCAACTACTTACGATGAAGTTATAGTTGATATTGTAAGAACAACAACTAATACAGCAACAATCTCATTTGCATCTGCACCAGCTGTAAGCAAAGGGTATAGAGCAGTTTGTATTGGATAATTTATTAAAGAGAGGAGACATTTAATATGAAAGTTTTAAGTAAGTTAGACTCTCTTGATAATGTTCAAGATGGAGATACAAGGAAATTAATTACAAAAACAACATCTAGCGGAAATGGAAATGCGGTAACCGCAGTTTCCGTTTCCGGAGATACAATTACATATACTAAAGGGACTAGTTTTTTAACAAGTCATCAAAGTGCTTTTTCTAATGTTAAAGTTGGAAGTAGTACAGTAGCAGCGGATCAAGCTGGAGATACTTTAGAATTAGCGGCAGGGTCTAATGTTACATTGACTCCAGATACTACAAATGATAAAGTTACTATTGCCGCAACTAATACTTTAAATACTGCTGGAAGTACAGATACATCAAGTAAAATATATTTAATTGGTGCGACAAGTCAAGCTGCAAACCCTCAAACATATTCTGATAATGAAGTGTATGCAACTAGTGGAGTATTAACTACAAAATCAGTTCAAGTTGGTGGGACTTCAGCAACAATGCAATATAACTCAACGGATAAATGTATTGAGTTTGTATTTAGTTAGGAGGCGATTAAACATGGCTTTACGTGTTTGGTTACCTCTTAATGGTAATTTAGAAAATAAAGGTTTAAGTACAATTATTCCAAGTGGTACGCCTACTTTTTTAGATAATGGGAAAATTGGAAAATGTATTAGTTTAACTCCAAGAGTTAGTTTTACTGGTCTTCCAAAAATGGATAATTTTACAATTTTATTTTGATTAAAAGTGGACAGTTGTTCTTCAGATTGAGCAGATTCATTAAGTTTTACATCTGTTCAAGCAGATGGTACAAGTGCCTCGCCTTTTAGATTTGAAGCAACAAAAACAACAAGGGCCTGTTCATTTCATAATAATACCCCATATGCTATTACTCAAGGTAGTAGAATTTTAATTACAGAAGAACAAAAAGGGGAATGACATCATTGTGGTTTTAGTTATGATGGAGAATATTGTTATACTTATATAGATGGCGTATTAACTTATACAGATGCCGGTTTAGGTGGATATATTAATAATTATTTCCATATTGGAGAAACTAATAATATGGTTGGAGGCATGAATGATTTAAGAATTTATGATGAATGTTTAAGTCAAAAACAAATTAAAGAAATTAGCAAAGGCTTAATTTGTCATTATAAACTTGATACCCCGATGAATATTAATAATTTAAAAAGAAATACTGTTCCTTGGGGTTATAATAATTATGCTAGTTCAGGTTCAACATGCACAGTGGTTGAGACAGGGCAATATTATAATAAAGCAAAAATATATAGAATGACATATACTCCTAATGAAACTTCTTTATCTAATGTCCAAACTAGTTTATGGTCTCATGGAATTATAACTTCAGGGCAAACTTTTTTAGCAAATACTAAATATTGTTTTTGAATATTATGGAAACCAATTTCTCATATGGATGTAGTAGTGGGAGGGACTGCTTCAAATATTGGAGGTTGGACAGAAATTTCTTCAGAATATTGAGGAAATGGATGATATATAGTTGGACAAAAAAGGACTGGGTTAACTACAGAAGATAAAACTGATAGTATTTTTACTTCATTTAAATGTCCTAGCGCAACTGCGGGAACCCCTATTATTATAGATTTCTGTTGTCCGCATTTAGTTTCTGGATATGATTATATATTACCTGAATTTAATTATCAAGGAACTAATTTAATTTACGAGCCAGATAGCAGCGGAAATGGTTATAATGGAGTAATAAGCGGAACTTTGAGTTACAATATTGATAGTCCGCGTTATTCAGGTAGTACTAATTTTAGTACACCAGGATATATACATTATTTACCAAGTCCTATAAATTCATCAACAGACGCATTTACTTTTACTTGCTGGTTTTACCCAACTCAAAATGCAACTATGGCTTTATACAATGATAGAACTGCAGTGGGAGATGGTTTTAGTGTATTTTATTTAGGAAGTGGAATTAGATTTGACACTGGCACATCTGCGCAATTCCAATCTGGAACCATTACTGTAAACGCATGAAATTTTATAGCTTGTGTTTTTGATAAAAACAACAATGTCAAAAAAACTTATATTAATGGAGTTCAAGTAGGGTCTACTAGTACAATTGGTAGTTTAGCAAACGTAGGAGTTAATGCTTCTATTGGTAATAGTTCTACTAATGGAGCTGCGGGCGCTGGTAATCAACTTTATGGATTATTAAGTGATGTTCGCATTTATTGTACAGCATTATCTGCTGATGAAATTTTGACAATGTACAAAACTTCTGGTATAATAGATAATAAGAATAATGTTTATGCTTATGAGTTTAAGGAGGAGTAATTATGAGTTTAAATAAAATGGGTGTTTGGACTAGTAACAATAATTATGAATCTATGGATATTTATAATAAAACTTATATGACGGGAAATATGCCAAGTTATAGTACAGGAGCCGGAGGATGGATAAAAACAAATTATAATAATTATACAAATTTTAGACATGAAAATGTTCGTCCTGAAAGTAGTTCTTGACCTAATATGAGATGTCCAGTATTTGATTTTATCCCGGGAGATAAATACATATGAAGATGTTGAATAAGATGTAATGTTTGTACTCCTGGAGCAATTTTATTTTTCAGAGCTTCTAGAGTTGCTAATGATTGAGTGACTATTTCAACTCAAGTATGTTCTTCAACTTTAGCAGATGGACAATGGCATGAATATTATTTAATTCAAACTATTCCTACTAATTTTGATAGGAGCGGGACTACTATGACCAGTGCCCCTGTTCTTGAATTTTATACTAGTGATTTAAAAACTGCAACTACAGATACTGTGATTATAGATTTTGATGTAAAAGATATAGAAGTTTTTCATGCTTCTGAATATACATCTCAAGCAGCTTTTTTAGAAGTTGAAAACACTACAATAAAAATATATAAAGATGAAATAAGAAGCAATAGCTTCATTGAAATATAAAGGAGGTAAAAGGATATGGCACAATTAAAAGATTTATTAGTTACAGGTGATGCTAGAGTTTTAGGAACTGTCTATGCAGATATTCCTACAAATGACTTAGTTCCTTATGCCGCCAAAACATATACAGATATAATTGGAAACTCTTCTAGTAATGCGATTGCCGATAACTCTTTCTATTTTGGTTCTGTTAAACCAAATTCTTTTACAGAGTCTTGGGAAGTTAGATATAGAGTTAGAGTATGAGTCCCAACTAATACAAACTATGAAGCTGTTTCTGATGTACTGTTTAAAGGAGATCAGTCATCTATTAATGCCTATGCAATTTTTAATCATTTTTATAGCACATCTTATAGACCTGTTTATTATCATACTGTTGCTAGATTAAAATCTGCAGGTTTTACTGCGGGATATGGGCATGCGTTAGGAATTAGTTTATCAGATAGCAACAATAGAGCAGATACTTCTTTAAAAAGAAGTTTTACAGTTGAATTAATTTATGCTAAAAATTGTACAGCGACTTTAAATGATACTGCGGTATTGTGGGCTAATTGAACTGGGACTGGTTCTACTAATTATAATGATCCAGGTACTTATAATTTTTCTAGTAATGGTTTACAAGAAACAGGAGATAATGATGATACTTGCCAATTAAGAAGTTATTATGAAAGACCTTTAGTAGATACAGGCAAATTATACGGGTACAATTTATGTACTTTAACTAGTGATGATAAATTAACAGGTTTTGTTACTTCTTATAGTACAGGAACAAGTAAAACAAAAAATACTGCAACTTTTAAAATAAATGCTCCTATATATTATTATAATAGCAGTACTGAAAAGGCGGCAGGTAGTTATACTTCTGATAATACTTTAATATATCAAATAAGTAGTGTAAATTTACAATATAGCACAAATTGCGGAAGCACTTTAACTGTTAATAAACCTGTTTATTTAGTAGGAATTCCTAATGGTTCAACTTATACATTAGCAGATACTTGGTGGACACAAACTTTACCATCTTCTGCGGATGGTAAAATATATATTTATTTAGGTATTGCTTATAGCACATATCAAATTGCTTGGCAAATTAATCATCCAATTTATTGGTATAAAGATGGAGCAGTTAAATTATATATTCCAAGTGCGGGAGATTTAGCTTATATAAATAAAGGTTCTGGATCTAGCAAATATCTTCGTGAAGACGGAACTTGGCAAACAGTATCTGGCGGAGGGACTGGAACTGTAACTGGAGTAACCGCAGGTGCAGGTTTAAATACTACAAGTAGTGATACTGCAACAGATGGAGGAACTATTAGCACATCTGGAACATTATATCTTACAAAATCAGGAGTTACTGCAGGTACTTATCAAGGAATTACTGTTGATAAATATGGTAGAGTAACTTCCGCAAGTAATCAAGGGTATGTAACAACAGATACTAAAAATACTGCGGGTAGTACAGATAGTAGTTCTAAATTATTTTTAATAGGAGCTACTTCACAAGCAGCTAACCCACAAACTTATTCACAAGATACAGCTTATGTAGGCACTGATGGAAAACTTTATAGTAATTCAAAAGAAGTTGTTAATTTAAGTGATACACAAGCTTTAACAAATAAAACTTATAATGGCTATACTTTAGCCGGAGCTAGTGCAAAGGCGGTTGATACAAGCATTTCCGCAGGTTCTAGTTCAGCAAATTTACCTACTTCTGCAGCTGTTGCTAGTTTTGTAGAAGGAAAAGGATATACAACAAATACAGGAACTATTACAGGAGTGTCTATTAATAGTACTTCTATTGCAACAAGTGGAGTTGTTAATATAAATACAAATAGCACTTATAATAGTTCAACTAATAAAATAGCAACTATGTCTGATGTACCTTCATTTACATTTACAGATATAACATTAAATCCATGAGATTAAAAGGAGGCATAATATATATGATGAAATTAGATATTCAAAAATTTGCTCCTGATGGAGACACACCTTATAAAAAAATGGATATGGGGGATGGAACTCCAATTCAAGTTGAAAGTGCTATTAGAGATGGTAATGGATGAGCTATTGATACTCATTATATAAAAACAAATTCAGATAAAGCATATATGATAGGATATATGAGTGATGAACTAGTAATGGATGAAAATCATGAAAGTGCAAGACTTAATGATATAGAAAATGATGTAAATAGTCATACTCAACAACTAGATGATTTAGAAGTTATTAAATCTTATCAAACAGTTGGAGGAGTTTCTGTTTTAATTGGTGTTAAATCAGCTGCAAATAATTATACTTTAAATAATAATGGTTTAATAATTGGAGATGCATTAATTAATTCTACAGGAATAAATTATTCGGATTCAGTAAAATTAGGAACAAGTGGAAATAAAATAGGAAATTTAGAAGTTTACGATGAATTTAGATATGGAAAAGAAACTATAAATGATACTCCGTTATATATTGCTATGGTATACACTAATAGTAATAATGAAGTTGGGGTAGGACATTTTTATAATGGTAGTTAGGAGGAAGGTATATGGCAACAACTGTTTTAAATGATAAAAAATCAACTTATGGGAATCCCTATGCAAATTATACTGTTCAAGTAACTGCTACCGCCAGTAGAACTGCTAGTAGTGTAAAAGTTACTTTTAAAGTAATTCCTAGACTTAACAGTAGTAGTTCTCATTTAGATGGAATTGTAAAATTAACTGGATATATATATGCAAACGGAGCTTGAAGTAGTGGATTTACTATTAAAGAGGCATCGGCTTGATGGAGTGGAACGGGAAACCAAACTGCCGTTTCAAAAACAATCACTCTTACAGGGCTAAGTGCAGATGCTACTTCAATATCAAGTGGAACAACAAAATTTAAAGTTACATCAAGTGCTAGTGATAATTGTTGTGCTTTAGACTCAACTAACTTAGGAGCATTTACTATTCCTGCGGGGCCTCCAGAACCTCTTATTAATGGGATTTCTGAAGTTAATTCAGCTTTAACAAATTTAAGTGTTCCAGATACAACTTTTGTTAATCTTTTATCTCAAAAAAGTTTTAATGTTAGTGCGACAACACATGGAAGCTCATCTGTTTCTTCTTATCAAATTTTAAATGGAGCTATTGGAAGTACAGCTGCTACATCTCCAATCATATTAGATTTATTAGAAGAAGAAATTACAACTACAACTAATGGAGTTCCTATTGTATTAAAAGCAACAGATAGCAATGGGAATTCTGCACAAATCACTCAAACATATAGTGATTACATAGATTATCATAAACCTACTATAAATGCAAAAGTGCAAAGAGCAGGACAATTAACAGGTAATGTAAAAATAGTTGGAAATGGAACTTATTTTAATGGGTCAGTTGGTTCTTTAGCTATCTCTCCTACTATAAAATATCGTTATAAAGAATTACCAAGTGGGTCTTTTACTAGTTGGACAAGCCTTACTCCAACCAAAAGTTCAGGAAATTGAACGATTGATTCTAATTTAAGTGGAACTTTTGATCCAGCAAAGAGATATTCAATAGAATTTTATATAATAGATAATATTCAAACAAGTTTATCTAATCCTATTTATACAACCTATACAACAACAATAAATGAGGGAGAGCCTACTTGAACAGAATATTCAGATAGGGTTGATATTAAAAAATTAACAGTAAATAAACAACAAATGTTTGCTCCTTATGTACTATATGCGGCACAGACAAAAGCTGATGGTACTTCTGGTAATGTAACTTTAAGTGATAGTGCAGCTAATTATACATATATGGATATTCTTTATACATATAGTAGTGCTTATGATGGATGTTTAAGTGTCAGAGTGTATGAACCTCAAGGTTCTACGGTTCTTTTAAATGGTATTTATGATAATGGTACTTATGATTATTTCTGTTCATCAACATTAGTAATTAATGGAACTACAATGACTAGAGGAAATGATATTAGATGGAGAATTGCAACAGGTGGAGCAAATAGCACAAGAACTGCAGCAACTAATTTAAAAGTTTATAGAGTTATTGGATATAAATAAAATTAAAAAGTAGGAAACTACTTTTTTTATTTGGTCTAATATAATTAATAATTTTAATGATTTTTTCATATTATATTAGAATAAATAGAAAAAGGAGGATATATTATGGAAAATCTTATTTTATATGCAGTAACATTAATCGTTACTTGGGTATTAGGTTATTTTGCTAAAAAAAGTCAATATATTAGTAATCATTTAATCCCAGTTCAAAACTTATTAATTGGTATTATTGTTACTATTATTTATTGGATTGTTTCTAAAGATTTCCAAGCTGCTTTAATGCTAACAGGTTCTTTAGCTGGTGGTTTATATGATATTGCTCATAATTTACAAAAATTAGCTGAAGCAAAAAAAGAAGAAGCTGAAGATGAAG
>Ga0310696_10011656_pt1 | contig 10031 bp, 8 predicted proteins | sample AusTroGonzalo_MG_4_FD_203885 | JGI IMG/M metagenome (GOLD analysis project Ga0310696, IMG submission 203885) | Bovine rumen microbial communities from tropical cattle in Woodstock, Queensland, Australia - Gonzalo_02 (v2) (version 2) | ecosystem: Host-associated > Mammals > Digestive system >...
TCAAAGCGAGGAAACCAAATCCCGGATGACAGATGATCAGGATGGATCTGACATGATAGGGTTTGCTTAAAGTCTTCAAAAGGAAAAAAAGAAAAACATGTAAGAAAACCGCCTTCTTCTGCATTTACATGGTAGGGAGTCAAAACCTGCACTGTAATTCGGGAGGAGGTGATTTTTGTGAAAAGAAGGTTTTTCCTGATCGCCGCTGTACTGCTTTTTTTGCTGAACCTTACGGCTCATGCGGCTTCCATGGCTTATGACGCGAATCCTAGCTTGTCCTTCAACGGAACTACGGCCTATTGCGCTGTGCTCTGTCGAGGTGACAAAACCACAGATTCTATTTCGGCAACCTTGACACTTTATCGGGGGAATACCGAAATAGATTCGTGGAGCAACTCGGGTTCTTTCTGCGTACCGGTATCTGGAAGCTGTGGAGTAGTCAGCGGGGTAACCTATCGTCTGAAACTGACTTGGTCGGTCAATGGAGTATCACAGCCTGACGTCGAAGTCACAAACACTTGCTCATAAGCGGGCAAACTATACAAACGATTATATGGCTGAGTCTTTCGTTGTGATGCCCAAAATAGCAAATGATAATTTGCATTGCTTGCTCTTATGGCTTATTGCTGCGTATTATTTGGTATGAATATGCGGAGGGAGTAATCTGTTGTGCTATACGAAAGGATTAAACTGTTGCGCAAAAAGAAGGGACTAAGGTCGAAACCATTTTGAACCGTTGATGCAGTAGGCTGCGTGCACCAGACCACAGTTTCTCTTGCTGTGTTGCACATGACCTTGGAGAGGGTCACTAATAACTACTACTTCATAATACAAGGAGCGGTATTAAATGAGGCGCATTCTTAGTGCAGTCATTGCCATAGTATTGATGATAACAGCGAATTCCTATGCATTAGCTTTTGATAATTCAGAATCTGTCGACAACTTGTCACTTTTCGGGGTGGCTGTCTCTGTTTTTGACTTTACTGAGACGTTTGGGGCAGAAGAAAGAGTGAGTGTCAGCAGAGGAGCAGACATTTTTGCAGACGCAACACTTTTAATTTCAACTCTTCAGATTGAAGACGAAAGAATAAGTGCACAATTAGTATTAGAAGAAGAGAATAAAGAACTTGATTGTTTCGACATATCAGGGGAATTGTGTTTTGGATATAGGTCACAAATATCCGATGCATCCAGCTTGGTACTTAATACAGAAAGTGATTCAGAAAACACACAAGTGTTGTTGTTTGAACTGGTTAAAGGGTGTAGTAGTCAAAATCACTATGCGGAATACGATATCACTAAAAATTCTGCCTTGAGAATATATCTAAAAAGAGATAATACATTATTCTTGTTTGAAGAAAGTCTGCCTGAATGCTTTTCAAGTTGTTTCTTATACAAAAGCTATGGACAGATGACAGACCCAACAAAAGACTTCCTTTGGTTTTCATCATTTCTTCAGCCCAAAATCGAGAACACGGAATCCCTGACTGAAAAAGAGCAATTAGAATCATATGTCAATCCCGAATTGATTCGAGATACTGGATCAACATTGTGGACGGGAGACACAACTTATCAAGTATCATATACTGAAAATGGAAACACCTATACTATAAGATCACTACCTTTCGGTTACTATCGTATATCTGATGTATCATCAAGTGATACGACTTGGAAAGCGGAATTATATATAGCGGAAAGCACAAGAATTAACAACAATCCAGTGAGTGGATATGAGAATCTAATCCGCTACAAGAATGTTAATGTAGACATCGCCTGCGGCAGGAAAACCGAATTCCAAAATCTTTCCTCGTATGGACGACTTTACAAAGAAAACCTGATTGTGCCAAGCACAATAACTACTGCAGTACTGGATATACTTTCAGCAGCCTTAAATTGGTGGGATATTAGTTCTACTGTTTTTAATGTTTTTTCTTACCTAATGGATACGGGGGACAACATTACCATGGGTGGTTCTGCCTATTCATCTTTTCCGTCTGGAACTACTGGCGTCGGTATCAGTTTACCATCGAACCTCCGTATGTTTAATGGGTCCACATTGGATCTATTAATGGGTGGTATTTCTCTCTCTCCAACCTCGCACTATCTGATTGTTCAAACAGAGCTAAATTCAACATACACTTCTAGTGGCTCAACATCAACATCTGGAGCGGTTAGATTCGAATGGGAAACCTTCTTGAATTCCGATTTTACCGTTTTGGACAGCAACGGCATGGCCCAATATAGCGTGGCTTATACTGCGCAATACTGAGAAAGCATTATGTATAAGCTTCAAAAATATAGAAATATTTCGTATTCTTTATTTGCCCTTTCACTGATACTGCTGTGTGTCTCAGCTCTCCGTGGCGGCATAGATGGAATAATTGGAATAATTGAGTATTATAATCAGGAGACCACGAATGCAACTTTTGTTGCTTTTGATGTGCTCTCTGCAATTATCACGCTCGTCTTCTTTTCCATGTCTTTGATTTGGGGTTTCTTGAGTTTCTTCTTGCGACAGTTGCTCAAAGAAATATGGAAGCTGTAGACATCCGAATCATAAGCAGCGATACTCGAAAGTAGCTTAAACGTTTTGATGCGCTTTCGAACGAACAGATTATTAAACGTCGCATGATTCAAAGTAAGAAAACGGCAGACACTGAGTATCATATGCTCGGTGTCTGTTGTTTATATACGAAGTAAGGATAGTAAGCGCACAACAGTAAGCGTCAAACGAGCATAGAAATAGGGCCCGCCGTTGGCAGGCCCCAAGATGGAACGGGATGAGGTAACGGAGATAGCACGGCATTGTGGCGGAGCGTACTGAGGGATGAGGTTTTCGGCCCAGGCGGGAGACCCTGCCACAGCCCGCTTTGGGGCTTCGGGAAGGACCCAGGTGAGATAACGGTACGGATCAAGCCCGGTTTCCTTCGCAGTCTCGATTAGGCTGAACAGGATCGCACTGCACCGGGCCCCGCCGGGGGAGTTAGCAAATAGAATATTCTTCCGGGAGTCCACCCTCCATTGATTATTTTCAACCGACGCTAACACATTTAAAAGCCATAGATTAATTAACTATTAGAAAAGCCTTATCCCCCATATTCCTTCAGACTGGCAAATGCGGTTGTCGAAAAAGGATCTGTGAACGAATGGTCATTTGCCTCAAACCATGCATCGCTCTTCAGGAAATACTTCTCCTGATCTGAGCCGGTGTCCGACCAGCACACATCCACGTTATACCACGCTCCCTCCAGCTGGACCTTGTTCCAGGCATGGCTCCCCTCCGCTTTCCCTACCACTACATAGCTTTTGGTTCCCAGGCAGGCCAGCATCCATTGATAGACGTTGGCATAACCGTCGCAAACGACCTTCCGATGGATGAAGAAGCCAAGAATACGGTGCGCTTCGTCTCTTCCTCCCTTAAAGTATTCGTAGTCATAGTCCGCAAGCTCGCAGAGCAGATCATGGGCTGCCCTTACCCGCGCATATTCTGTTGGCATCTCCCGCAGGGGCAGGATCGTCTGCTCCGCGAATTCTGCCAAACATCGGCTAAACGCTTCATCGTCGTAGACCCGCAGCCAGTCCAGGGTGTCTGCGAAAGCCAGATACGCCGAAGAATAGCAGGGCATTTTCAGCTCATACCTGCGGTCGGAATACCGGACCAGGGAACACGGTTTTCTATAGGTGAGGTTGAGCGCCCAGATCAAGGGAAAGCCGCTGTCCGCGGTGTCCCAGTCATAGTGAAGCGCGAACGCCTCCACATCCTCCATGGGACAGCTCTCCAAAAACGTGACGGCGATGCGAGCCGGAACATACACCACTGCCGCTTCCAGCTGCCGCTTTGCGGATTCGTAGGAGTCCGCCTGAATCGACAGCAGATTGGGCTTGCTCATTTCCGCCTGGACCGACACACAGCGTTCCGGGAAATGCAATTCCGCCAGAGCACAGAGGATTTGAAACAGTTCTCCCCGTGTGAAGACTTCCTCCTGTCGATCCAGAGGCAGCAGTTCCTCTGCTTCCGCAATAGTGTAAAGCACATCCCGCTCTTCCGTTTCCCAACCGAGCAGACGGGAAAGGATCACCAAAGCCTGATACTCCGTGAGATCCCCCACCCCGTACATTCCGTTTCCGACGCCCTTTACGATTCCTTCGGAGTACAGCCAGGCGACGGCCTCCGCGTACTCTTCCGGCACGTCGGGAAAAGGACAATTCCCTTCTGTCCCTCTGCCGCACAGACGATAAAAATAGAGCGCCGCATCCAACCGTCCGGCAGCTTGATCAGCATTCAAGATGACATCTTTGTCCGTGCTTTGTTCGGTGATTTCTCTATCACTATCCACAATCCCATAAACGTAAAGGCGTCGGCCGGCCATGTCTCCAAGCGTTGAGTCGTACACTCCGTTCGTCCAAAGGGTATCTTCGTAGGCTGCGGTCTCAGCAGCCATTGCCGGGTTCGTCAGGACGCTGCATAGGAGCAGCAGCGCCGAGAGCAGCCAGATTATCCTTTTCTGCATTACTACCACCTCCGGATCTGAGAGAATCAAAGTAAGGGAGCTCACCGCTCCGGGGACTGTCTCAAAAAACAAAGCCGCTTCCGATTGCCGATATGCTCGGTCGGAAGCGGCTTCCGTTGTGCGTCAGCACTTGGCGACGATTTTGCCGTAGATCTGCTTTTTCCTGTCGTCGTAACGCTGGATGATCAGCATGACCCGGTCGCCGCTGTGGAATGCCGAGTCGTCATAGTGGAAGGAATAACTGCACATGACAGTCACGCCGTCCGGCAGATTGCAGAACACACCCCCGCCGTACTTCCCTGCAATCACACCCTGCCGGTGGGATTGTACCGGATGCCGGAATGCTGCTCCGTCATAGGGATTGGGTACGGTTTCCTTCACAGAGATAGAGAGCCGACCGGCTTCCCGGTCAAAGGCCTTCACGACGCAGTTCAGGTTCTGCCCGGAATGATAGATCTCACGCAAATCGGGAATCGCCGTGTAGGAGAGCTCCCTTTGGGAAAGGTCCATGTCGTAGCCGTGACAGGATACCAGGCAGCGTCTGGGACCGACGACCAGGACCTCGCAGTTCACACGGGAGCCGGGCGAGTTCATGGACGGCTGGGTAGAAAAGTAATACCTGCGGGACGGCAGCGCCAATCGGCGGGAGCCCACGGCAAAGCCTGCCTCGCGGTCCACATGGATGATCACAAAGTCGATCTTCGCGCCGGCCAGGTTCCGGATGACATAGTCCGGCCGCTCCTCGCCTCTCATCCACAGCTCCGTTTCAGGAATCAGGATGCGGACGCGGAACGGGATCACGATGGCACAGTAGAGCTGCTGCGAAGTCATCTCTCCGGTTTTCCGGTCACGAACTCTCAGACGATGCCGGTCGATTCCGACGATGGTTCCGCTCATGGCGTTGCGGCCCCGGTAGGATGCATAGATGGAGTTCCACTCCTGCCGCTGCTCCGGGGAGAGGTCTCTGTCCAGCTCGTTGAAATCCAGATCATAGAAAGCGCGGCGTTCATCGCCTGCGCTTTGATTCTCAGGACGGTCTCCACCACTTTCTCCTTTGGGAGCCGAACGTACTTCGCCCGCTCTCTGGGTTGGACTTCCGGATACTGCTGCTGAAGAATCGATTTCGCCATAATTCCCGTCAGGTATGTGTTCGCTCTCTGTCGTATCAGGCAAGCTCCTTTCGGACACTGCCGCCGGAGAGTCGATATCGTAGGGATCCTCCGAAGTGCGGATCTCAGTTCCTTCCGGCATGGCCTCCGGCTCGGTATCCCGCCCGTACATCTCCTCCGGTTCGTATTCCGGCATGCTTCCCGACTCGTCCGCCGATCCGGGTTCAGCTTCCGGTGCTGCTTCCGACTTTTCCATCGATCCTGACGCATGCTCGTCCGGCTCCCAGACGGACAGATCTTCCGGAGCTTCATCTTCGGGAGAGGAAGACTGCAGGAAGCTCTGGCCGATCTCCGGTTCTCCCCCATCGGTCTGCTCCTTTTCCTCCTCCCGAAGCACATCTTCCGTCCCTTCAACCGCAGCCGTGACATCCTGCACAGCGTCCTCCGGCGGAATACCCGCTGACACCGCAGTTTCTTCTGCTTCCGGCCTCTCGGGGATCTCCCGCATGGCTTCTTCCGTGATCTTCTTTTTCGGCATGATAATTACCTCCTGTCCGCATGTCCGTCCACGGCGAAAAAACGATGGGTCCCATTCTCTTGCCGGACGGCTAAGAATTGTTTATTTGGAACGGGCAGGACGTGGGTTTTGTCCTGCCCGTCAAATAACTGAATGATTCGCTCTGTGCTATACAGCTCAACGCCGTAAAGATCCGCTTTGGGAGAGACAACGGCAAAAAGCCGTATCTTCTGGCCCTGAACAGAGAAGCGAAGAAGGATCGGCGGCTTTGACGCACGATACTCCAGCAGCTCCGTCCCGGCAAGCTCCAGCATGATGTCCACGGACTCCAGCTGCATCGTCCCCGGACGTCTCCCCGGCAGAAAGACCAGCTCGCCCTCCCGGCACAGCTCAATGTTGCAGCACCGCATCTGACCGATTGCCGCATTGACGATGCGCGGTGCCACCTCCGGTTTTTCCAGGCAGAATACCGGACGGAGCAGCTCCGTAAGCTGGCGAAGCTCGGCCCCGCCGAGGATATTCAGCGCATCCAGGAGGAATTTTTGCTGATTGCTCAGGAGCACCGTCAGCACCTCCTCGTGTGGCCCGGCGGCCGAAGGCTGTTGAGATAAGGATCGACCATCAGATCACTTTCGCTCTCTGTGATCGCGTTAAAAACCGTGGCCATGGTGTAGGCCGTGGAGTTCCTGACCTCCTGCTCCAGATTCTCAGACAGCTTGCGTTCCGCTTCCTGAAGGACGATCGCGTCCAACTGTCGGAGACGGGAGCGGATGCGGCTGCGAGGCAGCGTGGCATTTCCGATGCGAAAGCTGTCCGAGTAATAGAGCCTCTCGATGGCATTTTCAAAGACCCTTGCCGTATCCGGAGGGAATAAATAAAGCTCACAGGCATCCAAAATACCCATGAGCTCTGCTTCTTCGTCCGTCTGTCTGTCCCTTCCGGGCGGTTCCCGGACGGACGGACTGACTTCTTTCTGACTTCGTTCTGTATTTCTTTTTTCTTTTTTACTGGGGGGCAGATAAGGCAGTTCTGCAGCTGTCGTTTCTGCTGTTCTTGACCTGCCGTTTTCACAGTTCTTGAACTGCCGATCCTGCGGTTCTTGTGCAGCCTGCGGTCCGCTGATTCCGTCCTGAACTGTCAAATCTGCGGTTCTTGAACTGTCTCGCTCATACTCTGCGGAGCTAAAGGGAGTGCATTCATAAGCCGGATCGTCCTCCGGTTCGACCTTCGCCAGATAAATCTGGTTGGCATCTCCGCGGCCGCAGCGTTTCTCCCAGATCAGATTTAGCTCTGCCAGCTTGTGGAAGGCAGCGATCACACGCTTTTCGCAGATCCGAAGCTCTGCGGCAAGGGCTTTGCGGGGAAAGATCACAAAAACCTCTCCCGCTTCATTCACCCACCCTTTTCTTCGGGAGAGCTGAAAGCGGTTGAGAAGGAACGTGTAGGTAACCTTTGCCTCCAGGCTCATCTCCGCGTACCGGGGATCTGAAAAGAGCCAGCGCGGCATTTGCATGTAATAGAGGTTTTGGATATCCGTTTGCTTCATCAGGGCGAAATCCGGATGCTCCTTTATCTGCGCTGCCCTCATGGCTGTAACCTCCTTTTGATTGTTTCTGGATTCAGGCTTCAATTCGCGCCTCGGGATAATTGAACTGAAATTGAAGTGATGCTTGACAGTACCAACTCAGATGAGTATACTATTTTCATAAAGGAAGTGACCCAGATGCCAAATTCCGAAGAATGTATCGCTTTTGTTGATTTGCTGGCTCTTGCTGGAGCTGCTTTAAAAGACTTTGGGCAACCCTTAGAACTTGTTTTCGCGATGTGCGATTTTCAAGATATCTCCGAGCAATTGACCAGCCATTTAGAAATGATCTGGAAGAACGAACCGTTTGTAGGCTGCTTAGACGCAATGCGGCAGGTCGTCACCGAAATCCAAAGCGATAAATCATCACAGCGGTTTATTAAGGCCCTTGCATTATGCCAGTGGATGGATAAAAGAGTGACGAATACTCGTCAAGATAAGCAAAAGAAGCTGATCTCACTCTATGATTTAGTTGACTATGATGAAATAAAGCCCGTTGAAATCGGGCCAATGAATACCAATTATCAGGAATCCGGCATACAAATAATCCCCAAGTTTGCGGTCTGCAAGTTCTATGACCTGGATCTAAAAAAGAATCGGGATTCGCCGAACCCTTTCGCTAATAGGGATGCTTTCGCAGGCATAAATGGCCTTTTATACAATGTGAGTCTGGTCACCTATAGTCAGAAGAACATTATTCGGAATATCATCATCCCTGCGAATTACTTCGAAACGGGGAATGATAATCTCAAAATTGCGTTTTGTCCGATGACTGATCAAAGCGATGAATTAAAAAAAGAGCAAGTTCTCGTTGAAAAAGCCGACGCAAATTATTGTGGAATCGAAATTAATGGCATATCGCGGCCGGACGAACTCCTAAATCGATTGCGTGCCGACTGGATGTCTATGTGTAGCACTGAGAAAGGCGCGGATATTGTCTTTTGGCCTGAGGCTCTCGGTTTTGACGAAGCAGAAGCCACCGTACAAAACGGGAAATACAGCAAAGAAATCCATCAAATGAGCAAGGAAGCTCAAAAGCAGGGTCAGAACCCTCCGTTACTTACGGTCTTACCGAGCTATTGCAGAGATCGTGTCAATAGTGCCACAATTGTTTATAAGGATGGGCAGATCCTCGCGCGGCAGGGGAAGCACTATCCTTTCATTGACATTAAAAACCACCGCATGGAAGCGTTGCGAGATCATGAAAGTTGGGTGTTCTATATCATCCACATCCCTGGTGTTCACCGTATTGTTGTGATGATTTGTGCCGAGTTTCTTCATGTGTGTGAAACTCAACGATCAATGCTTTTCGACGAGGTCGGAGCAACATTGGTCTTGGTCCCATCATACTCACATGGAGAGCGCGATTTTCTTCATGCTCTTACAACGCTACAATGCTATGGAACAACGGTAATTTGGGGCAACTGTTGTGGGGCGGCGACAGGTAACTCTGTTATCGGTGCTTGTAGTGTAGCGGGTACGGAGGTGCTGCATCGTTTTAATGATCGTGAGGTGTGTAAATGCGGTGGTACTTGTGAAGGAAAGAAGAGTTGTGCATTTGTTGTATCTTTACCGTTGAAATTTGACATGACTAAAAAAGCTGCGGCAGACATTGACGCGATTCGCCACGTAATTCAGTTACAATAATTACCAGGCAGGTGAGCAAGAATCAGATAAAGTGCTAAAACAATTCGATTATCCTGTTACAAAAGAAATTGCAGATCAACCTGGAGAAAAGTGAAATGAATAATAGTGAATTGCTGGCTTGGGATGCCGATATCCAAGAATGGTTGGATAAAAAGGACTTCTCCGCTATAGCAGAATATACAAAAGAGAATACTAGAACTATACTTCTTAAATGGCAAGAAAGTGATTTTGAAGGGCTGGAGAAAAACCTATCAATTGGGAGTACCGTTCTACAGTTTTTTAAAGCCGGGTTGGAAACTATGTCTGAGCAAAGTGCCTTGCTGGATATTGGTACCCTGTTGGGAACGGTTGAGAGTTTTCAGCGGCTTCTTTATGAACGTGGACAAACAAATCGCGATATCGCAAGAGATGCGAATCAGGAACGACATATTAAGCATCTGCCAGAAGTGATATCTGCTTTGGAGACTCACGGAAGCATGACGCATACAGAAATGGGCGAATATCTCGGCCTCAGAGCAAGCACCTTGTCAGAAGCGATGAAGAAGATCCTGAACACGAGCTTTGTCCAGGCGTTATCTGCCGGGAAGTTCAAAGTGTACAGCTTAACCGATGCGGGCATTCGTTATGGTCGAAAGCTTCGCAGTGAAAAGCATGAAGTGTCA
>Ga0310696_10011657_pt1 | contig 10030 bp, 11 predicted proteins | sample AusTroGonzalo_MG_4_FD_203885 | JGI IMG/M metagenome (GOLD analysis project Ga0310696, IMG submission 203885) | Bovine rumen microbial communities from tropical cattle in Woodstock, Queensland, Australia - Gonzalo_02 (v2) (version 2) | ecosystem: Host-associated > Mammals > Digestive system >...
ATACTTGTAACTGTGATAAAACCCATATTGTATAAAATTATAATGTTAATACTGTTGCTTCCTTTCTTAGAGGTTTATAACCCATTTTCTCATCCAAAAATGCATCCATCAAACCAAATTGTGAATCCAAATAGACATCATCACTGATACCTCCTATTAACTTATCTGGTGTTCGCAAAATCTCTTTAAACATTGCTACGGTATCAGTCTGAACAAATAAATCTTGCAAAAGTTTGTTATAACCCGTCTTGTTCGATGATGCTGCAGGGAACACATAATTATATAGACGATCAATCCATTTCTCCTCCCCCAAATCAATACTAAAACAATCCGCATCACCATTCAGCGCATGAACGGATAGATATCTTATCCCAAACAGACGTTTATCTAAATGGAAGTAATGGTGTTTTAGAATTAACGCTTGTAGAAGACACTGTGGCAGAATATATTCTTCTTTAAAGAGTGATTCCCTAACTGCGGAAAGACTACATGCCAAAATAATACAAACCCTTTTGATATCTGATAATTGAGTTATGGCCGATGGTAAAGCAAAATCATAAAAAGGGACCTCAGTCTTATTGGTATAACCACAGAAATTACAGGACTGGAAATCCACTCTACCTAATTCTTCCCAACATACATATGAGGACGACGCCAGATATAAACACGGCATACCAGAAACACTATACCGCTGATTACCTATCTTATTCCGTTTATCATACGGAATGTGGAACATATCATCTTTGCCAAACAGATAATTTGACGATGATTCTCTGGCCTTATACAATCTAGCGCCCGCGGGCAAAGAAGTTGGGTCAACACCATTGATGAATGTTTTAGCCGAATGAATCGCAATATAATGGACACCTCTTAAATAGGCAACAATTATCTGCCCAAACACATTTTGACATGCAACAACCTCATTAATCAGTTCCTTGATATCCTTGCCGGTGATTCCTTGCAATTCATCTTTGTTACTCCGAAGATAGTCCTTGAACATCTTAAGAATGCCTTGTGTCCTATCTTGGACAGATCCTGTTTGACATACAGGATCCTGAAGCCAAGATGATGCTAGAATAATTAGATTGTCCATATACCCGAATTCTTAGGTCTGCCATAAAAAAAACCAGAGCAATAAATCAATACTCCCTTCACTCTTCATTTCCAAATCTCCTCCTCAGTCAGTAGCGCATACGCTTTTTCCTTAGCCTCCAGCAAGAATGTCCCTGATTCCAAGCACTTCAGGCTATGCCACTGCCCCTTCTCGACATTCAGCACCACCCCTCCAGGCACCATATCAACAGTCTCCGTCAGTCGCCCATCGGCGTCATAGAAATATTCCTCAAAATGCCCACGGACACAAACGCACGTCTCACTAGTCCCGAGATGTCTATGGATCGGCAACACCGTCCCCGGCTCCAAGGCCTTCAGCATCCGCTGACTCTGATCCGCCTCCGAATTCCGCAAATCATAATTCATCCTGAGCCGCGGAGACGTCTTGGCCTGCGCGGTCAGTTCATCGAGTATCTTCTTATCTACAACCATTCTGTATCACCTTCAATCCCGCTTCGATATCATCAATGGGCACCTTCCCTCCCCACATCCTATACACATACAGCGCCGTCACGCACCCAAAATCCATCGAGCACGACCGCGCTTCACTTTCCATGAATTGTCTCAACCGTTCAGCAACATCCATACTACCGCTCCTTCACAATCACCCAAAACGTCTTAAAAATCAGCCCCAGATCCCCCAAGAACGAATGATTCTCCACATACTCGAGATACAACTTGAGCTTCTCCTGCATGATCACCTCGATATAATACTTCTCCGGATCCTCCGCCTTCTCCATCAACTCATTCTCATTCCGGAACTTAATCGACGCGGGATCCGTAATCCCCGGCCGCACATCCAGTACGTGCATCTGCTCCGGCGTCCAACAATCCACAAAGATGCATTCCGCAAACGGGTTCCCAACGCCCTCAAGCCAACCACCGTCCCTGCCTCTTAAGAGCAACCCCGCGCTCCTGCGCGAAATGGGAACCTGCCATACCGTCCCTTCAAAGCCCATAATACGCCAGCACCCGACCGATCCGCCATATCACCAACCCTTAAAGCTAAACCTAATCGCCCTCTTGCTAACATCACCATCGACATTGCAGCGAGTCCCACCGTAAAAGGCAATAGGAAGTTGGCATGTCCATTATGCTTCTCAAATTATAATTGACTTATTGAGTCTCAAACCTACCGGGGAAATTATCAACCACTTTACAAGAAGTATATGCTTATTACACTACTTCTACTTTTTCTCTTCTTCGACTTTTATAATCCGGATATCACTATTTTTATCTTCTTTTCTTTTATCCTTCTTAGCCCTCTCGTCCTCTTTTATTCTCAAGCCATTCAAGAAAAGAATATGACTTGTTGCAGCTTGCTCATATCCAATTCGTTTTATAAAATCTTCAAAAGAGAAATACGTAACGAATTCATCCCCTATCTTATCAAGCCACCCCATATACGCCCAATCTCGAACGGAGAACAAGAAGAAAGGTTTCAGTTTTATAGTCATCTTAAGATTGGTCTGAAAGCAATTAGTGTCTTTCAACGAGCGCTTCATATAAAACCTCTCAAAATCTCTAGGCATCACCGCTGAATAGCCTTTGAAATCAGAGTCGAACCTAATATCAAAATTTCTATTATTAATCACCAGGCTGTCGTCTTCTCTACTAATTTTTGAGTTGCGCGGCAGTTCGATCTCTAACATTTCATATACAACGCCATCCTCTCCTCCCATATAAACAATCTTGCCCTCATCTTGATCATCCTTGTTTATTCTCGCCTGAAACTTCTCACGTTCTTCGTATGGTTTTGTGATCAATTCTATAACTCTGTTTTTTATTAAAACCTCTGGGATTTGCTCTCTTCTTACTACTTCTATAGAGTCTTCTTCGAAATCATTAAAATACGAGCTTAGTTCCAATGATATCCAATGAATAAACAGATATTCCAAGAACTCCTTGACAAAGTCCTGACCCTTATTCTTCCCATTGATATCAAATCTAAAGGCCTGTTTCCAAAGCGGTTTATACGCAGTATTCTCGGCTAACACAGACAATACTGCAGAACGCATGTCTTCGCTAAATCTGAAACGTTTTATAGGGATCGGGTTATTATCCTTATCTACTGTCAAGATGGTTTCAACATTAACTTCATAAGAAGAGTTTTCAAGGTACTCTTTTAGATAGAATAAAGCAACAATAATAACACAGACTACCCCTGGGATCAAGGTTATCAGGAACCGGGCCTCTTTAGTTAAAGCATTTGCGATTAAAGAGACGCCAACTGACAGTATAGCGACAAGAAGGAAATTCTTCACAATATCCTTTTTCTTTATTCGAATATTCGTTATAGGTTTCATGTGTAAAACTTTATGTTATTGGTCCTAGAACCAGTTATCGCATTTACTGATTGTTATAGTTTCATTAATACCAGCAGAGAAAAAATGAAACATGAACGTCATATATCGTTTCTCTCCGCCTGATATAATTCAAAAAAAGATCTTCCAAACGATGATGCGGTAGGTTCCCATGGTTCTTCACCATAAACTCAATTGTGGCCTCATAGTGTTTCTGTCATCAATCACTTCTCTCTAATCTTTTCCCCTTTATGTTTCTCGGACCGATAGTTCGGATTAATGTTTTGCAAATCTTCATTCTCGCCCTTCCATATATCGTTTGCCTTTGAAAATATTTCCAGATGCGCAGATCCATCAAAGTGCATTGTATCGACACACCACAGCTCATTATGTCCAATACGCTCGTACAGGTAAGCGCCCATGTTTATTCTACGTGTTTTCTTGAATAAAGTGGTGTCTCCCAATATGGTTTGTTCTGGCAAAAGGATCATTGTGCTCTTTCGATCATACGGCATTTTGTATCCAGCCTCAACGAAATATGATATTGTATCATCTTCTGAATTCATCGCTTTGAGCGTCCGTATCTTGTTTTCTGATACCTTTTTCACATCAATTTCATGCTCCACAAACGGTCCCTCCTTGCATTCAAAGATAACACTCCCTGACTCTAACGACTCCAGCTTATGCCAGACTCCCTTGGGGATATCAACACCATACACTCCATCCTCAAGACTTAAAACCACGCTTTCTATTACCGAGCCATCATCATTATGAGTAGTAACCCTTACTCTACCTCGGAGCAATACAAATGTCTCGTCCTTTATCGGATGCCTATGAATAGGCACTTCTGTTCCAGGCTCAACGGCATTCAGAAACCTGTGACACTTCTCATCCAAAGACTGATGAAAATTGTAGTTCATTCGCAGCCTTGGAGAATCCTTAGCTTGGGTGGAAACTTGATCAAGTAGTTTTTCGTCAATAACCATAATTGTTTACCTTCAAATAAGCCAAAGCCTGCTCAATCTCTTCGTACGGCTCTGCACCACCCAACATCCTGTAAACATACAATGGTGTCACACACCCAAAGTCCATAGAACATGAACGAGCTTCAGTTTCAAGGAAGTATTTCAATCTATCAACAATCTCCATAAGTTAAGGTTAACGTTAATGTCAACGTTGAAAGAAACTATCTCTCATGAATAATCACGAAGAAGGTCTTGAAAATCAAGCCCAAGTCATACCAGAAGTTATGCTTCTCCACATACTCCAGATAAAGTTTAATCTTCTCCTGCATGATGACCTCAATATAGTACTTCTCCGGATCCTCAGCCTGTTCCATTAGCTCATTCTCATTCCTGAACTTAATAGACGCAGGATCCGTAATACCAGGGCGCACATCAAGAACATGCATTTGCTCAGGCGTCCAGTAGTCCACATAATGCCGCACCTCCGGGCGAGGCCCCACCAGCGACATGTCCCCCACAAACACATTGATCAGCTGCGGCAGCTCGTCAAACTTGAACTTCCGGATGAAATACCCCGACCGCGTGATACGCGGATCATGCCCACCGATCGTCACAAGGCTCCCCTTATCCGCCCCCACCCGCATCGAGCGGAACTTGAAGATCCGGAAATCCTTATTATGCCGTCCAACGCGCACCTGCCGATAGAACACCGGCCCCTTGCTGTCCAGTTTAATCCAGATAGCCAGAATTAGAAAGAGCGGGCTCAACACGATAAGCCCGAGCCCGCTCGCCACAATATCAAATAATCGTTTCATATTCTTTTACAACTCTACCCAGTGAATCGCCCACAACATCAAGCCACCCACCGTCCCACCTTCTTCAAAAGAGCCTCCGCGCTACTCGCGCGAAATAGAGACCTGCCCTTCGGGCAATGGAGACACATCAACGAAATAATAAAAGCGCCGCCGCATGAGGTTACGACAATTACGATATGAAATAACAAATAAATACCTTGCTAAACGAAAATATCCATCAGCAAACGATCACTGCCTAAGCAACACTATTGTAAGCAAAATGAGCGAAAAGCCAAAAAGAATTGCAAATAGCAACGACTTTGGATGATGAAAATAGTCTTTAAGGGTTTTCTCTCGAGGTATCGAAATGAAATAAAGAAGAGCCCCGAATATGAATAAGGACAATCCAAACGAAGCAAAATTAAAGGCTTTCTGTACCAAAATACTCTGCCAAAAGGCTGAAGAGTTTTCTTCCGAAGAAGAGATCGCATATATTACCTCTTGTGGTATTTCCTTGTCTGAGAACAAATTAATCCCACCAAACACCAACGCGACCACTCCTGTAAAAATACCAAATATCTCTATAGAGGATCTTTTCGCTTGTATAATTTCTGCTTTGAGGGCTTTTATGCTGCCTGCATCAATGATGATAGCTTTTTCTGCCACCAGTTGTCGTATATCTTGCTTTAAATCTTCCATCACACTCTCTATAACATCATAATCAACAAGGCGACTATATGATGACGGGGTGAAGATTTTAATAGCACTCACCGAATCAATGACACAACAATCCTTATAAAGGTTCAGGATAGGGAAGAAATATATCTCCCTGCTCCATTTTACAGCTGACTCTAAATGTTTAAACTCTTTTCTTATCTCAGCTAATCGCACATCAAATACCTGTCCGTCAAAGTTATCGGAATGAAGATACTCTTGTAACTTTTTGATATAAAACTCTACAATCTTTTTATATGGGTAGAAATTGAATACCCCGGTCTCATTCTGTATCGCTCGAATCGATTCCATTTCCGACTTTGCCCGTTCATATTTCAAGTCTGGATTATTGAGCAGAAAAGAAAGGCGGCAATTATAAATGTAGTTTTTTAGAGTTTTTATCGCATAGATGTCATAATTCCTCTCTCCGAAACTTGGCATGGCGCGGCTATACTTTTCATCAAACTCCTTAATTAGATTATTAAATTGCACCTCTGTTGCGTAACTCGAGTCCTTATAATACTTTGCCAACAAGACGAAATCAGCAAAAAAAAGATGGCCGTTCAAAACGCGTGGCCGGATTTCAATTAGTTCCGGTTCATTTTCCGAGTAATCCTCTTTGTAATAGAAATTGTATAGTCTAATGTATTTATCAAGTTCTTTACTACCCGTTCCTTCGTCAAGGGAATGCTTTTTGAAATCTAGCAAATATTCCGGATTCTCGGTCCCTTCTGCGCGCAACAGTTTAAACAAAAGATAATTGCATTTGTATACAATTGCACAAAGAACTTCCTTAACGCGACCCGAATTTTGAGATATTTGCTTTTCAAGTTCGTATTTACAGAAAATAATATCTCGTATGGTGTTTTCATTGGAGGCAAAGAAGTGGTCCAGGAAAGACACCTTCACGGCGATATCACAGAAAACTCTAAACAAAGGGGTTAAATCCCGATTCCTTCCCTTGATTGAAAAAGCGTTGACCAAATAATGATGGTTTTCTAGACGGTATTTGTTTTGCAGAGTGATAATAAAAGACTCATACGTGTCAATCATTAACGAGAGACCTCGATTAAACTTGTTGAAAAACTCCGCAACCGTTTTAAACTCTAATGAATTCTCAATTTCATCTACGTTAATATCCTGCAATTGGCTTCGGAACTGGTCTAATTGTTCACCTAGACCAAGATATACGATATACTCACCGCTTATTATTGATTCCGAGAATGTGATAAAACATTTCTCAGAAAAGGATGTGATTAATTCTAGGCACTCTTTACAGTTTAATACGGCATGTTCTTTTTCCGCCCAATTATACCTCGTGTACCACTGTGGAGCAAATGTGTGGTTATAATCCAAATATAGTTCTCGTGTGTTCATTTTCTGGCTATAGTCGTTACTTGTTTATCATGCCCATTAATGCAATTATGGCGCGCATTAATCATCCATTTAACAACCGGTTCTGTCGTTCTTTATCTTTAAAACCAAAAACAACGTCCGAATTGCAAATTGTAATTATGCATAAAAACCATAACTATCACCTTCTCCGCACCGGGAAATGCCCTCCTTCGTCTCAAAGGACACTATGCACACCACACCCTTTCGTCCTACAAACTCTTGATAACATCCACAAAATTTCCAATCACATACTCCACATCCTCATCCGTCAACCGAGTATGCAGCGGTAGCGTTATCTCGTTCTCGAATAGGTGATATGCATTAGGGTAGTTTGCGATATCAAAGCCCAGGGCCTTATACGCTGTCATCATAGGCAACGGTTTGTAGTGCACATTGGTGGCAATGCCCCGTTCTGCCATCTTCTCAATGACCCTATTTGTCTCTTCGCGGGTCTTGCCGAGCAGGCGAACGAGATACAGATGATGGGAAGAGCAATGATCGGTATCCCTATGATTCAGCACGGCCACCGGGAGCCCTTCGAGCGCCTTATTGTACCGGTCGACAATCTCATATCGGCGCTCCAGCAATTGAGGATATCGTTCCATCTGGACAAGACCCAGCGCCGCCATAATATCCGTCATATTGCACTTGTACCACGGGCCTATGATATCATACTCCCAGGCACCAAGCTTCGTCTTTGCCAAAGCATCCTTGTTCTGACCATGCAAAGAGAACAGCTGAGAAATTCGGTACAACATTTCGTTCCAGGTCTCCCCTTCTTTCTTCGGCACTGTCGGCATATAATCCACATTCGCAGGTACGACCTCATTACCAAACGGCAGCTTCCACGTCATAGCTCCACCTTCCGCGGTTGTAAAATTCTTCACAGCGTGGAAGCTGAAGGAACTAAAGTCCGCAATCTCACCCGCCATCTTACCCTTCCGGCTAGCGCCGAAAGAATGAGCACAGTCAGCAGACACAATGATGCGTCCAATCTTGGCCTGAAGATCATTGGCCGGTTTAAACAACGCTTTCTTTTTCTCTACAATCTCATATACTCGCTCATAGTTAGCCACAATACCAGCAATATCTACGGGCACTATCACTTTCGTTTTCTCGGTAATGGCCTTCTCCAGCTGGTCATAGTCCATTTCAACAGAATCCTTCTGCGAGTCCACCATCACCAACTTCGCCCCAACATGCTGCGTAACAGATGCCGTTGCCGTATAGGTATATGCAGGAACTATAACCTCATCACCAGGGCCGACACCCAGAAGATGCAGCACCATCTCCATGGATGCCGTTGCAGAGTTCAGACACACGGACTTATCCGTATGCACAAACGCTGAGATCTGCGCTTCAAGCTTCTTGGTCCTGGGGCCGGTAGTAATCCAACCAGAAAGAATAGCCTCTCTAACTTCTGCGGCCTCTTTCTCCGTCATATCCGGTGGAGAAAAAGGAATATTCCTAAGTTTCATACTCATATTACTTTACACTATACTTTTTTACATATTTAAACTTTTTGTATGCGTTACCAAACACATTCATCACGACCCAGAAAGTGGCACTGATCGGATTCATTTCTTCAGCCTTCCTGAATAAAGGATAATGCGCCCAGATACGCTTCCATATTGGTTTGGGAGTGATGGAATTTGCACGTCTGCGATACTTACCAAGTGTTTCTGGCAAAAGATAGCAGTCAGCCTTGCGAATCACCTTCAGCCACATGGCCGTATCATTATTCTTCTTCACATCGTTTATTTGGATAAGCCCTATCTTCTCTGCATCATACATCACAGATAGACATCCAGGCCAACAACAGGCATACATATCGAACTTCCCTACATGCGGTTTGCCACTTACATGTACGCCAAGTTCTTTGTCTTGCTCATCTATTTCTATATATTCATGATAAGAGAATGCATATCCGTTCTCCTCCATGAATTTTATTTGTTTCTCTAACTTTGTGGGTTCCCATAAATCATCACTATCTAAAAATGCTATCCAACGAGCTTTAGCATTGCGTAAAGCCGTATTACGAGACACCGCTGCTCCGCTATTGGACATATTCTGATATAGACTTATTCTGCCATCGAAATTCATTAAGTCTGATACAATCTCAATAGTACCATCACCAGAGCAATCATCAACAATAATCAATTCCCAGTTCTTGTAAGTTTGTGACTGTACACTCTTTATGCTTTCTTCAATAAATTTACCACATTTGTAAGTGGGCATTATGATGGATATAAGCTCTTCTTTCATAAGGAATTATCTTCGTTCAAAAAAACCTGTTAATGAATATTTCAGCATTTGGAGTTTAGACATCTCTATCTTGAAATGACGGCTACGATATAGGCACCAATAAAAAAGATAGAAAAAACCCAAAGGTGCGCCTAAAATTCTTCTTGCTGCCCAGAATGTATCTATAAAATATTTTTTATCAAACCCTGAAAACCATTGGCTATTTTCGCTCTTCACCGTTGCTATAATTGAGGGCACATAATACATCTTCAATCCTTTTCTTCTACAATCCATAAGGAACTTATTTTCTTCTCCTGCTCCATTGCCGGTGCCACTACCCATTTTTTCATCGAAAAGAATATTATTCTCAACAACACGCTGACGTTTAAATGTAGTTTGCACAGATGACGTACGTAAGATTTGTGATAAACTAACTTTCCCTTCTGTATTTGGATATGAGTGTCCCTTTCGTATAATAGAAAAAATAATAACATCTTCTCTT
>Ga0310696_10011659_pt1 | contig 10030 bp, 6 predicted proteins | sample AusTroGonzalo_MG_4_FD_203885 | JGI IMG/M metagenome (GOLD analysis project Ga0310696, IMG submission 203885) | Bovine rumen microbial communities from tropical cattle in Woodstock, Queensland, Australia - Gonzalo_02 (v2) (version 2) | ecosystem: Host-associated > Mammals > Digestive system >...
TGGCAAGGGCACCAAGGCCGAGTACCATCATGGGTATCGGGATGCTGAAGCCCTATCAAACAGTGACATGAAGAATGTTGAAATCGCTGACCTGACGGTTGTGAGGTCAACGGCATCTACGACAACAAGACAGTCCAACCAGCGCCTCAGACAGTTGGAGGACTATCTGCAGGAGCAGGGCCTGATCAAGATGACCGATCACAAACCGAGCGCCAGTAAGACGAAGAAAAAGCACAATAAGGGCGGGATGCTCACAACACCTCCCAGACGGGCCGTCATTGACTCCATCCGTGCCGTCTTCACCGATCTGAGCAAGGAGGCGATGGAGAGTCATCTGTACGAGAACCACACCGACGGCACCGACACCCTCGAGTATGCCCTCGTGTTCAGTGACACAGAATCCGTCAACTTCACCTATAAGAAGAACAACGCCAACCAGGCCAGAGGTCTCTACACACATACGTATGAGAGAGAGGAAAGAAATATCTCCGATGCCATCGCTGCCAAGCAGTGGCGCATCGCCATCAGTATGATGAACACCATGCGCTATGGGTCGAGAATGGTGACGCCCGACTTCTATCTGGAACTGAAAGGTGATACATTGTGCAGTTATCTGCCCTACATGGGTCAGGCCCGTGTATCGCCCACACTCTCACCTTCGATTGGCCTGAACTTCGAGAAACCTGTTCTTAAATATAAAGAGAGCATGCCGAAGTCGAAGAAATACACGCAGATTGATATCGACGTCAGGACGAGTGAGGACTCTTACCACTATGTGATTGAAATCTACGACTCTGGCGAGGCGAATATCCGTGTGCGCTCGTTGAATCGCGACCCGATCAGTTTCGATGGAACATTAGAAATCAGATAAACCTATGAAGAAAAGTTTTACCATCATCGTGCTGGCACTCATCGTCAACTTCGCGAGTGCACAGAAAGGCGTCACCTTTGTGGTTGACGAGAACCTCGCTCCTATCGATTATAAATACTCTATGGAATATTTCCAGAAAAATGGTGATTGGGCTCTCAAGGAAATCTTCGAAGATGAAGGCCTTCCTGGTGATACCCGCATCTGGATAGCCAAGAGTTTCTCTGACGAAGAGAAGTTCTGCACCTTCACGGGAAAAGATGTGTTTTTCAAAACGATTGTGCGGGCCTATGCTGAGCACCGTCCGCTCGTACTCTCACCCGATATGGTGTGGGTGCTCATCAGTCAGGGATTCGCCCGCTATGTGAATGCCCATTCAGAGCAACTGCGCGACCAGATTGTGAACCATACGGAGAAGATGCACCTAGTGGTGGAATCCGACAAGGAACTGCTCTCGGAGGATGCCGACTGGGAACAGATGATGAGCGACTTCACTGCAAGAATCGAGAAGAATACCAAGGGCGACATTGCCCAGACCATCACTGCCGACTTCACCACGACAGGCATCACCGAGCGCATCACCTCGCAGATCACACTGATGGAGACCTTGAAGGACTATTTCGAATATGTCGTCGTTTATTTAGCCTGTGGCATTCCTACCGTCACCCTCACAGGTACTCCACAAGACTGGAAGAAGGTGCTGGAGAAGACGAAACGGCTGGAAAAATACGGCATCGGCGAATGGATACAGAGTCTCGTGCCCATCCTGACGGAGTTTGTCAAGGCCTCGGAGGGGAAAGCCAACCAGGCGTTCTGGCAAGGTATGGTCAAGAAGGAACGTATTGACAAACTGGCTGGTGGCGCATGCGACCCCCGCAAGCCGACAGCATTGGATGGCTGGATACTCAAGTTCTTCCCTGACGAGAACGGACAGACACCTGACCAGGTGCCCCACACGCATAAGATGCCGGCAGAGCGGGTGTATGTCGATTTCATCTATAAAATCATCAATCGCACCAACGGTAAAATCATGCTCGAGACTCCGTTACAACTCATTGCAGGCTTCATCGGGACGGAAGTGGATACCCTCACACATGCCCTCACACCCAAGATGGGCTGGATGGTGCGACAGATGGAAAGCACCGACAGTATCGTGAAGAAACTACAGGATATCGATGAGGGGAAATACTCCGATGGCATTAATCTGCGTGTGAGCAAAGTGCCTGATTTCCTGTCTCGACTCCATTATATCAAGCGGTTAACCCTTCAATTTACCAACGGCGTGGCGCTGCCTGAGTGGTTCTACGGCCTGAAGATCGACAGACTGTCGATAAAAGGTGAGATGACCAGTGAACAGGAAGCCGACATCAGGAAGCACTTCCCAAAGGCAGATATCAGACGATTAGTTAAATAAAAACGAACCACCAACAACCTATGAAGAAAAGTTTTACCATCATCGTGCTGGCACTCATCGCCAGCGCCGCTATTGCTCAGACGAGCCTGGAGCAGATCACTCAGACCTTCTCGATGAAAGATGTCGAGGAGTTGAGTTTCGCCATGATTGACGAGGGACTTCAAGGCCCGCTTGACGGACTGGACATCGTGAGCGTCCGCTTTGAAGTTGACAAAGACCTGCCTGCCCCCAAGACGAAACTCCAGAAGTACGACGATAAGGAGATTGCAAAACAGATAGTCAACATCTCAGGCGTACCCCAGGAACTCCACCGTGTGAAGAAAACCAGTTTCGAAGGTGAGCGCCTGTGCTACCTGGGCGACGACAACTTCTTCAAGTGCATGGTGCAGGCTTATGCCGACCATCGACCCTTGGTGCTTTCGCCCGATATGGTGTGGCTCATCATCAGCCAGGGATTCTCCCGCTACGTGAATGCCCATACAGAGGAGATGCGCGACCTGTTGGTGTTTCATGAGGGAAAGATGGAACTCGTTGTTAACTCCAACAATAACATTCTCCTGCCCACTGGTGATTGGGAACTTCTGCTGAACGATTTCTCCGCCTGCATCACCAGGAATACCAAGGGCGAGTTGGCCGACCTGATGACCGCCAATTTCACCACCACGGGCATCACCGAACGCATCGCCTCGCAGGTTTCGCTGATGGATGTTGTCAAGAAATATTTCATCTATACCAACATAGCAGCCGCCTGCGGCATCCCCGCTATCACGCTCAAGGGCTCACCCGCCGACTGGCAGAAGGTGCTCGATAAGGTCCGCAGCCTGAAGAAATACCATCTGGAAAAATGGGTTTCCGATCTGGAGCCCATCCTTATGGAGTTTGTCAAAGCCTCCAAGGGCAAGCACAACACCTCATTCTGGCAGAGTATCGTCAAGAAGAGACGTATCGACCAAATAAAGGTCGGTAATTGGTGTATTTCCGATCCGAAGAAGATTACCTATCTGGATGGCTGGTTCCTGAAGTTCTTCCCCAATGCGCTGGGTGAAACCAGCGACAGCGTGATATGGAACACTGATATGCCGCAGGAGATGGTACGTGTGAGTTTCCGTCAAGTACTCACCGACCCCGATACTGGTGTGCCGCTCGACACCATCCCCATGCAGTTGTGGGCAGGCTTCGTGGGCGTGGAGGAAGATGCCAAGACGCGCGCCCTCACGCCCAAGATAGGCTGGCTGGCCCGCATTGCCGACGAGGAATCCGATGAAATCGCTCGTCTCAAGGAACAAGACAAGCATATGAAAAAACTCTATTTCGATATGGGTAAAGGTCAGGAAGTGCCCCATGTGATTTCAAAGTTGGATCACATCCATGCGCTACAACTCGACTTCTGGGAAAATCCCGTCGTCATCCCCGAATGGCTGGACAAGATCCCCATAGACGAACTTCGCATTATGGGGAAACTCACCGACAAAAAAGAGGCCCAGTTGCGCAAGCGGTTCCCCAAGGCCGATATCGAACGAGTTGAGAATCTTTTCAAAGGGCTCAAGAAGCTGCCAGTAGAAGAATCGAAGGAAACGAAACCCGTGAAGGCTGGCGATAAGATCAGCGGCCTTGTGGGTGACAAGGATGGTCCTTTGATGGGTGCTACTGTTTGTGAGATTGATGCCAATGGACATATTCTCGAGTCGACCATTACCGATATTCATGGTGCCTTTCTCATAAAAGTGAAAAATCCCAAAGACCGCATCCGTTTCAGTTATGTGGGAATGAAGACCATCACCATGCCCATCAACGAGAAAGATTACAAGATTATAATGGAGCCGGCTGAACAAAGCCAATACAGATATATACCTGTCAGCGAACGCAACAGCAAAGGCCTGCCCATCCCAATGAGAGAAGTCTTTTCCAGCAAGGATCTCGAGGGATTCACATTCAAAACAAATAATGAAGTGTCGAATGAGAACAATCCGCGTATCACCATCCCTATGTCTGATAAAGAACAGGCTTTGGTGATGTCTGTCAATGACCTTGGATTCAACATGTTCCGTAAACTCGATGCCAAGAACAACATCCTCCTGTCGCCTATGGGCATGGCTTACGCCCTCGGTCTGATCAGCAATGGGGCTGGCGGCGAGACAAAGAAGCAGATCAGTAAAGTATTGGGCTGCGACGACACAAAAGCCGCCAACATCAACGACTTCTGCCACAAGATGCTCATGGAAGTGCCGAAACTCGACAGACTGACACAAATGGAGATCAGTAACGAATTCTTCTCACCGATGGGCTTCAAACCTAAGTCTGCCTTCACAAAGATTGCTGCTGACGATTATCATTCAGACTTTAAAACGCTGGAATCAGACATAGAGAAAGGCTTCGTTCTGGTGAACACCATCAATTTCAAGGGCATCTGGAAGGATAAGTTTAACGGCCTTATGGAGGACGAGGCCTTCAAGGGTGAGGACGGCAAGGAGACGATAGTGCCGATGATGAACCAAAAACGCCAATTCTTCTATACTGAGAACGACCTTTGCCAGGCCATCTGCCTGCCTTATAGCAATGGCGCCTATCAGATGATTGTCCTGTTGCCAAAAGGTGGTAAAAAAGTCAGCGAGGTGGCCCAGTGGCTAACGGCAGACAAATGGGAAAAGATGTATGACCAGATGAAAAGAGTGGATGTGGACGTGAAATTACCGAGCTTTGAGTCATCATCCGACGTGGTACTCACGGATGTCATGAGAGCACTCGGTATGCCCAACGCCCTCAGTCCAAAGAAAGCGAATTTCTCCAATCTCTTAGATATGCCATCTTACATCGACAATATCAAGCAAAAGGGCCACATCAAGGTCGACGAGACAGGCACCGAGGCAACTGTCACCGAAGCTTTGCAAGGACGTATTATAGGACTGGATCTGGTGCAGCCTGACATGGTCCACTTCCACGCCACACATCCGTTCCTCTATTTCATCAGGGAATGGTCAACTGGAGCTATCTTCTTTATCGGACAGTACATGGGAACGTAAAAAATCTAATATTGTTCCACGAAATCGCGCACCAGTCTGAATACGGGCTCGTAGCTATCGAAACGGACGGTCTGATATGTGTCGAAGATGGTGTGGTAGTACTGGAAAGCATCACCCTTCTCGTTCTCTAAGAAAATGCAAGGCACGTGGCGCTTGGCGAAGGGATAATGGTCACTGTTGGCAGCCAGGTCGCCGCGATGCAGAGCCTTGAAGTGGTGCTTCTCCGCATTGATCTTCTCAAAGAGTGAGAAGCCACGCATACCCTCGTCGCTCACTTCGCAATACTGATTGGGATTGTTGTCGCCAATCATATCGATATTAAACAGGTACTTGATCCGACTCAGTGGCACGATGGGATGCTCAACGTAGTAATTGGAGCCGCGCAGGTTGGCATCCTCGCCCGAGAAGGCGATGAAGTACATATCGTAGGGCGGGCGATGTTTGGCATAGTATGCGGCGAGGGTGACGATGGCAGCAGTACCAGAGGCATTGTCGTTGGCACCAGCATAGAAAACCTTCTTACCCAGATTGCCCAGATGGTCGTAATGTGCCGTGAAGACATAGCAGCTGTCGTGCCGCTGACCCGCAACCTTCGCTATGACGTTATAGCACTCATAGTCCTTCAGGAACTTATTATCGACATTTGCTTTTACGCGCTGCACGCCCTCAATGGCCTCAGGTGTTACCCAGATGATGGGTTTGTCCACCACCTTCTCGCCGTACGCCTTGAAAAACTTAATAGGTGCCTCCCACGTATAGATCAGTCCGGCATTGTTGCACTCACCCGCCTTTTGCAGACGTGAGAAATCCTTGCGATGCTTGTAGGTGAACCAGAACTCGCACGCCACCAGACAATTGGCGTATTCAGGCTTGGCCAAATCAGCAAACATCCGTTCAGCATCGTAATTCAGTGTGTCCACATGATAGACAGGAAACTCGCCGTGTACGCCAGGCGAATACTCTCGCATGGAGAAATCCACGCCTGCACGGAGCTTTTTGTCGTTAGCCCACATCTGCATCTTACCGCAAAACGTATTAATGTCCAACTTAAAAGGCTGGAGCGTCACTTCGTCCACACCTGCCTTCTCGAACTCCCGCTGCAAGAATCGCCCTGCCTTATTGGCACCGTCCTTGGCATAGCCGCGCCCCTGATACTTGGCACTACTCAACTCCTTAATCACCCGCTTGTAATGCGCCAGATCCTGTGCCCCAACCGTTGTGGCCGCAAGCACCATCAGAATCATTGTAACAATCTTTTTCATACGCTTCTCATTTGCTAAATCCATGTCAGTTTTCTCCAAAGGCCTTCCAACGGTCCGCGAGGATGGCTGCTGAACCAATATCTTGCGAAGAGATACTGGCAAATAACCATTCCGCATCCAACCATCACGGCATAGGTGATGCCTAAATGGTGGTAGCAGGCCAGACCGTAACCACAGAAGATGGTGCAGCCGATAATAGACTGGAGCAGATAGTTGGTGAGACTCATACGGCCGAAAATGCAGAGATGATGGAGCACGCGACGGACACCATCGAAAGCATACCATGCAGAGACAATTGCCGAGACAATCATCAGCAGGATGATAAAGTTGTAGATAGGCTTAAGCCATGATTCCAGCTCACCGAAATTCACAAAACTCAGTGCGATGACAATGATGGCTGAGCAAATCAGGATGCTATGCCAGATCTTCAGATGGCGCCCCTCGTTGTAAAAGAGCCTCTGCCGTCCTAACTGCATGCCGAGGATAAACAGACAGAGCAGCTGCGTCAATCGTCCGCTAAAGACATTGAATCGGAAGTTCACCTCAAACCCATATCGCAGGTTGGTAAGCATATTCTCCCAGAACGTCCCGTGCTCGTGTGCGCTGTTGATCTTGCCATACAGTTCCCACATGATGCTGTGGTCAAGCGTGGTGCCCGCCAGCAGACAGTAAAGCTCCACGGGCTGGATAGCCAGCAGGATGATGATGCACCACACCCACTTCGACGGCAGATAGCTGATGGGGATGAGCAGCAGACCGTAGCACGCATAGAGCATCAGGATGTCGCCATCGTAGAACGCCACGTTGATGATGCCAAACATGAACAACAGACACATGCGCCAGGCAAAGCGCCCTGAGAAGTTCTTGCCTTTCTGCTGATGATTGTCGTTCATAATGAAAAAACTCAGTCCGAAGAGCATGGCGAAGATGCCATACATCTTGCCCGATAGCAGCCAGGCCAACACATCGGCCACCGTCTGGTCGCACGCCAGCGTATGGGCTATTGGTTCCTGGGTGAAGATGTTAAAGTGCTCAACGGAGTGATACAAAATGATGCCGGCCACAGCAATACCTCTCAGGGCATCGGCCACATCGATTCGGGTGTTTGGGAGATTGCGGGTTTTATACATATATGATTCGTTTAATACCGTGTCTTTTATGTTTTGACGTTACAAAGATACACAGAGTTTCGGAAAACTCCAAATTTTTGGGATATTATGCACTCATTTGTGACGAATGGCGTAAAAACTTGCAGGTTTTTCGGGGGAATTGCTACGAATGTGCAGAATGTTTCGTATCTTTGCAATCGAAATTGCTATATTCCCTATAAAATGAAAAGATTATCATGGATGCTGACCGCCATCCTCACCTGCGGTCTTATGGTAACGTCCTGTTCGTACGATGATACCCCTGTCCAGCCGCAGACAGACGAAGTGGAAGCACTGTTGCAGCAGATGACGCTTCGTGAAAAGGTAGGTCAGCTGTTTTATGTACGTCCTGAAGTGCTCGACACCACCATCCACTGGACCACGTATGATGAGTTGATGTCGCTCGAACTGCAAGAGGTGACAATCATCATTACCGACGCCATCAGCATGGGAGCCATCACCAACCAATACAGCAATGCCGAAGCAGCCGTAGGCAGCATTATGGCAGGTGCTGACATCGTACTTGACCCCCGCAGTTATGTAGAGGCATTCGATGCTGTATTCAACGCTGTCAATAATGGCACCATCACTGAGGAGCGCATCAATCAGAGTGTCCGCCGCGTACTAAAATTGAAGAGACTTTATGGTTTAGAGTATGGCAAATGATCTTTTAACGACTAAACACTATCTGAAGACGTTGGAGGAAACAGTCCGCCAACAATGGGATCAGAAAGCGCTCTGCGACTACGAAGGCGATGCCTTTACGTATGCAGATGTGGCAACAAGCATCGAACAGTTTCGGATTTTCCTCGGCGAGGCAGGCATTACCAAGCGCAGCAAGATGGCCATCTGTGCAAGGAACTGCGCCCGCTGGGCCATGACCTTCTGGGACATCAATGTCAACGAATGCGTAGCCGTGCCGCTCCTGGCCGACTTCCACCCCAACAGCATCTCCACCTTTACGCACCACTCCGACAGCGTGCTGCTGTTCACAGACAAGGAGATCTGGGAGAAGCTCAATCCTGGGCAGATGCCCAACCTCCGTGCTGCCATCAACGTGAAGGACCGCTCGATGCTCTGGCACCGCGACGAACTGGTGGCCGAGGCTTGGGAGAACCGCAAGAAGGCTTTCGCACACAAGCATCCCACAGGTCTGAAGAAGGAACAGATCTCCTATCCTTCGGACAATATGGACAAGCTGGCCATCATCAACTACACCTCTGGAACTACCGGCAATCCCAAGGGCGTGATGCTCACCTACGGCGCCATCTCAGATACCGATGCGTTTGCCAACAGTCATTTCCCAAATGAGCCTGGCGAGACCATCGTCTCGATGCTCCCCATGGCCCACATGTACGGACTGGCCATCGAGTTCATCCATCCCAATGTCGACGGCGTGACGGTCTGGTTCCTTGGCAAGACGCCCTCGCCCTCGACACTGCTGAAAGCCATGCAGGCGGTGAAACCCTATATGGTGGTCACGGTGCCGCTGGTGATGGAGAAGGTGTATGCCAATTCCATCAAGCCCGCCCTCGACAAGATGAAATGGCTGACGGCCATACCCCAAGCCCGCAAGGCAATCTATAAGATTGTCCGCAAGAAGGTGTTGGCAGCCTTTGGCGGTCAGGTGCGTGGTTTCATCATGGGCGGTGCGGCCCTGAAGCCAGAGGTGGAGGATTGTTTCACCAAGATACGCCTGCCTTATACCGTGGGCTATGGCATGACCGAAGCCTGTCCGCTGTTGGGTTGGGAGTGGTGTACGGAGTTTGTGCCAGGTTCCTGCGGCAAGCCCGTCCACGACCTTCGCATCAATTCAGACGATCTCTGGAACGTCCCTGGAGAGATACAGGTGCGTGGCAACAACATGACCATCGGCTACTACAAGAATCCTGAAGCCAATGCCGCCGCATTTACAGACGACGGCTGGTTCCGCACGGGCGACTTAGGTCTGTTGGACGACAACAACAACATCTTCATCCGTGGCCGCATCAAGTCGATGATTCTCAACTCGTCCGGCCAGAACATCTATCCTGAGGAACTGGAGGCCGTGCTGTCTGGTTGTCCATACGTGAGTGAGTCACTTGTCGTGGAGCGTAAAGGGAGACTGGTCGCTCTGGTATATCCTGAGATACCCGATGACCTGGACATCAGCAAACGTTCGGAAATTCCTGAACTCATCCGCACCACCGCCAATAAGTCACTGCCTGTCTACAGTAAGATCAACGAAGTGGTATTTGTTGACGAGCCTTTTGAAAAGACGCCGAAAATGAGTATCAAACGCTATTTGTATCGGTAAATAAAAAGTGACTGACACCATC
>Ga0310696_10011661_pt1 | contig 10030 bp, 10 predicted proteins | sample AusTroGonzalo_MG_4_FD_203885 | JGI IMG/M metagenome (GOLD analysis project Ga0310696, IMG submission 203885) | Bovine rumen microbial communities from tropical cattle in Woodstock, Queensland, Australia - Gonzalo_02 (v2) (version 2) | ecosystem: Host-associated > Mammals > Digestive system >...
TTCCTTACGATATCTATGAGTTCACACTGGTTGAGCCGAATTGATTCCGACCGGATTGAAGGATCCACTTATGGCCGTTGCATCTGCAGCGGCCTTTTTTTTCAATCATATTGACACATTGTCCGGTTTGCGGTAGATTTGCCAACGGTTTGCATTTGCAAATGATTTGCAAATTCAGACCGGGGGTGTGACATGTGGGCTGAGATTCCCGATTATCTGCTGGATGCTCTTATCGACAGCGCAAAGATGCTGCCGTTTCTCTTCATAATCTATCTGTTGATGGAGTTTCTGGAGCACAGGGCGGGGAAGAACTTCCCCAAGCTCCTGGGAAAGACCACTGCTGTGGGGCCGTTCGCCGGTGCCCTGGTTGGTGCAGTCCCGCAGTGCGGACTTGCCGCGGCCAGCGCAAGCCTCTATTCGGGAAAAGTAATCACGCTGGGAACACTGCTTGCTGTGTTCCTCTCTTCATCCGACGAGATGCTGCCCATCATGATATCGGAGACAGTGCCGGTGCTCAGGATCCTGAAGATACTGGGCATCAAGATCGGGATTGCAATCATCAGCGGCTATGCCGTGGACCTGATCCTGCGCTCCGGACGCAGGGTGGATGAGAATGCCCGCACAGAGGCCGGGCAGGCCTTCGAGAACTATGAGCATCACAGCAACATGTTCGTCTGCGCACTCAGGAGGACTCTGGAGATATTCGTCTACGTCTTCATCTTCTCGTTCATCCTCAATCTGATCATCGGAGCCGTTGGAGAGGACAGGCTGGCTCAGGCACTGAATTCCGTTCCCGTGCTTGGAGAGGTTGTTGCCGGTCTGGTGGGGCTGATCCCCAACTGTGCATCGTCAGTTGTGATAACCGAGCTCTATCTGAGCGGAATAATCGGAACGGGCCCGATGCTCACCGGGTTGCTTGTGAATGCCGGAATCGGCACCATGGTGCTGATAAAGACCAACAAGGATGCAAAAGAGAACATCAGAATCGTGGCCTTGCTCTACGGCATAGGCCTTTTCTGGGGCGTTGCGGCCGAGCTCTGCGGCCTGGTTCTGTGAGGTGGCTATGGGAAGCGGATACAATACTGCGGGAAGGAACAGGATCCTGGAGTTCCTGATGGAGAACAAGTCGCGTGCGGTGAATGTCGGAGAAATCCTGGAAGCCCTGAAGGCCCAGGGGAACGATGTGAACATCACCACCGTCTACCGCTATCTGGAGAAGCTTTCCACAGAAGGGCAGGTGATGAAGTATGTGGCCCGCGACGGAATGCGGGCGGTGTACCAGTACGTGGATCTGGACCACCACTGCTCGGAGCATCTGCATCTGCAGTGCGTCAAGTGCGGGGCAATCATACATCTGGACTGTCATTTCATGGAGGAGCTTTCCGAACACGTGCTGATGGACCATGGTTTTCAGATCCAGTGCACCAATTCCATCATCTACGGGGTGTGCGCGGACTGCCGTGCTTGAAAGAACGCCTGCAAAAGTTTATAAAACAACTATGAAAAAAGCAGTTGTTCTGATTCTCACACTCATAATCTGCCTTGCACTCACAAGCTGTTTCCTGCGCAGGGTTGTTTCGGGTGGCACGCGCATTTCCATCGGTTCCTATGCCGATTCAAAGAAGTATTCGGTCGGCAGCTTCACATACAGGGCATCCGATGTGGACACCGTGTCGGTGGATTACATCAGCGGAAACCTGAAGATAGTCCAGTCCACCTCAAAGACGCTGGAAGCTACCGAGACATGCTCAAGCAAGCTTTCCGATTCACAGAGCATGCACTGGTATATTGACGGAAAGACACTGCGCATCAAGTTCTGCGAGAGCGGGTTCAGCGGGACCATCCCGGAGAAGACCCTTGTCCTTCAGATTCCGTCGGGAATAGACCTCGAGATAGGTGTGACCAGCGGAGAAGTAACCTTTGACACAGACGTCTATGCAGAGACGGTGAATATCGGCGCAACATCGGGTGATGTGCACATCAAGAACCTCACGGCAGGCAGAATCGAGTTCGGCTCGACTTCCGGTGATACCTTCATCGACGGTCTGTTCGCCGATGAAGTGAAGATGGGTTCAACTTCCGGAAACACCGAAATAGGTACTCTTCTGGCCGGTGAGATTGACTTTGCCTCAACAAGCGGGGCCACCAGGATCAATGCCGCGGTATGCGACAGCATCAACGGCGGCGGAACAAGCGGCAACATCTACATAGGGCTCGACAGCTGCAAGAAGCTCAAGATCGGCTGCACCAGCGGAAACGTAGATCTTTCCAGACTTCCCTCAGACGGAGCCACGGTGGACTATGAGAAGACCTCCGGAGTTCTCAAGGCCGACGGCTACATGATCAAGGGCGGCAAGATGGTGTTCGGAAACGGCGGGTGCCAGGTTTCCGTGACCACCACCAGCGGCAACCTCACGATAAGATAACAGGACCCGGATCATCCGAAACTGTTTTTACTCTTTATCAAATCGGAGAATGGTGTTATTGTGCATAGTAATTCATAGGTCACAGGAGGCTGGATATGGAAAAGTATAATGTCGGAGTACTTGGTGCCACGGGAATGGTCGGACAGCGTTTCGTCACTCTTCTTGCAGGTCATCCATGGTTCAACATAACGGTTCTCGCCGCAAGTCCGAGGTCAGCCGGCAAGACATATGAGGAGGCTGTGGGAGACAAGTGGAAACTTGATGTCCCCATGCCGGACTGTGTGAAGTCCGTCAAGGTAATGGATGTCTCCAAGGTAAGCGACATCGCGGACAAGGTTGATTTCGTCTTCTCTGCAGTAGACATGAAGAAAGAGGAGATCAAGGCCATCGAGGAGGAATATGCAAAGGCAGAAGTCCCGGTGGTGTCCAACAACTCCGCACACAGGTGGACTCCGGATGTCCCGATGGTAATCCCTGAGATCAATGCGGACCATTACAAGATCATCGATTCCCAGCGCAGGAGACTGGGCACAAAGCGCGGTTTCATCGCCGTGAAGCCCAACTGCTCCATACAGTCATACACTCCGGCATTTGCCGCATGGTGGGAGTTCGGTCCCTATGAGGCAGTCATCTCCACCTACCAGGCTATTTCCGGAGCAGGAAAGAACTTCGAGTCCTGGCCCGAGATGGTGGGCAACATCATCCCGTACATCGGAGGAGAGGAGGAGAAGTCCGAGAAGGAGCCCCTGAAGGTGTTCGGAAAGATCAAGGGTCCGGAGATCGTTGCAGACGATTCCATCAAGATCACTTCCCAGTGCATCAGGGTTCCGGTCCTCAACGGCCACACCGCCACGGTTTTCGTGAAATTCCGCAAGAAGGTCACCAAGGAGCAGCTGGTTGAAAAGCTGCGCACTTTCAAGGGCCTTCCGCAGGAGTATGACCTGCCTTCCGCTCCCAAGCAGTTCATCCAGTATCTCGAGGATGACGACAGGCCGCAGGTGGCCCTGGACGTCAACTACGAGAACGGAATGGGAATCTCTATCGGACGTCTGCGTGAGGACTCCATCTATGACTGGAAGTTCGTGGGACTGTCACACAACACGCTCCGCGGTGCTGCCGGCGGCGGAGTCGAGGCAGCCGAGATGCTCTGCAGGCTGGGCTACATCACCAAGAAGTAATAATGTTTTTCTGGACAGCACTTTACATAGAGGACAACCTTGAAGAGGTAAGGGATCAGGCCATAAGGATCGGTGAGCAGACCGGTGCCAAGTGCCCGCTGGTATTCCTTCCTCTCCATGTGTCGCTCAAGATCTCCTTCAACATCGATGCATCGCGCTCGGAGGAGTGCATGGCTCTGCTCAAGGGCTATTTCTCCAAGTTCGGGCCGTTCAACCTCGACGTGATAGGTTATGAGCACGTCAACGGAGTCATCTGGATCAGGTTTGCCGAAAGCCCGAGGCTTGCCGAGATCCACAGCCGTCTTGACGAGATGATAGAGCAGACGTTCGGCGTGGCGCCCAACGAGCTTGACCTGAAGTTCATCTACCACTGCACGCTGTTCATGGATGATGACGACAAGCTGATTCCGGCCATGGAGGAGATCACCAAGGTTCCTCTTCCGAGCAAGATCCTTGCAAGGGAGTTCCTGATAGGTGCGTCGGAGGACGGACTTCCCGGCACCTATTCCGTCATGAGCCATTCACGTCTGGGCCCGGAAGTGGACGTGAAGGAGCAGTGGGACAAGTTCAAGGAGAAAACTGAAGCATGAGATACATCGATTTCGGCCCCAAAGGCAGGCAGGTATCGGTCATCGGCATCGGATGCATGAGGATGGGGGACCTTTCCCCGGCCCAGGTGGACGATGTCATCTTTGCGGCACTGGACAAGGGAATCAACTTCTTCGACCATGCCGACATCTACGGAGGCGGAAGATGCGAGAAGAAGTTCGGAGAAGCGCTCAAGCGCAATCCCGGACTGCGCGACAGGGTGTTCATCCAGTCCAAGTGCTCGATCCGCAACGGACTTTACGATTTCTCCGCAACACACATCACGGAGGCCGTTGACGGGATCCTTTCCCGTCTTGAAACCGATCATCTGGACAGCCTGCTTCTGCACAGGCCCGATGCCCTGATGGAACCGGATGAGGTGGGGCAGGCTTTCGAGCAGCTCCACAAGGCCGGAAAGGTATTGTCTTTCGGCGTCTCCAACTTCAACCGCTTCCAGATGGAGCTCCTGCAGGGCGGACTGCCGTATCCGATCATGGCGGACCAGCTGCAGATGAGCCTGGCCCATACTCCGATGATAGACGAGGGCCTCAACGTCAACACCATGTTCGACGGCGGCGTGACGCGTGCATCCGGAACCCTGGAGTACTGCAGGATGAAGGGAATAGTGATCCAGACATGGTCACCGCTGCAGAAGGGCTTCATAGAGGGTGCCTTCCTGGGAGATCCTGCCTATGATGCCCTGAACAAGACCCTGGAGAGGCTTGCCGGTGCGTACTGGGTGACTCCGGATGCCATGGCCTATGCCTGGCTTCTCAGGTATCCCGCAAGGATGCAGGTGATCATCGGGACGATGAACCCTGCCCATATCGCTTCGGCCGCCGAAGCCGCCGAGGTGCATCTTTCAAGGGAAGAGTGGTACGAACTCTACAGGGCTGCCGGCAACAGGCTCCCTTAAGGCCATATAGACCTTCTGCGCAATAACGGCTAACATATCGTGGAAACGAGGCATCACTATGGACAACAAGAACAGACAGATCATCCTCACGGGCGACAGACCCACCGGAAGGCTTCATCTGGGGCACTACGTAGGCTCCCTCAAGAGGCGTGTGGAACTGCAGAACTCAGGGAGATTCGATGAAATCAACATCCTGATTGCGGATGACCAGGCCCTGACGGACAACGCCGAGAATCCCGGCAAGATCAGGGACAACATCATAAATGTCGTTTTGGATTACCTTTCTGTCGGAATCGACCCTGCAAAGTGCGATATCTGCGTGCAGAGCCAGCTTCCTGCACTCCATGCGCTGACTTTCTACTACATGAACCTGGTTTCCACGGCAAGGCTGTCCAGGAACCCCACCGTCAAGGCTGAAATCCAGATGCGCGGATTTGCCGACGAGGGACTTCCCGCAGGTTTCTTCGCATATCCCGTTTCCCAGGCGGCCGACATCACGGCATTCGATGCCACGGTGGTTCCGGTAGGAGAGGACCAGCTTCCGATGATCGAGCAGACAAGGGAGATAGTGGAGAAGTTCAACCGCATCTACGGAGAGACCCTGGTGATGCCCAAGGCAATGATTCCGGAGAACGTCATGCAGCGCCGTCTGCCGGGCGTGGACGGAAAGGCCAAGATGAGCAAGTCCCTGGGCAACTGCATCTACCTCTCGGACAGTTCCAATACGGTCAAGAAGCAGATCAACGGCAAGATGTTCACGGATCCCACACACCTCAGGATAGAGGATCCGGGCCACACTGAGGGCAATGTCGTATTCACGTACCTCGATGCCTTCAGCACGGACGCTCACTTTGCAGAGTTCCTGCCGGAGTATGCCAATCTGGACGAGATGAAGGAGCATTACAGAAGGGGAGGCCTGGGAGACGGCACTTGCAAGAAATTCCTCTTCAACGTTCTTGAGCAGGAACTTGCCCCCATAAGGGCCGAGAGGGCCAGATGGGCATCCGACATCGGATCCGTCTACGACATAATCCTGGAAGGAACCCGCAGGGCTCAGGAGAAGACCAACGCCACCCTTGCAAGGGTCCAGAGTGCCATGCGCATCGATTATTTCAAGGACAGGGCCATAATCAAGGAGTGGGAGAAGCTTCTCAAGGAAACGAATTCCTGAAATAACGCCTTCCCGGCCTGTATTTGTACTGTTTTTTTTGTTGTTTTCCTCAAAATCATGCCTTAAAATGTTATCAGGACTATTGTGTGAGTCGCTTCTACTGCGGCTCTTTCACTAAACTGAAAGGGGAAAAACATGGAAAAGAAACGTGGTTTTTTCAAGGCCTATCTGGAGTTCAACGTTCTGTACAAGATCCTGATAGGTCTGGTGGTCGGTGCCGTTGCAGGTGTCATCCTTGCGGCAGTCGGCGTCACAGCTCTTCCGGCATGGCTGAGCATGTTCGGAACAATCTTCACAAGACTGCTGAAGATGATCATCATCCCGATGATCTGCGGCTCACTTGTAGTCGGTGCTTCTTCAGTGTCTCCTGCAAATGTCGGTAAGATCGGACTCAGAGTCGTCATCATCTATCTGCTGACATCAGCCTGCGGAGTCATCATCGGACTGGTCATGGCAAATATCTTCAGACCGCACGCAGCTCTGGCAGCAGTCGAGGCCCTTGCAGCCGGCGCAGCAGGAAAGACAGGATCAACGGATGTCTGGTCAGTCATCTCCAACATCATCCCGACAAGCGTCCTGACATCACTGGTCAATGAGACTGTCCTTCAGGTCATCTTCTTCTCACTGGTGTTCGGACTCTGCCTCTCATTCCTCAAGATTTCCAAGAACGAGAGAATCGCAGCTGCAGCAAAGACAACATATCAGATCTTCGACTGCCTTGCTGAGGTCATGATGATGGTCGTCAGGGGAATCATGCAGTACGCACCGTTCGGTGTCGCAGTGCTCATCGCCGAAGTTTTCGCCAAGAACGGAGCAAAGGTCGCCGGCGCACTGGTCATGGTCGTGGTTGCATGTTTCATCGGTTACGCCATCCACATCATCGTTATCTACGGCGGACTGCTCAAGATCTACAGGATCAAGATCGGCCCGTTCTTCAAGGAAGCAAGAACTCCGTTCATTACGGCTTTCGTCACACGTTCTTCAAACGGAACCCTGCCCACCACGATGGAGGCTGCAGAGAACCTCGGAATCGACAAGGAAGTCTATGCATTCAGCCTTCCTCTCGGAGCCACGATCAACATGGACGGTACCGCAATCTATCAGGGTGTGTGTGCATTCTTCCTGGTCATGTCCTGCTTCGGCAGAGGCCTCACGATCGGTGAGATGGGAATGATCACACTGCTTGCAACACTGGCTTCAATCGGAACAGCCGGTGTCCCGGGCGCAGGTGCAATCATGCTCGCCATGGTCATGCAGGGAATCGGAATGCCGATTGCAGAAGGAACGGTTCTTGCCGGTGCCTATGCAATGATCCTTGGTATCGATGCCCTCCTGGATATGGGAAGAACGGCACTCAACGTCACCGGCGACCTTACATGTACCGCCTGTGTCGCAAAGCGCATGAAGTTCCTGACAAAGGATTCAGTGCTTGCCAAGTAATCATTCTTGAAAGGAGTACGGACGGAAGGCACCCCGGTGCTTTCCGTCTTTTTTTGAAATGGACAAGAAATATCTTGAAGACAGGCTCAGGGAACTGGGCATCTACAGCGATTACTACCACCGTCTGGAGCTCAAGAGCCTTGCATCGCTGCTTCCGTATGACGAGGTGGTGAACTGCATCTTCACGGGGTTCTGGCAAGGTTCCAGAAGGCTTGTGGCGGTGACTGATTCAAGGATAGTCGTCATTGCCGCCGGACCTCTGGTACAGACCCAGCTGACGGTCATCAAACGACGTGCGGTCAGAAGCTGGAAGTTCAGCAGGAAGTTCATCCTGTCAAGCGTGGAGATCGTGACCGATGACGGGACATTCACGTTCAGCCAGACCCAGGCAGGCAGGGAAAAACTGTTCAACTGGGCCATGGAACAGCCTATAAAGGAATTCGAGGAATGAAGAGCATCGAAAGGGCCATAGGAATAGTCGGCGGGGTGGGGCCGTCCGCCGGAACGGATCTGGTGAACAAGGTCTTCAGCCACACCAGGGCGGAAAGGGATCAGGACCACATAAACCTGTTCCTCACGTCATGTCCTTCAATCATCCCGGACCGCACCGGCTATCTGCTGGACGGAGGGGATGATCCCGCACCGGGTCTGGAGAAGTGCATCAGATGGCTCTCCGGATGCGGAGCCACCGCCGTGGGCATAGCATGCAACACGGCACATGCACCCGAGATCCTGGGACGGGTGAAACTGCCCAAGGGCGTGAAGCTGATCAACATGATAGAGCAGACATCCCTTTACGTGTCACGCATGGAAGAGTCATTCATGTCCTGCGGACAGGACGGAGGGGAATTCAGGGTAGGCATCCTGGCCACCTTGGGAACTCTGAAATGCAACGTCTACGACAGGTATTTCAAGTCCCTGGTCAAGCCTGACTCTTCAGTGTCCGAGGCCGTCCATGCGGCAATCTACGACAGGGAATACGGCATCAAGGCAACTCCGGTTGTTTCGGACAGGGCGCGTGATGTCGTATGCGATGCCGTGGTGCATCTGAGGGACAAGGGGTGTTCCGCGGTAATACTGGGATGCACGGAGCTTCCGCTGGTATTCTGGGGCGAACACAGCTACAATGGCGTGGAACTGATAGATCCCACTGAAATCCTTGCAATCGAGCTCGTCCGGGCCACTGATCCGGACAAGCTTGTAATCTGAGATCCCTTTTGAAATCCCTATGATATTTCATTGCGGGCCTGATATATGTATGGTAAACTGAACTACTAAGGTTCCTTTGACGGCATTGAGAGGAGACATAGGGAAGTGACTTTCTACCAGGGACAGTTCATTCTGACCGAGCTCATGATGATGGCCATGACGCTTCACGTCCTGCACTACACGGGATTCACGAAGCGTCAGAAGACATGGTTCGTCCTCACGTTCGTTGCCATAATGCTGTGTTCCGGTGCCGAGTTCGCCGTCCACAACGGCCGCTACAACCCGTCATTCGCAATTCCGCTCACCATAATCACGGTACTCCAGTTCTCGCTGTCACCGATGCTGGCGGTCCTCTTCAGCGGTGCCCTCGGAATGAGGAACCAGGGCAAGGTTGCCGTAATCTTCCTGATACTGAACCTGGCCGTGGAAATCTCCCTGGCGCCGTCCGGCGGAGTATTCTACTTCAATTCCGAAGGCTACTTCCGCGGCAATCTTTTCATCATCTACGAGGTCTGCTACCTCATAAGCCTCCTGTACCTGATCATCAACATGATCATAGTGGGAAAGCGGTTCCAGCGCAGGGACCTGGTGACCATCATCATGATCCTGGTGATCCTGATTGCCGGAATCATCCCGATGACGCTCTACAAGGTCAACATCACCTATGTGGCAATAGCCATATGCGCCTCCATCAGCTACATCTACTACAACGACCTCGTCCAGCAGGACATCAAGAAGGAACTGGTGCGCAACCAGAAGAAGATGTCCAGGATGCAGGAGCACATCATTTCCGCCCTTGCCAACCTTATTGAAAGCCGTGACATGGAGACCGGAGAGCATATCCTCCGTACCAGTGCCTACGTCAAGGCCCTGGCCAGGTTCTGTCTCAAGGACGGAGTCTATACCGATCAGCTGGACAACCACTTCATATCCCTTCTGGGAATGCTTGCTCCGATGCATGACATCGGCAAGATTGTTGTTCCCGACACGATCCTCAAGAAACCGGCAAGGTTGACGGAGGAAGAGTACGAGGAGATGAAGAAGCATGCGGCCGCCGGCGGCAGGATAGTCCGTGAAGTCCTGAACGGCGTAACCGATGGGG
>Ga0310696_10011664_pt1 | contig 10028 bp, 18 predicted proteins | sample AusTroGonzalo_MG_4_FD_203885 | JGI IMG/M metagenome (GOLD analysis project Ga0310696, IMG submission 203885) | Bovine rumen microbial communities from tropical cattle in Woodstock, Queensland, Australia - Gonzalo_02 (v2) (version 2) | ecosystem: Host-associated > Mammals > Digestive system >...
TGATAATCTCCTATTTTACATAACTCGTATTCTCCTAAATGTATAGGATATGACGTTCTTGTGTATGGAGCATAGTCTCCTATTGTTTCACTTGTATATGTACCTTTTACTAACATAGCACTTAATTTCACTGTTGTTCCTGCCGATACTACAAGCATATATTTTTTCATTGTATCGCTAAATGTTTGAGTAACTACTTTCTCTGTCACACTGTTAAGAGTAATAGTATGCCCCGCTGAATAATCGCTACTATTTTCTTGTAAATAAATAAATAGAGTTTTCCCAGCTGTTATACTTTTTACATCAATTTTAGATGTATAATTTGTTGCTTCTAAAGGTGTAACATAAGTAATTGTAGGATAAATCGCACTTCCACTATCATTAGTTATTGTTATGTATTCTCCCTCTATAGTTATATACTGTTGATTACTTAAATCAGCATAATTTAATAAATTCTTCCCTGTTACATTAATAGTATTATCTCCACTAACTATATGTACATCTTGTGGATAGTCTGGATTTGGTGCTGGTATTCCTCCTGTATATCTTTCCCAACTTGTTGCACTGCTTCCACTTTCTAGCATTGGATAAATTGTGAAGTTATAAGAAGTTCCTACTACTAAATTATATAAATATACATTATAGTCCGTTATTGCTTGTGAAGGTGTGTTAGTAGTAGAAGTTTGCCCTGCACTTATTGTCATAGTTCCTATATTTGTTGAGCCATTATAAAGTGTCATTCTTAATGGGACTGATAAAGTGCTTTGTATTGATAATACTAATGCACCTGCACTTATACTAACACTTTCTCCTGTATCTAAATATGCTACTGTTTCAGTTGCAGTTCCACTTACACTTATTGAACCATCACTATTTAATGTTGTTGTTAAACCACCACTTGTAGTATTTTTTAATTTTAATAGATTTATCCCTGTTGTACTATCTTGTTCTGTATTACCATATAGAGATAATTTCATTTTTCCCCTCCTTGTATTGTTCGCACTAATTGATGTTCCTGTAAAAATTGCATAAGTTCCACCTCCACCGCCTCCTTTGGCGAGTTTATAACTAAATAAATCATCATCTTTTAAATAATTATGGCCATTATTAGTCATTAAATATCTAAATAAATCCATTATACTTCATTCCATTCTTCACTATCTTGATTGTAAATAAACACGTCGCCTGTATCAATTTCAATAAATACCGAACCATTTGCTATTTTATTACCACCATATGTTGTTGGCTTTTCATCAGTTGATAAACCTCTTAATTCACAACTAATATATTTTCCTTCATTTGTAATATTTGTATTTTCAATTTTATATAATGATACCATTTTATTCCTCCTCTTCCTCTTCATCATTATTATTTTGCTTTTTCATTTCTTCATCTATTTGTTTTATTTTCTCATTAGCAATCTCTTCAGTTTCTCCAAAGATTTTTGTTCTATATTCAGGCCTACTAATTATATCATTAGTTACTTCTCTTAAAGCTCTAATGCTTTCAGCTTCTTTATCTTCAATAATCGAGTCATCAAATTGAATAACCATATCTTGATTATTAATTTTATCCCCAATTAACGAACTAGCATAGCATATTGAATTTACTAAATCAAAAATCGAGCTTTCATATCCAATTTCCAGCTTTTTCTTTCTTCTAAATAATTTACTATTAGAACTTACAACAGCCGTAGCTGTACTAAGATTTGTTCCATCAAAATGATAATGATTTTCTCCAAATCCTACACTATCCCCCAAAACATTCAAGCTAGTATTTAAAGCTTCAATATAATCAGCTGTTCTTAATTTATCAACATCAGGCTGTATTAAATCATCTTTAGTTGCTCCAGTTGGTAATTGGTATATACTAGCATCTTCGGGGTCAAATGTTAGCTTTTGAGTTCCATTATCATAGTTAAACATATCAGCTCTAACAAATATTCTTTTTTTACTAAGCTTTAATTCATTTTGTAAACTATCAAAAGCTAAATCTACTACTTTTAATCTATCTAAAGAATTTGCATAATGTGGTATCCCAAAAGGGCTTGAAGCAAATAGATTATTCGTTAGCAACGGTTTAAATATACTAAACCATTTTACATTACTCTTCGTATCAAACTCACTTAATGTATCCTCATTAATTAATTCAGTTAAGTTTCCATTAGTTTCTCTAAATAAGTGGTTTTTAATCTTATAAATATCTTTATCTAGTAAATGTACACTTAATACAATATACTTTTCCCCTTTATAATAATGGTCGCTAGCAAATGCACATTCAGTTATTCCTTTATTTGTCCAGCTTAGAGGATATATATTATCTACATCTACAACATCTACTCTTAATTTAGCTTCCGAAGTATCTAAAATCATACTATCCTCATTTTGAACTATATCATATACACTCGTAACTGTTGCAACTGTTCCTAAAGCCCCACTTTTTTCTAATGCTTGATTAATAATAGCATATAAATCTAAATCATCAGTTAAATCATCAAACACTTTTTGAGAAGCTTCATCTTTAAGTGAGATTTTGCATTTCTCACTCCATAAAATATCACTCCAATCTTCGCTAATTTCTTTAGCCATATTCAATGTATATCTTTTTTGTTTCAATTTTCTATTTCCATTGTAAATATAATAATTATGAAAATCAGCAACATTTCCCCTATACCAACTCTCCCATTGAGTAATATAAGTTTGAATATTATTCTTTACTTCAGGATTATAGTTATATTCTTTTTGTAAAAATCCATCTAGTTTCATCCTTAACCTCCTCTTACTATTAATTTATCATAAAAACAAAATATCGAATATTCACTGGCATCTAAATCATCTATAGGTGTCGTTCCATCATCAAGCCTCGTATCAGCTTTGTCTTCATCCCATACAGCCTGTTTATATGCTTCTATAAGATATTTACACTTCCTAAGAATAAATCTCCTTTTTTGAGCAAATAACTGGCAATCTAAATAAATTCTATCAATTATTTGTCCTTTAATACAATCTTGTACTCTTACTGGTATCCCTTTTCTTTTTAAAAAAGTATCTAATCCATAAGTTAATACTTGCCCTAATGCTCCATAATCAGCAAAAACGTGTGTAACTTTCCCATACTCTTTTACTACTCTATAATAAAACCTTTCAAAAGCTTCATACATCTCTTCAGGAGTATGCAATCCAGCCAATTTTTCTTCATCGATTGTCCATACTTCCCTAAAGCCAGTTGTAATTCCAGTAGCTTTAAATTCAGTTTCACCTTGCGTTGCTCCATAGTCTATACCTATAGAAATAATCATAAAATTTATCTTATTACCATTTTCATCGATAGGCTCATCTCTTATAAACAGCTCGGGATTATTAGCAAATTGCTTATATATAAGCCCTTCAGCTAAAACCCATAACCCGAGGATAAATCTTTCATAGAAAACTCCTCCCATACTTTGATATTCTTTTTTAAGATTATCAAAATATTCTTCATTTTCATTCTTTAGAATAACATTATCATCTAAAGTAAAGTGCCATACATCCTTATTTATCTCTTCATTATCAATAATATCAGTCTTAACCCAGTGGTTAGGAGTATCCGGATTGGTTGTAGCGTACAATTTAGCATCCTTAACACTCAATCTCGATAATAACATAGAATAAAAGGCTTCCGGTATTTGAGTTAATTCATCTACATAAGCCCCAGCTAATGTCATTCCTCGTATCTTGCTTTCAGCTCTTTCATCGCTAGCACCTTCAAGCCATATCTTTCTCCCAAATAGCATCCCACATTTTTGGTTTTTACTATAACTAAAATTATCTCCTACCAATGTTAATAGCAATCCTAAGCAGTTTCTTTCTAACGATGTTATCGTTTTCCCTACCATTAAGAACTCCCCATCGATAGGCATACTTCCTACAAATACAGCCCATTTTAATAACGATATATAAGTTTTCCCACTTCTTACACTTCCAGTTAATAAGTTAATTCTCTTATCCTCATTAAGCATAAAATCCAGTTGTTTAGGATTAAATAATTCATCTATTCTTTTTGTACTCATTTAAAGCCTCTACCATTTCACTCAATACCCCATTAGATTGGTGCGATACCTCAACTGTATCTCTTTGGCCTAAATATTGTTTACCTAAGAATATTGCCATCGCTGGATTTTTCCCAGCTAAATCATATTGTTTTCTTCTTAGGCTCATTTTAGCTGTCTCTCTACCCTTTTTAAAAACACGACAAAATTCATCATCTCTTTGCAAAGTTCTAACTGAAACTTCTAATATCGTAGCAATCTCTTCTTCAGTACAAAATATACTTGATAAGCTCTCAACCAGTTTGTAATTTATCTCAGCTTTAGGCCTTCCTATCTTCTTTTTTTCCTCCACTTAATCACCTCCTTAAATTACAGCAATCATCTTTATTAGGATTTACATTCTCCATCCAATAATCGTAATGTTCTTTAACATCTTCACATATACTTATATTAGGTATCTTAACTTTTTCTAATATTTCCTTCTTATATTCAAGTGGTAAATGATTATATCCTCCTTCTTTAAGAGTATGTTTAGAATAATCTACATTAAACCACTTCTTAATCCACGTATTTACCCTTAGAAATTCGATTATAGCCTTCTCTATACCTAGAGTATTTAACTTATCAAAATCTACGAATTCCGGTATTAAAGGGCTTAATCTAATAGCAACATCAAAACCTCTTTCTTGAAGTTTCTTAATAGCATCTATTCTTTTACTAGGCAAACTTGCTTTTTCATAATCCAGTTTTTTATATAGTTCATCATCTAAACAAGTTGTAGTTATTTGTATATGACATAAATCCTTATCATATATATCCAAATATTCATCATTTGCTACTATGTGGCTTTTAGTAACAATTAAATATCCTATTTTATACTTATTTAATAATCTAATAGTTTGATATGTGGTTCTATACTTTAGCTCTAAAGGTTGAAAGCAATCCGTCATCCCTCCAAGCCTTAAAACTTTAATTCCACTTTTTTAGCTTTTAGAATAGCATTTTTAATTTCTTTCATACTTCCAATGACAGGCTTTTCACTATTCCATAATCCTCTAAAATCTAATAAGCTCTTAGCATAACAATATTTACAATCGTGCTGACATCCACAGCCATAAGTGTCTAATCGAGTAGGGTACTTGCATTTATCTCCTTCTCCTCCACTTACTTCTTTATAAAATACACTAAAGCTTTTCATTTCTTATACTCCTCATTTAATATCTTAGGACAGCATCTATCCCAAAATACTTTATGATGTATTCTAGGATGCTTACTATTCATAATGGCTATCTTAACACAGCTAGGAGAACATATAACACTATAAAAGCTTTTTACATATGTTCCTGCATCTAAATATTGCTCAGTCATTCCACCCTTATTCTTTTGAGTAGTTTGTTGTTCTATAACAGCTTTATATATCGTAAATAGTTTCTCACCTTTTTGTCCTAAACTTGTATATGTATTAACATCCTCATTAACTCTACCAACAAACTGCAAGTTATTTTCAGTACGTGTAAAGAACGAGTTCATCGCTTTTCTTCCTAATCCTTTCTCTAAGTTGCCATTATCAGCCCCACCAATAAAATCGCCACCTTGTGCCAATGCAACGGTTAAGGCTTTACTTTTATCTAAAAAGTCCAATACATAATCGAATAAATCATCAGCATTTTTGATTAACTTACTCTTTAGCTTCCCACCATCTTTGTATTTCAATGCTATTTGTGTATAATCATCATCAAATTCTAAATAATACTCTAACTTTAACTTCTTAGCAAAATCTAGACTTGCATTTCTAGCATAAACAACCGTTCTCCTATCGTTAAAGTTATCCATAGTATCAAACTCTTTACTCTTCTTTAATTTATCAAATACAAGTACTTTATCACCATATAATCGCTTGTATTCATCTAACTGCTCATCCTCATTATCACATATAATATAATATTTCCCTGTGTATCCACTTTTTCTCAATGTACTAACACTTACAACATTATCAGCTCTTCCGTGAGATAAAATAAATACAGCAAAATTCTTATGCCTCATCATCGTTCATTATTTCCTCTAATTTATCGGTTAATTCTACATATCCATTAGCAATCGCATCTTTTATATCAATAATTACCAACGCACTCTTTTCCATAAGTTCTTGCATCTCTTTATCTTGATGTGCATAATATTCAGCTATTTCTCCATAATTAAATGCTAAATGTCGTTGTGCAGCTTTTATAAGAAAATCTTTTTGCTCCTCAGTAACGTTTGAAGCCTGAATTTCATCGATTAATTGGTTAACCTTATATTCATCCACTAAATCTTGTATCTTCGGCTCAAAGCCCTTTATATCGTACTGTGGTATCTTAATCTTAGTTGTATATTCATTATCAAGTTCTTCTTCTAACTCTTCCTCTAAGCCTTCTAAAAAACCAAATCCACTCATATCTAAGCCAATATCAGCAAGTTCAATTTCTAATAAGTCATAATTCCATTCGGATTTCTCACTTACTTTATTATCAGCTAATCTAAATGCTTTTATTTGTTCTTCATTCAAATCATCAGCTATTATGCAAGGAACTTCTTTTAATCCTAATTCTAAACTTGCCTTATATCGAGTATGGCCGGCAACTATTTCCCCATTCTTATCAATTATAATAGGTACTTTAAAGCCAAATTCTCTAATCGAATTAGCAACATATTCAACAGCTTCATCATTAAATCTAGGATTATTAGCATATGGTTTAATCTCATCTAGTTTTTTATATACTATTTCCATTACTTCCTCCATATTGAAATTATATCATTTTATATTACTTTTGTCTAATAAGCGATTTCAATACTACATAATATATATCCCCATTTAAATATTCCCATAATTTATCTTTTTGCCATTCTAATATTTTTAACTCATATATATTGTCTCTAAAACTTTGAATAACAGCTTTTTTTTGTCTTACTTCATAAATAGAAAAAGACGATAAAAGCCCTTCATAGGTATCTTTTATCGCCTCTATATTATTTACCGCTTCCACAAAATCCCATTCCGGACTTATCATATAGCCACCTCTTTTAATCCTATTATACCACAAAAAAAGACCGGAGGTAGATATAAATTCCGGCCTAATAAAGAATAAAAAGGGTTGGTGATAGAAGCATCACCAAATTAATTATATCATAATTATTTTATTTGTCTAGCCATCATCTTCATCATCTATTGCCATTAATATAATCTCTAATATAAAAACTACTGCACCTCCAAATAAATACCCTATAAAAAATCCTATCCAAAACATTATTTATTCTCCCTATTTAGATAATCTATAATTTCATTGATTTTATATTTTAATTCTGCAAGATATTCAACAACAAATTCGTTTCTATCAATTAAATCACTATAACACACTACTTTTTTAATCTTTTCTATCTTCTTATCTTCTTCTATTATTTCTACATTATAATTTAAAATAGATAGAACATTATCATAATTATCAAATACTTCAGTCATTAAAAACTTTTCATTATTTATTGTATAATCATAACTTTCTTCTTGATATTCATATACTTTTCTATTATATTTTATTTTTTTAGGCACTTCTTCTCCATTTGCTATCTTGTTTAAAATATCTATTACTTTCATTTATTCTCCTCTACTTTATCTATAACTATATCTTCTCAATGTTTCATTACTAAATATTTGCCCTTTTATTTTATCTAATTCGTTGTATCTAATACCTGTTTCCATTATTCTATGAAATACATAATCTAAACCATATTTTGCAAGTTCAGTTATATCTAATTCTATACAAAAACCACATTTAGGTGGATTTATATAAACCTCACTTTTAGATAGATAGCTATTGTCTTTATCATTGTATTCGTATACTTTAGGCATAGGGCATTTATAACCATCAAACATCAATATTATTGTATTTTTTAAATAACCTCTTTCAACACATCTTAATTTAACATCTACTAAATCTTCTGGCTTTATTTCTACAACTTGTTCTTGTGGCTCGTTAAAGTCATATAAAGTGTGACAATAAGGGCATTGATGATTATAACTATGTTGCAAAGGACTACCACAATTTTTACAATGCCTTTGTTCCATTATTTATCACTTCCTGTTTTATCTAATATTTCTAAAATTTGCTGTATTCGTTTTCTTTCTATTCCTTCATCGTGGTCTAAAAATAAGTCGTCTGCTAATATAACTGCAAATTTATCTTCTATATATTCTCTTACTTCTTTTATTATGTTATTTAGTCTTTTAGCTTCTTTGTAATAATCTACTATTGGCTCTACATAAAATGTAGGGCATTCGTCTATTTGTGCTTGAAAATATCTTGCAAGTTCATCATTTCCTTTTTCAAATAAATGTTTATATGTTCTTTGATATAATCTTCGTAAATCATTATTTTCTTTATTTAGTCTTTCTATTTCTTTTCCTCTTTCATCAAGCTCTATTAGTTTTTCCACAATTTCATTTGTTGCTGCTTCTTTTACCCAATCAGTTAAAAACATTTCTCTTATTGCTTCGTTCACTCTTTATCACTTCCTCTTTACCACAACAATAGCATTTCCATACATAATTTAATCTTCCTTTAGGACATATTATATAATTGTGAATACCCTTATTGCATAAATATTTGCTTTTAAAATATTTAAATACACAATTTATCTTTTTATGGATATTATAGGTTTCTTCTATATTCACTCTTTATCATCTCCCTATAATCCAATAAATCAATTCATAATACCATTTAATAGGTTCTTCCATATCTACGTCTTTAGTATGGCTTTTAAATAATCCTAGCTTGTATAAATTGTTATGCGCTTTCCATTCTCTTACATAACTATCAAAGCTTCTTGTTTGCGGTAATCTTCTTAAATACCTCTCCCTTATTATGTAGCCTACTTCTAAATCTAAATCCGTTGCTAAATAACTATCTTCAACGTGCGTGTTATTTTCATTAAATGTTATTTTTAATTGTGGTTTAGTTGGTTTATCCTTCATTATTAATCCTTTCTATTAATTTAACCATTTTAATACATAGTCTTATTAAATCTTCTCGACTAACTTTATAATAACATTTATGGTTATGTTCTTCAAAATTAGTCTTTATTAATATTTCGTTCAATTCATCTTTTATTATATCTATTCCCATATTTCCCAATCTCAACCACTCCCCCTGAATAATTACCTCTTCTTTGATTTCTTATCTTTTTCTAATAACTTTATTAATATAACTATATTTTTGTTTAATTCATCAATACTATTGTTAAGTGTAGTTATGTCTATGTGCCTTGTATTGTTTCGCATTTTAAAATCTTTAATTATACCCATATTGCCACCAATATTAATATCAACAATAAAATTACAATTAACTGTGGTATAGATATACCTTTATTTCGCGTTTTAATGCTCTTATTTCTTTGATTTCTATTTTCTTGGTATAATTTATCATATTTATTCTTTCGCGCGTTCTCGTGGATAATATCCATCATTTTTTCATCTTCAGTTCTATTGTCTTTGATGTACTTTTCATAAAATTCCTTTTTACTCATATTTATTCTCCTATTTCTTTTCTTAGATTTTCTAGATTATTATACTTATAGCCTTTATCATCAATATACATAATGCCGGGTACTTTTTCGTTAGATACTCCAATTACATTTTCTTTTTTCCAGTATAAATTCTTATCAAAATCTCTTTTAAATAATTCAAACTTAACCCCCAAATCTAAATTATTCATATAATCAACTATTTGATTAGCTGGTCGGCAAGTAGAAATTACAACACAATAGTTTTTCATTAACAGCTTAATATATTCTATTAGTTCTAAATCAATCTTCCCATATATTGAGCCATCTTTGTATCCATCATATCCAGTATGAATTACATTATCAAAATCAAATACTATCGTTTTCATATATTACTCCTTTTCTATAATAATTTTTCCATCCTTAGCATAAACTCTAATATTTTCTTCTCCAGTAAATCCAGCTTTTT
>Ga0310696_10011665_pt1 | contig 10027 bp, 9 predicted proteins | sample AusTroGonzalo_MG_4_FD_203885 | JGI IMG/M metagenome (GOLD analysis project Ga0310696, IMG submission 203885) | Bovine rumen microbial communities from tropical cattle in Woodstock, Queensland, Australia - Gonzalo_02 (v2) (version 2) | ecosystem: Host-associated > Mammals > Digestive system >...
AAAATCACTAACTATTACTCTAAACGGAACCACTCTGATAGTAGGAACACAATCGTTTACGTTATCCAACCTTAATAAGATGTACTTCTCTGATACGGACGAAGGTACCACGCCAACGGACATAAAAGAGTTGGATGCTCTACTATTGAACAGCACAGAAATCTTCGACTTGCAGGGGCATAAGGTCGCAAAGGCGCAGATGCGAAAGGGCATATATGTTGTGAAGACGAAAGAAAGAACCTATAAAATTGCAGTAAAATGAGACAGCTTTTAAGAATACTTTTTCTGACCATAATGATTAATGTTCAATGGTCAATGGTCAATAGTTTATCGGCACAGACGCTGAACGTGCAGGTGGGCAATGTGACCTATCAGTTTCCCGCCTCGCAGACGGGCGAAATGACCTACGCCAATGGTTCGACCGTAACCATCATGGGCAAGGTATTTAGCCTCAGCGACATCGACGTGATGACAGTGGACGACAGCGAAGTGACCGACAACTTGGTGAGTGTGGAATACAGCAACACGTCGGCAATGGTTTATATTGCCGGAAACGTGGCGCAATATGTGACACCAACCGTCAGCGGGGCGCACGTCAGCATCGCACAATCAAACACGGCTGCTGTGGACGGCGACGAGATTACTTACCAGTTAAGCGGCTCTACCTCGGACGGATCTCTGACCCTCTCGGGTTCGTACAAGTGTACGGTATCGCTGGCCGGCGTGACGATGACCAATCCCAGCGGTACGGCCATCAACATTACCAACTCTAAGCGCATTCAACTTAGTGCGAAGAAAGGCACGGAAAATACGCTGACTGACGGCAGTGGTTCGCAAAAGGCTTGTATCTATAGCAAGGGGCAGCTACAGCTTCAGGGCAACGGTACATTGAATGTAGTAGGCAACTACAAGCATGGAATCAAATCGGCTTCATATATCACCATCAAGAACCTCACACTAAACATCACTTCGTCTGTTAGCGACGGCATCAACTGCGAAGAATATTTCCTAATGACAAGCGGTACGGTAAGCATCAGCGGTGTAGGCGACGATGGCATACAATGTGATTTGGGCGGTACAACATCGACGGGTGAAACTACCGACCACGAGGACGAGGACAGTGGCAATATGTACCTTGAGGGCGGTACACTTACCATCAAATCATCAGCCACTGCATCGAAAGGAATAAAGGCCGGAGGCGACATTACCATATCAGACGGAACAATCAACGTAACGACCAATGGTCATGGTATGTGGGACAGCGACGATTCAGAGACAAAAGCTGCCAGCGGCATCTCGGCTGACGGCAATATCACTATCAGCGGCGGCACTACGACACTCACCAGCAGCGGTGGTGGTGGCAAAGGGCTGAAATGCGACGGCACTCTGACCATCACCGATGGCACGCTCAACGCCACCACGACGGGAGGCATCTATTATAACAACGGCAAGACGGAGAATACCAACTATACAGGTAATACTGATAATGTTAATGATTCGTACAAGTCGTCGCCCAAGGCTATCAAGAGTGCGGGGGCAATGACCATCAGCGGAGGTACAATCATGGCAAGTAGCAGCAAGCATGAGGGCGTAGAGAGTAAGAGTACTCTCACCATTACTGGCGGTTACGTTTATTCTGCTGCCGGCGATGATGCCATGAACTCCGCAGGCGACTTCACAATCAGCGGCGGTTATGTTTTTGGCAACTCGTCAGGCAACGACGGGCTGGATTCCAACGGCAACTTCTATATCAAGGGCGGCAACGTGATAGCAGTGGCATCCAAGAGCCCGGAGGTGGGTATTGATGCTAATACCGAGGAGCGGAAGCAACTCTACATCACTGGCGGTAACATAGTGGCTATCGGTGGCTTTGAGAGCGGCGCCAGCATCTCCAACGGCACAGCAAAGCAGACAAATTCATACAATAAGGGCAGTTGGTACGGCCTTTACAATGGCTCTGAGTTGGCTTTCGCCTTCAAGGTGCCGACAAACAGTAGCATGGGGTCATCAATGGCCGTCTATACCACCAGTACCCCTGCGTTGAAGTCGGGCGTTACCGGCAGTGGAACGAGCTTCTGGAATAGCTATGGATACAGCAGTTGCAGCGGTGGCAGTACCGTCACACTTAGCACATACTCCGGAGGAAATGGTGGACCTGGTGGCGGTGGAGGCCCAGGAGGAAGGTGGTAATATAATATTTTTCCTGTTAAATACGTTATTAAATATATGATACGTAAGTTCTGGAGAAAGTTGTCTCGGCAGGAGAATACAACATACTTGGCATTGTGGGGGTTACTCTATATATCTCCACTGCTGAGTATGTACGTGCGTATGGCTCATGACCCAAGCCTCGTTTTCAACTGGACGGAGGTCTTTCTTGTGTGGCAGAAGTTTTCCGTATTCCTGTTGTTTTTCCTCTTGCATAACATTCTGCTGGCCCCCTTACTGATTCATAATCATAAGCGTGCCCAGTATTTTTCCCTTGTGCTGATAGTGCTAATGACATTTGCCATTTATCAGTGTACCAGCAAACCGGAGGAAGGCATAAGATCGCCATACATAAGTAACCCTAATCAAGAGATTAAGCGTGAACGTTTTTTCCCACCACCTATTGTGGGCGAGCATGATATACTATCTGTAATAATGCTGATGTTGATGTTCGGTGCCAACATAGGAATCAAGGGGTATTATCATAGTCAAGACGAACGTAAGCGATTGGCCGAACTGAAGCGCGAGAATGCTGAACAACAATTGAAGTATCTGCGCTATCAGATTAATCCTCACTTTTTTATGAACACGCTCAACAATATCCACGCCCTTGTGGATATCGACCCAGAGAAGGCGAAAGACACGATTCTGGAACTGTCGAAAATGATGCGCTTCGTACTTTACGAAGGTAATAAGCAGGGCGTGTCGCTGTCACGTGAAATCGACTTCATCCGCCACTATGTGACCCTGATGCAGTTGCGCTATACTGATAAGGTGCGTATCAACACAGCTCTGCCTACAGAAGTACCTGACCGACAGATACCACCGCTGGTTCTCATCACCTTCATTGAGAATGCCTTCAAGCACGGCATAACATACCAGCATGATTCCTTCATAGAAATAAAGATATCTGTAGAGGGTGACAGGCTTCACTTTACATGCAGCAACTCCAAGACAGAGAAACATAATGAAGAAATAGGCGGCGTGGGCCTTGCCAATGTACGCAAGCGTCTGAATCTACTATATAACAAGGACTACGCCCTCCGCATTCACGACGATGTCGATGTGTATACGGTTGAACTTAACATCCCATTATTATGATACGTTGTCTCGTCATCGATGATGAACCATTGGCTCTGCAACAACTCGTTGCCTATATCGCCAAAGTCCCATTTCTGGAACTCGCTGCTCAATGTCAGAGTGCCTTAGAAGCCCGTCATTTCCTGGAGAAGGATACTGTTGATGCTATCTTTTGCGATATCAATATGCCTGACCTCAATGGCATGGACTTTGTCAAGTCGCTTGCAGCACCCCCTCTCATAGTCTTCACTACAGCCTACTCAGAATATGCCGTCGAGGGTTTCAGGGTGAATGCTGTGGACTATCTACTTAAACCCTTCGGACTTCAGGAATTCCAAAGGGCAGCGAACAGATTGAAAGATAGGTTTGAGATGAGCGGCGAACGTTCAACGGACAATGTTCAATGGACAACGGACAATGCTCTTTTCTTAAAAACAGACCACCGTATCGTCAAGATCCGCATCTCTGACATCCGCTATGTTGAGTCTATGAGCGAATATTTGAAAGTATGGGTTGAGGGTGAAAATAAGCCCATCATTACCCTACTCTCAATGAAAAAGATGCAAGAACGGCTTCCTGGTTATTTCATGCGCATTCACCGTTCATACATCATTAACCTTGATAAGGTTCAAGGAATAAACAAGAACCGCGTTCTCATGGATGCACGAACGGCCCTACCCATTGGCGACCTTTATAAAGAAACCTTACAGAAATATATAGACAAAACAATCCTGGAAAAATAAAGGGTAATGGCTTCCATGCACATTCAGTTATTTTCATGTCCGTGAACAGGGCAGTGAAGGATGACTCCTCGTTCCTTTACTGTCGCAGCTCGACAGCGCTGCTGCCGCTACTGCTGCCAAAAGCAAGGAAGTGATGAGTTTCATTTGGATTTATTTATAAGTTAAGATAGTAGAACTATGATGAAAAGAACTTTTCTCGCAGCCTTCGCACTGTTGTTGGCTATCACATTGCAAGCGCAAGAGCGCGTGAATAACCGTATGTACAATCCCGATCCGGCTCCTGTGGTATCGGGCGACCGACTCTATGTGTTCACAGGTCACGATCTGGACACGGCAACCTACTTCCGTATGCCCGATTGGCAGGTGTTTTCGACTACCGACATGAAACACTGGACTGATCACGGCATTGTATTGACCACCGCTAACTTCAAGTGGGCCAAGCAAGGCGACAATGCCTGGGCCTCGCAGGCCATCGAGCGCAACGGCAAGTGGTATTGGTATGTGGCTGCTGAGGACACTACCAAGCATCTACATGGCATCGGCGTAGCCGTAGCCGATCGTCCGGAAGGACCTTGGAAAGATGCCATCGGAAAACCGCTCATCCCTGGCGATTGGGGTTTCATCGACCCCACGGTGTTTATCGATGACGACGGGCAGGCTTGGCTCTTCTGGGGTAACAATGGCTGTTGGTATGCCAAGTTGAACGAGGACATGATCAGCATCGACACCAGCTTTGCCAACAACGGCATCTGCGACATGCGCCCCATGCTGGACGACGAAGCACAGTTCGGACCCAAATGTATGAAGATGGACTACCAGCTGCACAAGCGGGTGATGAAGACCGGTTTTGAGGAAGCTCCTTGGATATATAAAATAGGCGACACCTACTTCTTGGAGTATGCCGCAGGTGGTGTGCCTGAGCATTGGGCTTACTCTACAGCGAAGAGCATCCATGGTCCGTGGCACTACGAAGGCCGTATTACCGACGAGTCGCCAGGCTCTTTTACCATTCACGGTGGAACTATCGACTTTAAGGGCAAGTCGTACCTCTTCTATCACGACGGCATCCCCTCTGGTGGCAACGGTTTCCGTCGCACCACCGCTTTCCGCGAGTTTAAGCGTATGAAGGATGGTCGCATTCCCAAGATTAATATCGAAGCGAAATAGGCTAAAAAGGAGCTTATAATGGTCGCAAAAAAATCCCAAGGCTTCAACGCGAGCCTTGGGATTTATAATTATACAGTTATCTCAATCTGAATCCCTTCGGCCCAATTATGCAACTCTGACCTTCGGGCGAGATATCTATCTAACTATTCTTTATCCGGCTGCTGGCCGTCATGAGCCTTCCAAGCACATTCGGTTATTTTCATGTCTGAGAACAGGGCGGTGAAGGATGATTCCTCTGGCGAGCAGGCATAAATGCCGAACTGGATTTCTTCGGCTGCGGCATACATGTGGCAGATGCGCATCTGACTGAAGTTCACACCGTCGGTTGAGCACTCGATGCAGTAGTCATCCTCACGACGGGAGAAGCGGTACCACATTGTCTTGACATCGGCAGGAATAGCCGTTGTGGCCCAATCGGAATAACCCTTGTTGGTGGCTACGCTACCCAAATGCTGGAACTCCTCGTTCTCATATTCCACAGAACCTTTCAGCCAGTTCTCGCTATCGAGGTACATCACGATGCCACACTGGTCGAAGCGTTGGTGACTCTGCGTGAAGTCGGTCTTCACCACAAAGCTGAAGAATTTTTCCTTTGTCTTCATCTGCAGGACTGGCGCATTGTCGTTCTGGAAGTGATAATAGGTACGTTGCCACAGGTCGGTATGCGGAGCGGTGGTGATCATAATGGTGTCGCACTTCACTTCGTAGCCAGCAGGTTCCCTTGTCCATTGCATTGCGTTCAGGTCGATGCGCCCATCATTAGCAAGAGCCACCTTCACGTCGTCCACAAAGTTGGTTGTCTCTACCTTACTTTCTTTTCTGTCGCAGCCCGTTAGAGACGCTGTCGCTACTGCTGCCAAAAGCATGATGTTTCTTATCTTCATAATCCTATTTATTTTATCCTCCTGAGCTGCATGTCACTCATGAAGATTTATGCTGTAAGTCCCCTGTGGCTTTAGTTTTGGCGATGTTACGGTGATGTTTACGCTGTGCCTGTGCCGAAGCACCAAAAGTCAATAGTCCAAGACCAAAGAATGTAAACCAAATTCTTTTCATATCTTTTCTATTATTTAACCTCAATGTCGCCATAGCCCATGCGCTCGCCCTCGGCCAAGCGGTCGGCATCAAACTTAATGATACGGGCTTTAGTGGCAGGGAACTTGATGGTCTGCCAGATGGGATTGTTCACGATGTTTGAGAACTCGCCAGAGGCCAGTTTCGTCCAGTTGGTCCAATCGGAGGAGGCCCAAAGGGTGTAATGTGTAACGAGGCCATCCTTGGTACCTTGTGGCGGCAGGTAGCGGAAGGTGGTAAAGGTCTGTTCCTGGTCCCAATCAATCATCATCTGCTTGGGCGAGCTGAAGAAGATGTGAAGGCCAGAAGATTTCTTCTCACCCGAGTCAGCAATGTCTGCAGTTATTTCCGGAGCCAGATAAACGCCCAATTTCTTTATGATGGGTTCAGCTTTGCTGTCGATGACAGTAAAGCGAAGTTGGGTGGCCTTTATGGTAGGGAAACAGATGATGCGACGGTGGCCGATGGTGGTCAAACCGTCTTTTCCGTCTTCAACAAGCATATCGCGCAGCGACTGCCACCGGCCGTCGATTTCTGCCTCTAAAGAGAACTTCTTCACACGCTGTCCCAGCGCGATGTCTTCTTCGGCAACGAAGCGGTTTATTTCAACAGGCTTTTTGAATGTGAGGGTATAAAAACTGCTCTTGAGTTTCGGGTGTTTAACTTCCTTAACCACTCCTTTCTTGAACACTTCATCAATCATCTTCTTAAAGGCGATACCACGCAAACTGTCTGTGGGATGAATGCGACCGTTCGGTGCTATGGGGAAATTCAGGAGAAGCGTGGAGTTCCGTCCTACAGATTTATAATAGGTATCCATCAGTTTGGAGAGGCTCTTCACATGCTCATTCTCGGTCTCGTGGTAGAACCAGCCCGGACGAATACTGGTATTTGTCTCACCAGGACACCACACATCACCATCCTCCACACCAAAATGCAGCATGTGCCACGGAGCATCACCTTTCGACGGCATCAGACTCCAATTGGTCTCGCCTACGTTACCAGCCTCGGTACCTACCCAACGTAGGTCGCCACGGTCACCACCGTCGTTCCAGATAACTGCATTTGGTTGCAACTCACGAATCATCTTAAAGGTTTCTGCCCAGCCGTAGTAGGTCTTGCCATCGATGCGGCGCGTCTCGTTAGCACCACCGTACCAGCCGTCACCACCATTGGCTCCATCGAACCACACCTCGAAGATGTCACCGTACTCCGTCAGCAGTTCACGCAACTGGTTGCGGAAATAGGTGACATACTCAGGACGACCATATTCAGGATGGTTTCTGTCCCAAGGCGACAGATACACGGCAAACTTCAATCCTTCTTTTTTGCAAGCATCAGCGAGTTCCTTTACCACATCACCCCTACCCTGCTTCCAAGGTGTGTTCTTGACGCTATAATCCGTGTATTTCGATGGCCACATACAGAAGCCGCAATGATGCTTGGCCGTGAAGATAATGCCCTTCATACCAGCCTGTTTGCAGACACGAGCCCACTGACGGCAGTAGAGGTCAGAGGGATTGAAGAGGCTAAGGTCTTCATTGCCGAAGCCCCACTCCTGATCCGTGTACGTGTTCAGCGAGTAGTGGATGAACGCATACATCTCCATCTCCTGCCAACGTAATTGATTCTCTGTTGGCAAAGGACCATTGAAACTGTTTGTCTGTGCCCAAGTGGCAGTTGCAGCCATCCCACATGCCAGCAGCGCCAGACACAGTGTCCGAAATAGTAGCGATTTCATGATGCTTTGATGATTGGGGACATCTTACATACTTTCCTTCAGTATCTCCGTAATATCCTCTTTGGTTAAGTTTAGATAACCTGCAGGATAGACCACAGTGGTTTCGGTGATACCAGGTATCATCTCAGCGGTGGCACCGAGGGCGCTGATGGTGAGGGGCAAACCAATCTCCTGCATCCAGTCCTTCAGAGCTTGCAATCCAGCCTCGGCTATCTGCTCGTCAGTCTTGCCATCTGTTGAAATATTCCAAACGTTCTTGGCGAAACGAACAAACTTAGGCAGACCGTTCTGCATAGCACGACGATAGTAGGCCATTGATACTGAGGCCAGTGCATAGCCGTGAGGGGCATGCGTCCAGGCTCCTACGCTGTGACCAATCATGTGAACCATCCAGTCTTGCTGCTTGCCTTTACCCACGAGGGTGTTCAGCGCCCAAGTGGCAGTCCACATGATATTGGAGCGAGCCTCATAGTCCCGCGGATTCTTTACGGCGATTCGACTGCTGTGGATAACTGAGCGCATCAAACCCTCAGAGAGATAATCGCTGGTATTATCGTCGAAGTCAGAGAAGTACTGCTCCATGATATGGTTCATGATGTCATAAATGCCTGCCTTCATCTGGTTGTCGGGAACGGTCATCGTGAACTTCGGATTCAGGATAGAGAACTTAGGCATCAGACGGCTGTCGAACACGTGGCCCATCTTCAGCGTATGCTCAGCATCAGTAATCACTGTGCCGGCATTCATCTCCGAGCCCGTCCCTGCCATTGTCAGAATGCAGCCTACGGGCAGCAACTTCTGGTCTGCATCAGGGTTCTCCTGCTTCAGCCAGAACTTGTCCCAATAGTCGCCCTCGTAATACACTGAGGCTGCCACAGCTTTTGAGTAGTCGCATACGCTACCACCACCAAGGGCAAGAATCAGATCCACCTCGTTCTCACGGGCAATCTTCACGCCTTCACGTAGTTTCTCCAACGTGGGATTGGTCATCACGCCCGGATTCTCCACGATAGTCTTGCCAGCCTCTTTCAGGATGGCCACCACCTGGTCGTAGATACCATTGCGTTTCACACTGCCGCTGCCATAATTCAGCAGCACCACGGGGCCGTAGCCCTTCAGTTCGTCCTTGAGGAAGTTCAAAGACTCATCACCAAAATACAATTTGGTGGGATTGTAATAAGAAAAATTACCTAACATGTTCGTTTTTATTTTTTTGATGTGAATAATTTCTTTTTCAGCCATTCGCGGACAGGCAGGTCGTAGAGCTTTAGGGCTGCATAAGCCAATCCTACGGCAAGGAAGAATATGCTTACGGCTACAAAGATGTGCATGCCGAGAGGTGCATCTTTATGGCTGTTGGCCCAAGCCATTTGCATGTAGATGAGCGGATAGTGGGTGATGTAGAGGGGGAAGGAGATATCGCCAAGGAAACGGTTGATGGCCTTCGTTTTTCCACCCATTACGCTGCTGCCAGCTCCAATGGCCACGATAAGCGGGAAGCCGACGAGGATGCTCGCGGCCTCGTAGAGTCGGCAAGCTGCTGTGCACTCAAACCCATTGACAACATTACCGCCCAAATCATTATAATCTTCTTCATTCAATTATAGCGTCTTGTATTGTTATTTGATACTCTATAATGCTATTTCCATTAGAATTTGCTTTGCAAAAATAACAAAATTCGGAGAAATCTTGTAATCTTACAGAACGAAATAGGGATATAACATGAAATAATCCATGCAGAATCATCAGTTTGTCCATATATTGGAAGTACGAAACATCGTAACTTTGCACCCAGAGACTAAAAACGATAAAAGATATGCAAGGTTATAACAAGGGTTTTCTGTATTTCATTTGTGCCGTATCGGCCATGGGCGGTTTGCTTTTCGGCTACGACTGGGTAGTGATAGGCGGTGCCAAGCCGTTTTATGAGTTGTATTTTGCCATCAGCGAATCGCCGGTGATGCAAGGCGTAGCTATGACTACAGCTCTGATAGGCTGTTTGGTGGGTGCTATG
>Ga0310696_10011666_pt1 | contig 10027 bp, 17 predicted proteins | sample AusTroGonzalo_MG_4_FD_203885 | JGI IMG/M metagenome (GOLD analysis project Ga0310696, IMG submission 203885) | Bovine rumen microbial communities from tropical cattle in Woodstock, Queensland, Australia - Gonzalo_02 (v2) (version 2) | ecosystem: Host-associated > Mammals > Digestive system >...
ATGATCACGATTGACAAATGTTTGATTGAGATCGTTTTCAAAAATTGAACGAACTATTTGTCCACCTTTATGACCATTACCAAAAATGAATTTGATTTGTTTTCTTCTATAGTCATAAAAGAATACACCGCACTGAACAAAAGGATTTACGGTACTGTCATGTTTATATTCAACGAATTTAGCATGCCGTCCGTTCGCCTTTCTTGGATCATTAATATCAAAGTGAGCAGAACGTGCACGCTTTTTAGCTTGTCTATGTTTTTGCTGAGTTGAAATACCAACGAAATTGGGTTTGATTTCTTTATCAGTCCTCATAAATCCAATATATTCAATCGCCTGATCGACATCCATGAAAAGACAAACATCACCATTGTGAAGAATGCGACCCGACCGATCAAAGACCTGATAAGATTCGGTAAGATGTCCAAGAATTTCAGTTGTTCTATCAGCAATACTCATTTTAAATCAAATCCAATGTCCAATAAATACAATCACCAACAAAATCAATTACCAATAAAGTTGTTTGAATAGTAAGATCAATTAAGATGCAAACCATATTTAGAATCCTAACAGTTCACAAATCGTTTTGAATTCAGCATCATTGATCCAGAAAGAACCCCACTGTCCACCATCAAAGATGACATTATATCCTCTACGACGACCGGGTTTATTACCATAAGTTTGATTTCCAACACGATGCTCCTTGATACATTTAATTGCATCAAGACGAATTATTTCAGACCAAGTTTCACCGGTATCGCTGAAACGGCGATCAACTTTGATGAACTTTTTATCTGGGCTAACTTTCATTTTCAATTTCCTTATAAACGATTTATGTTTCTGTATTAAAATATAACATCTGTTTTCAAAAAGTAAACTTCACTTCAGTTAAGATGATGTCAAAATATTCAACTTCATTTTAACTCTTTTAAAGCGGTTAACTTTATCTTCCATATAATAACAAAAGAAGAAGTAGAAACTTATTCCACCTCTTCTAGAATGAAGTTTTTTATTTAATTTTATTACTTCTCTTCAGCGGAAAGCGAACCAACGGTGTTTCCATTCAAGTCAAGGAGCGGCCATTGATCATAAATGCTTCGTCCCTGATCAAGATCTTCAATAATTTTTGACAGAATTCTTTTGAGTTCAATATTACGTTCCATGCGTCCACTACCAAAAGCCGCCGAAGAAGTATCAATACGAATATGAATTTTTGGAATCATTTTGATTATCTCCATTTAACAAACTTATTTATTATATTCTAGAACTTTAAGTTTAAAAAACTGGAGGGAGTGTTTTCACCCCTTCCAGTGAGGTTTTAGGTTTTCGACGGTAATTAATCCGCCACCCCAACCGCAGGCGTCTGGATCGCCGTTTGGGCGATCTCCTTCATCTGATTCTGCAGCTCCTTGATCTTCTCATTCTTCTCAGCTTCCAGCCGCTGCAGTTCGGCTCCCTTCTTCATACGGATCTGATCAATCTGAGCATCAAAATCCTGGGCCGTGGTCTGAGCGGTCTGTTTCCAAGTGGCTATGACCTGTTCCATCTCACCGCGGAGGACCTCAATGGCCGAGATGACGAACTGATCATCGACCTTTTTGCCGATCATCGAATTGAAGACCACCTCTGGATAATCAGAAACCTTGCGGCCCTTGAGGAACTCATAGACGATCCGATACTGCTTTTCGGTGATCATGATCTTCGGAGTTACTCTTTCCCAGTGCTGAGCCTTGGTGAATTTTTTGTCCTCCTCTTCGGTCAGCGGAATGATGTATTCCTTGTGATCATATTCAGAGGTGCTCAGCTCACCGGAACGAGTCTTCTCAATAAGCATATATTCGGATCCATTGGAATCAACCTGGACTCGTGCCTTCCACATCTTCTTGAGAGCATCGGCCAACTTATTCTTAATGGCCTTGGTGACTTCAGCCACACCGGTCGCAACCCGGATATTAGAGCTGAAACCCCAGCTGTTCTCAAAGTAGAGACCCACTTCATTCAGATCATTGATGGAGATCCGAGCCTTGGCCTTGCAGAACACCCCGCCGCCTTTTTGGTCATCACTCCAACACCGACGAGCACGCATCGGTCGGCTGTCGGACAGGAAGTAAAGGACATTGTTGAGCAGCAGAGCACCCAAGCGTGAATTGATTCCCAGGTTGGTGAAATGATACTCCTCATGAGTCTTAATCTCATTTTCCTGGGTACCAGTAAGAACCTTGATGCTGTTAGCGGACGAACTCATTTTTTAATCCTTTCAATTGGTTTTGGTTGATATTATAATATAACATCTCAATTCAAAAAGTATACTGTTAATCACTCTTGGATGAAGATTTTTTCACCAACCTCGATAGCCGGTGCTTTGTCCCGTCCTGCGATGGTCCACAGAACGGGGATGTCAAAGTTTTCATCAGCTCTAAATTGTTCACATTCACCATCAGTGAATATCACAGCGGCGTCAACCTCTATGTCATTCAGTTCCAAGTAATTGAAGATCGGATGGAGCCTAGTACCACCGAAGCCCTTGAACTCAATCGGATTCTCAGGATCCAACGGATTATTCTCATCATAGAGAGTGTAATCCTTGACCTCCGTGTCACACTGAATAACGTGGAGCTCATAGGAGTCAAAGTTCTTCGTGATTGCCGATAGCTCTGTCAAAAATCTCTGACAGAGATCTTGGCAAGATCCACTGGTATCGATCCCAATCGCAATCCGCATATTATCTCCGGTATGGCTCGGAAGATAGGTCCCAGAATAAGCAAATCTCTTATTCGGACTGTTCCAATTGGATTTGTTCTGAAACCCAGCCGTGATGAATGCAGCCAAGAGTTCCTTCCAAGGGAGTTTGGAGTCAAGGAGCTTATTCACCTGCTGCTGAATATATCCTGGAAGAGTGCCGCGGGACCGCTCATAAGCCTGAGCCGAACTAACAACAGCTTCACGGACCTTCTCAACAGCTTCACGAGCATCGGACTCATTTTTGATTTGAGCCGGCTGATAATCCTCATCAGCTCCTTTCTCACCGTACTTATCCTCGGCTCCATCAGCCATTGCCTCTTTCAAAGCTTCTTCCTGGTCCTCAGTGGAGTCAAAGTGCTTATCAAACTGACCATCACACTTCTCTTTGTTGTCCTTCTTCCGACCCCGTTTTGACTTAGCCTTGCCATCATCCTGAGAATGAGTATTGGATTCTTTCTCAGTCTCATCCTCAGTATCGTTATCAGCGGAGCCGTTACCATTGCCGTTCTTCTGAGCTTGTTCCTGAGCCTTTTTCTCAGCCGCTTTCTTCAGTAGCTCATAATATTCTTCGGCTGACAGATTATCAGGGAAGTTGAACTGACACTTACGAGAATGATTGCCGTTCGGAAAGATCACTTCCTGCGGCGGAATAAATCCATCAGACTCAAGGATCTGATTGACCTCCATATCAGTAGCCACATTGAACGAGTTATGATCCGTATATTTTTCACCGCGGATGAAGTGCAGCATAACGACGTGCCAAAATTCATGGCCCAGAACAAACTGAATTTCATCCGGAGTGAGCCGCGAAAGGAAGTCAATATCGAAATAGACCGTCTTTCCATCGGTCATCGCCGTCCGAACTCTTGCATCCCGAACCGGAATGAGATCCAAATTCATAGCAATGTGACCAATGAAGGGGTGCTTATTCAGAATCTGAAGGCGGTGATAGACCAAAATCTGACGAGCGGTTTCTTTCAGTTCAGCGAGCTTGGTATCAGTCATTTTTCCGTTTCCTTATGTGGTTTGATTGTATATTATAATATAACATCTCAATTCAAAAAGTAAACAGTTTTACACTAAAAAGGCCGGAATAATCCGGCCCATTTTGATCTATTAGAGAGTACCGAAGGTGGGAGTAGACCCAGTCATGAACTTCTTAGCCACCGTCGGATAGTTCGGATTGGTCATGATCTTCCGCATGGCGTCCATCGGCTTCACCTTCTTATTGCCGAGCATGGCAGCCTTAATCATCATGGCTCCGAAGTCATTCGGCATGGCAGCCAGGACCTTGAAGAAGCCATTGACTCGGTTCTCAGCATCCTTCTCATCAGTGCCGTTCCACAGATGATAGACCACTGCGGAGACCACGGCATACCGACGATCAGCCTTGTCCGGGAGAGTGAACACCGCGGATGGATCAGTCATGACTTCGAGGATCGAGTCAAACTCGGCACTCATCTTGAAGAACTCCATGAACTCAAGACCGACACCGTTGCCGATCAAACCGTAGACCACCTTCCGCAGCAGTTCCGTGTTGCCGTTGAACATGGAGATGCAGTTGCTGACCCGCTCCCAGGACCGGGGGCTCGGCCAACCCTGTTCCAAGTTCTGTCCTTCCATCTTGAAGAGAAGATTCGGACGGTAGTTGATGAAACCGATGACGGCAGGATTGATCTCATTGCAGACCGCCCACTTGACCCAGTCTTCCGAATTGGCTTCCACCTCGAAGTGAACAAACCGGTTGGCGAGAGCTGAACTCATGGTCTTAACGACCGCACGGTCACAAGTTCTGTTGCCGGCAGCGACGATCAGCCAGCCATCGGGGAGAACATAGTTGCTGTTCGGAATCCGACGATCCAGGACCACGGAATAAGCGGCGACCTGGCAGTCCGACGGAGCCGAGGTGATCTCGTCCAGCAGAATGATTCCCTTGGACTTCATATCACGGGGCCAAAAACTCGGGACGTTCCACTCAGTCATACCATCCTTGACCGACGGAAGACCGGCAAAGTCAACTCGTTCCATCTGAGCGAGACGGACATCGATGAATCCGATGCCGAGCTCCTGAGCCACGGTGCGGACGATGGTGGACTTACCAACTCCCGGCGCCCCACGGAGCATGATAGCCGGAAGAGCACCAGCCAAATTCGGATTGGTGATCAGCGTTTCCGCAGCCGTCTTGATGATGTTGTGGATCTCATCCGAAGAGACCAGGTTGTGCATGTCGATGGTAATTCCGTTAGCAGCCATTTTTCAAATCCTTTGTTTTGGTTGTGGTTTGTATATTATAATATAACACTTCAATTCAAAAAGTAAACTTACACGGCAAGATCAATGCGAATAATTTTTATGGAGTCACAGGATTCTTTTGCCTTTTCAGCGGCCTCTTTCTTTGATGTTGCGATAATGGTGCAGTTATTTAGAGGGGCCTCCAAATACTCTTTGCCCTTAAATCTCCAGAAAACAGTGTATGCTTTCTCTTTCATTAGTTGATCTCCACTTCTTCAATGTTCCACACAGCACCATAGCGTCCACCATCAACAATCAGGGAACGCTTTTCATAATCTTCCTCATCAATTTCCATTTCCATAGCGGCATCCCTCAGGTTGTCAAAATCTTTGACATATTCAGCCTCAGCCTCGTCCTTTGTATCAAAAATTCCGAGAACATGCGGAACAAAGTTGCTGTCATAGCCAGTGTCCACAACGGTGAGAACATACTTTTTCATGATGAGCCTTTCTTTTATAAATGGTTGATATTAGAATATAACATTCCAATTCAAAAAGTAAACTTCTTGCTTAATCACAATAACGATAGTCTTCGGAGATCTTTCCAAATAACCATCCAAAGGAATCCATTTCATTCAAAGCAATGTCCAACATTTGGAAGTATTCCTTGGCATCCAGAATATGTCGGCTGGTTTTACCATTCTCAACAACTTCAATGTCCACGTGTTTGCAAACCCACTGAGCATTCCACTTCTGGTAGGTCCGATAAGGATAACAAGAAACAATGTTATAAAGATCGATCTCACGAACATATTCATTGCCATCTTTATCATTACGAATCAACTTAAGAATGGTGTCCATTTGAAAGTCTCTCCTTAATTAGTTTGATTGGATATTATAATATAACATCTCAATTCAAAAAGTAAACTTACTCACACCATCCACAAAGAGCCTCTGCTTCAGCAAGCTCCTTTTTACTGGGAAGATAAACACCATTCTCATCACACTCATGAATGATGTACTTGGTGCTGAACATATGGCAAAGCGAACGTTTCCGATCCTCACGGTACCAATTTCGCCAACCTGCGGCGTATTGTTTCAATCTCTCATCAGACCGAGAATTGGCCAGCTGAGTCTTATTCATGGCAATAAGATCAAGATTAATGTGAGAATCATTAGGCTTAATGAGATTGTCATAAATCAGCCTAAGAATGTGATTCTTGTGATCACCACCACGAGCACAGAACGAAAACAAACCGTAATACTTCATTTGAATCTCCTTAATTGTTTGTTTGTATATTGAAATATAACATCTTAATTCAAAAAGTAAACAAGCGGGTTTCTTTGATAGTGATAAACACTTTTCCCCACCCCTTGGGGTAAACAGTGAAGAAATACTCCTTTCTGCAACTGGTTGATATTATAATATAACAGAGGACTTCAAAAAGTAAACTATTTTAATATCTTGGTACGATATTCTTCTTGAAGTTTTCTTATAGCAGAATCACGAATTTCAAAAACAAACATCCAGTCCAATAGACGTCTTTCAGTCTTTGATAAAATGGTATTGATTCTTAAATAATCTTTTGAAGATTCACCTTCTGAGTAAATGAAGTCCAAATATTCCATAGCACAACAAATACGATTTTCAATCTCGGTATATTTAGGAAACTGAAAACCAGATTCATCTGATTCATTATACTCAAACTGTAAAAGCTTTTCATTGATGATATGCTTTAAAACAGACCGAGTATATCTCTGGTAAATTTCAAGCAAATTTTCTTTCTTAAGGCGGGCAAACAATCTCAGTGCATCAGCTTCATCAAAGTTTTTAAAATCATCTTTAATCATTTATCTTTTCCTTTTCTATTATAATATAACAGAATAATAAAAGAAGTATACTTAAGACTTTTTATTAGATAACAACTTCCAAAAATCTTGACCATATTTTTCTATAACATAATTTAAATAAAGTTGCATATCATCTTTATATAAAACTTTTAATTTTAATTCTTTAGGAAATGACTTTATTTTTGCATCTGTCATTTCACTTTTATATCCTTTAATTTCAATAAATTCATCATTAATAATAAAATCTGGATAAAATCTTTTTTCTTTATTAGCTAAAATATAATTAAATCCTTTTTCATTTCTTTCAAATTTTATATTATGTTCAAGATTATAAATTATAAAAGCAAGTTCCCAGCTGCTATCACACCAATATTCTTTATACCAACCTCGTTTAAATCCTTTATTTGAAATAGTCCCATTTGGTCTAAAATGTGTCATTCCATATATAATTTTATCTTTATCTTTAATTGAATGATGGTCACCTAAACGTGATGGAATTAATTTACCATCTTTATATTTTTGAGATAATCTTTTACCACGTTCTTTTAATAAGTTATTATTAAATTTGGTTAATCCTTTTGACCAACCTTGCTTTTTTCTACTTTCTTCTGTAAATTGTTCAGCTCTTAATTTTCCATTAAAAACTTTTCCATTTTCTGAATATAAAGATTTTATTTTTTCAGCATTCTTTTTTCTATTAGCAGGACATTGTGTTGAAAATTGATGACAACACCATTTTCCATTTTTAAGTTGAAAATCTGCATGTTCTCCACAATAAGCACAAATATTAGGTTCACATATTTCTTGAATATGTTTAATAAAATGTGATGAACCTAACTCTTTAGCTTGATTCCATTGATTTTTGGTTAATTCGGAATTTTGTTGTTTTCTAGCAGGACAGGATGATGAAAATTTTGAACAACACCATTTTCCATTTTTAAACTGATAATTAGCAGGTTGTCCGACAATAAATACAATAATGCTTTGAATTCATTTTTATTATCCTCTATTTTAATCTCGCAATTATATTTATAATTTAATTCAAATTAAAAATAAAAAAATGTTATGAACAATAAAGGATAAATCCAGATTGCGAGATCTTTGTTCACAACATTTTATTTCAAATGGTAGCTGCGATCGGATTCGAACCGATAACTATTCGATTTTAAGTCGAATGCCTCTGCCAAGTTGGGCTACGCAGCCATTCTTATTCAATTTTTAATCAACCACGGAATTATTCCTCATTCCGTATATTATATAATATAACCTTATAAATGAAATAATAAACAAGTTAAAAGGCGGCAACAAGCTGTCGTCTACTCTCAATAAAACGGTTTGCCATCATCTCCCACTGATCAAAAAGAAATGTTAGAACCTTCTTTGCATCAGATGTATTCTTTGCAAGCCTGAATACTGTGTTTGAAACCGTGGGATCATATGTATAACGATATTCAGTTCCATCATTACCACGAATATTGAAATCAAAAATTTCATGGGCAAGTTCACCTTCACCAACGGTACGAGTTAGAACGCCATCAACACGTCCCTCAACGATAAGATGTTCCCAATCCTGCTTCCAAGAATCAGAATTAAGATTTAGAAAATAAACACAAGCATTAGGACCAAATGCAAATAGAATCTGTTTCTTATTCATTCTTTTCATTTCCTTTCTTTGAATCATATTTATTACAAAGTTGTTCATGACTGATATTTTCTTTTTCATTCATGTATTCAGAAAAATTACCAGTCTTAACATACTTTAACTCATTAAGAACCCAGCGTTCTTGAAGTACCTCTTCTTTGAGGTTCGACTTTTTATAGATCTCAATAGACTTTTCACATTCAGCTATTGCTTCATCAAGACGTTGAAGAACTGCTTTATTGGATTTGAAAAATCCCCAACCCATTACATAACCTCATGATTGGTCTTGACATGCTTACCAATCTGCATCTGATCAACCTTCCAAACTTTACCAGAGGCCTTCGTCTCAGCATGAATATCCTTCAGCATTGTAGGACCCTGGAAAACCTGAATGCGATGCTTGATGTTTGAACGATCATTATAATGACCATTAATAAACTTCCAAACCTGGTGCATGTTATTAATCTTTTCAGTACCAATCTGAGTACCAGCATCATCAAGAATATTAACAGTTAGATTCTTAACTGAAGTATTCTTTGTAGCCTTGACTGCATTAAGAACTCCAGTTGAGACATTGTTTACTTTGTTCATTTGTATTTCCTTTCTATGTTTAAGTTAATTTAATTCATCTTTAGTAAACGGCTCAAACTTTCTTTTCATGATCTCAACCTTTTCCTCAGGGACACCATGAACATTCTGAAAGTTTCCAACACAAGTATGAACATCAATATTGGCACCAAGTTTTTTAGCCAACTCAATGTACTGCTTACGATCTTTTTTATAAAGAGAGGTGTTAGAACAAATTACGGAATAACCATTTTTAAGCTGTTCAGCAACTTTATCGAAACACCACTTATGAGCAAGAAAAAGTTTCTTAGGATCCCACTGATAGGAGCCTTTTTTCATGAAAAACATATCAGCTTCAAAAATCTTAGGAGCATATCCCAAAGCATAAACAAGTTTCTCAGACAATTCTTTAGCAAAAGTAGATTTTCCAGAGCCAGGAATTCCAATTATCAAATAAAGAGTGGGTTTAGTCTTGTTCATTTCTTTTCCTTATTATAATTAAAATCTTCACCGTTACAAATCTTTTCAGTGAGAATCATTCCCATGCCGGAACAAAGTTCACAATCATAAAAATTCTTTTCATTCATTCCATAAGACCAACCCTGACATTCAGGACAAACAATATGCTTCGCTCCACATTTCGGACAAACATACATATGATCAATAAGATCGAGACCAAGTTCGCTCTTTCCCTTAAACATGTCTTTTGAGAGATTCTTTTCAGTAATCTCTTCTCCACATTTTTGACAATGCCAATTATTCACTTACTTATCATCCTTCTTCAAAATATATCCAGTACCTTTACAGTGCTGACAGTTTTCAAAATCAGCTTCAGTTTCGCCTCTCCAACCTGCCTGGTAATAACCTTTACCATTGCAGATCGAACAATCAACAAAATGAGCTTCACATGCAGAACAAACATATTCATGTGAATCCTTTATTTTAGTAAGAAAACCGGTTCCACAAGTTGGACAAGCTTGAAATTCTTTCTTCA
>Ga0310696_10011667_pt1 | contig 10026 bp, 10 predicted proteins | sample AusTroGonzalo_MG_4_FD_203885 | JGI IMG/M metagenome (GOLD analysis project Ga0310696, IMG submission 203885) | Bovine rumen microbial communities from tropical cattle in Woodstock, Queensland, Australia - Gonzalo_02 (v2) (version 2) | ecosystem: Host-associated > Mammals > Digestive system >...
CCGAGGCGTGTTCGGCGATCGCTTTCTCGATAAGCCCCGACACGTCGTTGGTCGCCGCGGCGACGCCGGCCTTCACTGCGTAGAAAATGGCCTTGTGGGTCGAGTTGCCGTGCGTAATGATCACGGCACCCGGAACGCCGAGCAGGGGAGCGCCGCCGTAGACCTCGGGGTCCATCTGCCTCTTGAGCGCCTTGAAGGCCCCCTTGAGGAGAAGGGCGCAGATCTTGCGGAAAAGGCTCTTCTTGAGCTCGGTCTTGAGCCATCCGCCGATGGCATGCGCGACGGACTCCACCGTCTTGAGGATCACGTTGCCGACGAAACCGTCAGCCACCGCCACGTCGACTTCGCCGCCGCATATGTCGTGGCCCTCGATGTTGCCGACGAAGTTGACGCCCTCGGTCTCCTTGATGAGCGGATAGGTCTCGTGCACGAGCGAATTGCCCTTGCAGTCCTCCGTCCCGATGGAGACGAGGCCAACCTCGGGATTGGAGCGGCCGAGGACGGCCCTGGAGTACACGGACCCCATTATCGCCCACTGCGCCAGCCACTCGGGGTGGCAGTCCATGTTCGCCCCCGCGTCAAGCAGGAGGAGCGGACGGTCCGGCGCCTTGGTCGGCAGGATCATCGCGATTGCGGGACGCTTGACGCCCTTTATGCGCCCGAGCGTCAGGATTGCGCTTGTCGCGACCGCCCCGGAGTTTCCGGCAGAGACGAACACGTCCGCGCGGCCCTCCTTGACGAGGCGCATCGCGACGTTGATCGAGCAGTCCTTCTTCTTGCGGACGGCGTCGACGGGCTCGTCGGACATCTCCACCTCGTCGGAGGCGTGGACGATCTCGAGCGAGCCCTTCTCCTGCGCGCGCTGGAAAAGCTGCCTGCGGTCCTTTGAGAAGGAATCGATCTCCTTCTGGATGGCGGCCATCTGGCCGACAAGGAGTATCTTGACGTCAGGTATGCCGCAGGCGGCCTCGACCGCCCCGACGACAATCTGCTTGGGGGCGAGGTCGCCCCCCATGGCGTCCAGCGCTACTCGCGTCATGGCGAATGCCGCGGAGACTTATTCCCCGACGGAGACAACCTTGCGACCCTTGTACGTGCCGCACTTGGGGCACGCGCGGTGGGAACGGACCGCCGCGCCGCACGCGGGGCATGTCGACACCTGCGCGAGGATGGGCTTCTCCAGGGAAGCGACGCGCTGGCGCTTGCGCATTTTCGAGACGCGGTTCTTGGGACTGGCCATTTTTCTACTCTCCTTAGCTTTCTTTCTTCGTTTCTCGTCTAACCTTCAATCCGTCAAGCGCGTTCCATCGGTCGTCGGCCGGTCTTTCGACCTTTTGCTCGATCCCAGGACATGTCTCGTCGCAAACCGGGTATGTAGGTAAGGCGAGTATTATACACTCTCTTGCGTCATTGGTCAAATCGGCCCATTCGTCTTTTTCGCCGACTTCGAGCGAAACCGTGAAGTCGTCGACGTGGACGGTCGTGTCGAAATCCTTGCCGCAACGGCTGCAGGCAAGCGTGAAATCCTGCTCCAGCCGCCCCCTGACGAGGAGTTCCGTGCCGAACTGCTGGACGTGAAGGCGGTAGCGCACGCCCCCGAAGGGATGCACGAACTCATGCTCGTAGTCGACGATGTCCACCTCGCCCTCGAGGTCCTCTCCCTCGGGGTCGAGCCGGGCCAAATCGACCAGCAACTTGTCTTCCATCTCGTCCATGTCTGCATATTATACCAAATTCGGCGGGCTCCCGTCACATGCGCCGCGTCCAATCAGCAAAAAAAATGCCAATCGCCGCCCGCAAGCCGAAAAGGCGAAAAAAAAATCTCACAGACCCCATTGACTTACGGAACGAAATATGAGATACTATTCCGCGTTCTCACTTATGGGGATATAGCTCAGTTGGTAGAGCGTCTCAATGGCATTGAGAAGGTCAGGGGTTCGACTCCCCTTATCTCCACCATCCGCAAACAGCGTTTCGCCCGGTAAAACCAAGGGTGAAGCGCTTTTTGTTTTACAGCCCGCCCAGGATAGGCTACCGGCCGATGCAGAGAAGGACGACGCCGAGGACTATGGCCGCGAGGGCGAGCCCCTTGCGCACGAGGTTCGTCTCGTGGAAGAACTTCGCGCCGAGGAGGAACGTCAGCACGACGGAAAGGCGCCTGATGAGCGACGCTGCGGACACCGGCACGCCGGGGGCCGAGAGCCCCCTGAAGTAGAGCCAGTCCGCCGCCGCGAGGAGGATGCCGACGAACGGGATGGACCACCGCCACTCGAAGGCGTCGCGCCTAAGGCCGAACACGCGCTGGACCGCGAGCGCTGAAGCGTAGAACACGACGAGCCCGCACTGGAACAGGAACTGGACCGTCTCGACGTTCGCCGCGCGGACCTGGAAGACGTACTTGTCCCACATCGAAGAGATGGCGGAGAAGCAGGCCCCGGCGATCGCGCACCAGACGGCCCGGCTGCGGAAGAAGTCCAGCCCCTCGTGCCGGCCCGCCCACGAGAAGACGAAGTATCCGGCGAAGACGACCGCCATGCCGATCGCCTGGACGGGTCCGGGACGCTCCCCGTAGACGAAGAACGCAGCGACGAACACCAGTGCGGGCGCGCTGGCCCTTATCGGAGTCGCAATCGATATGGGAAGAGTCCTGAGCGCGAGGAACGTGAATATCCACGAAGTCGCGACGATGGCGCTCTTCGCCGCGGAAAGGAGGACCAGCTCGCCGGTCACCGAGCCGGCGGCGCCCAGCCTGCCGGAGGCGGCGAGCCCAGCCACGAACGCGAGGCATCCGAAGCAGGTGGACAAAAGCAACGTGGGGAGAACCGCGTTCTCCCTCACGCTTGCCTTCTTGGCAAGGTCGTAGAGCGCCAGGAATGCGGCGCTCGCGACTATCCACAGCGTCCAGTCCACTCGTCAGCGAAGCTCGTCCCTCAGGAGGGCGCGGGCGGAGCCGGCCCCCTCGAGGAGCCTCTTGAAGTAGCCCTCAATCCTGTCCGCCAGAGGCGTGGACGTGAGGTCGAGCCCGAAGATGGACGCGTTCGAGAGTATCCCGCGGAGCTGTCCGGAATAGCTGGACGGGTCGTTCCAGACGATGCCGGCTAGCTTGGACTGGAGCTCGTCCTTGAGCGGATCGGCGGAGACCTCCATCGGCTCCCCGTTGTCGTCCACGGCCAGCAGGTAGCGCATCCACCCCGCTATCGCGAGCGGAATTGCCACAAGCGCGCCGAGGTCGCGTCCGGTGGCGATGTAGCTCTTCACCGTCTCGCCGAAGCGGATCCCGACCTTCTGCGACGTGTCCGTCGCGATGCGGCGCGGATCGTCCGGCATGAACACGTTGGGAAGCCTCTCCTCGACGACCTCGTCGATGAACGCCTTGGGCGAGACGATGCCTGGGTCCACGACGACGGGGAGGCCTTCAACGTAGCCGAGCCTGCGCACGAGATTCACGATGTCGGCGTCCTGCATCTCCTTGCAGATGAGCGTGTAGCCGAGGAGGCATCCGTACATCGACATGGCGGTGTGCAGCGGGTTGAGGCAGGTCGTCACCTTCATCTTCTCGGTCTTGTTCACGGTGGCGCGGTCCGTCATGTAGACGCCCGCCTTCTCGAGCTGGGGACGTCCGTTCGGGAACCTGTCCTCGACGACGAGGTACTGCGGCTTCTCGGCGTTGACGAATGGCGCGATGAACGTCTTCTTCGACGTGACGATCGGGGCCATGCCCTCGATGCCGAGCTTCACAAGCTCCTCCTCGACTTTCGGATGGGGGCGAGGGGTGATCTTGTCGATCATGGACCAGGGGAAGGAGACGACGGACTCGTCCTCGACGTATGCGAGGAAGTCCGCGGGGGCGAAGCCCCTTTCGACCCACGCCCTGCACATCTCGACGACGGACGCCTTCAGCTTCTCGCCGTTGTGCGAGCAGTTGTCCATCGAGACGACAGCCATCGGGAGACGCCCGGCCCGGAAGCGCTCGAGGAGAAGCGCGGCGACCGCGCTCATCGCATGGCGGCTCGACTCGGGCCCGTCGTTCATGTCCGCCTCGACGACGGGGAGCAAGGAGCCGTCGGGCTTCCTGAGCTGGTAGCCCTTCTCGGTAATCGTGAAGGAGAGCATCTTGAGGGACGGACTGCGGAAGATCGCCTTGAGGCCCTCCCTGGACTCCTCGTCGGAGAAATCGACCTTCACGCCCTTCGCGACGCCGGCAAGGACCTCCTTCGTGACCGTTCCGTCGGGGTTGAGGAGCACGTTCAGCGTGAGGTTGTCGTGGTCGGTGTAAATCCTGTCGATTATGTCGTAGTCGAACGTGTCGCACGCGATTATGCCGGTCTTCGAAAGCCCCGCGTTGAGGAGCCTCTGGGATATCGACCCGATGAAACCGCGGAAAATGTTGCCCGCGCCGAAGTGGACCCATTCCGGCGCCCTTTCGGTCTCGGAGCGCATGGCCTCCACATCGAACCCGGGAAGCGCCACTCCGGCGGACAGCCAGGACTCGGTCTCGTTCTTTATCGAATCAAGTGTGAGTTTCATATTCCATCTCCGTTTTTCGCAGCCAGCACCAGTGCACGGCTGATTTGAGAAATATTATAGCAAATCCGCATTTGACGCGATATAGCAAACGAATACGCGCTTATAGCATCATTCAATCATCGCCCCGGGGCTCAGTCCATCGTCTTGCGGGACATGACAAGCCCGGCGAGAAGCGAGAGCAGAAGCGGAAGCGCTAAGAGGTCCAGCGCGACGGCGCGCACGAGCTCGCCTGCCGAGACGCGCCTGTCCTCCGCGAGTGCGTCGACGGGGTTGAAGGAGCCTACCGGACTCGTCGCCTGTTCCATGAACCTGGTGAGGACGAGGCCAATCTGGTCCTTGCGGTTCGTCTCCAGCTCGTACGGATACTGCTCCACGATGGTAGAGCTGACGGACGTCATGAAGAGGACCGCCATCACGGCGAACACGGCGACGCTCTTGCCGAGTCCGGCGCCGAGGAACATGGATAGCGAGACGATCGCCGCGAGCACGCAGACGTCCACGACGACCGCGAGGAGGAGTCCGTATGCGAAGACGTCCCCCTTCTCCCTGCAGAGAAGCGTTATGTCCCGGCGGGGCCTGAGCATGAGGGCGTTTTCGCCGCGGTTGGCGAACACGAGCTCGGAGGCACCGTCCGGCGCTGGCCCGCCCTTGAGCGGAATGGTGACGACGGCCTGCGTGATGTTGCTGACGCTCGCTCTCATGTCCCCGAAGGAGAAGTCGCCAACGACGTCCTCGCGCGTGTTGAAGAGGGTCGTGAAGCGGAGGCGGACGGCAACCGACTCCGACGAGCCGGCCGGGACCGCGGGGAACGTCCACCTGGCTGTCTCGTTCGTCGAGACGGTCTGGTAGTGGTCGACGGCCTTCTGCGTGAGGAGCTTCACTACGGCGGACTTCTTCGCGCGCTTGACGTTCTCGGGCGTATGCGGGTCGGCCATGTAGACCTCGTACATGCGCTCGGCCTCCTCCCGGGGGCTCTCCATCACGGGCGAGAGGACTCCGTAGCAGGGCCGCGAGGGATCGGTCCTGAGAAGCGCGATTCCGGCGGCGACGGACATGACGAGCGCGCCGGCGGCGGTAAGCGCGGCGATGCGCCCGAGCGCGACGACCGAATGCCTGACCGGGCGCACTAGCGTGAGCTGGAGGCGCCTGAGGGCGCGGTCGGACGAGATTGAGCCTGCGGCCGCCGCGCCGAGGCAGGCGGCGAGGAGCGCGAACACCCCGCCCAGGGAGTAGCGCACGAACACCTGGTGAGCGCCGTCCGCCGTGCCGTCGTCCGCGACGAGGCGCGGCACGAGCAACATCCACGCGGAGGCCGCGGCGAGCAGCAGCGCAAGCGCCTTGGAGCGGACCAGGGCAACGAACTGCATGGCAAAAATCTCGCGGAACGCCTTCATTTCAGGAACGGGGCGACTTCGAAGCTGCGGCCCTCTCCGACCTTCGCGAGGAAGAATTCCTCGAGCGACGTGCCTATCTCGCCTATGCGGCCCTCGGCGACGGACTTGCCGTGGTTGAGGATCGCGACCCTGTCGCAGACGTCTTCCGCGTCGCCGAGCAGGTGGGACGTCATCAGGACCGTCATCCCGCCCTTGGACAGCGTCTTGACAAGCGTCTTCACCTCGTTGGTCGACACGGGGTCGAGTCCGCTCGTGGGCTCGTCGAGGACCAGCAGCTCCGGCTTCCCGACGAGGGCGCTCGCGAGGGCTACGCGGCGCGCCATGCCCTTCGAGAAGCCCCCGACGGCCCGGTCCGCCACATCCGAGAGCCCGACCATCTCGAGGAGCTGCCGCGTACGCTCGGCGGCCGTGCGCCTGTCGAGGCTGCAGAGTCCGGCATAGTACCGCAGCGTCTCGCGTGCGGTGAGGAACGGATGGAGGTAGCTGAGCTCCGGGAGATATCCGATCTTGGCGCGGGCCGCGATGGAGCGCGGGGGGAGGCCGAAGAGCGAGATGCATCCGGCGGACGGCTCAAGCAGTCCGAGGACCATCTTGATCGTAGTGGACTTGCCGCTGCCGTTCGGACCGAGGAGGCCGAACACCTCGCCCTTCACGACCGACAGGTCGAGTCCGTCGACGGCCTTCACGGTGGGCCTCAGCCAGAAGTCGCGGAACGTCTTCTCGACGCCCTTGAGCTCTATGATGACCTCGCGTTTTTCCTGCATGGAACCTCCTGACACGATCAGAGACCGCCCTCCACGTCCCTTCTCTCCAGCGTCTCGGCGCCCAGCACCGCGAAGCCCGCGGCAAGCGGCGCGGTTGCGACGAGCGCCAGCGCGAAATGCCACGCGGGGAGGGAGCCGCCCTTGTAGAGGACGTCGGGCAGGCAGTAGTTGCCCATTAGAGGAAGCGCCGCGGCGAAGAGAAGCCCGGCGGCGGAAAGCGCCGCGTTCGCGCGCCACCGCGCGGCGAAAGCCGCCGAAGCCGCGGCGAAGACGGCGGCCGGGAGAAGGAGCATTGCGGCGACGGGCAGAAACCTCGCTGCAAGGCGCGCGTCGAACCTGTACGCGATTCCCGCGACGGAAAGCGCCGCCATGAGCGCGTTGGCCGTGATGGTGAAGCGGAACCCAGCGAACCTGTTGAGGATCGCCGCGAGGACCGGCGGAACGACGGCGGCAGACACGGCCAGGGCGAAAGAGACGCCCCATATCGGCCTTATCTCGCCGCCGCGGCGCATCAGCGCGCCGCCGATCTCCGCACCGTTCACGACGGTGAGCGAGACGGACGCGAGCGTCACGGCGAAGACGAGGTACGCGGCGTACGAGCCGCACAGCTTCGCGAAGAAGAACATGCGCCGCGAGACCGAGTGCGAGAGGGCCATCTGCATCGTGCCGGACTCCACCTCGCGCCGGAACGTGCGCACCGTGCAGAAGACGGAGTAGGCCAGCCCCCCGACAAGCAGGGCCGACAAGCCGGCGTCCCTCGCCATCCGCGAAGGGTCCCCGAACTGATGATAGTGAAGCGCCGGCGTCAATGCCGCCAGCGCCATGGAACTCATCGTCACCAGAAGCGCCAGCGGCTCGGAGAGGACCTCCAGCGCCGTGGCGCTCACTATCGCGAAAAACTTCCTCACGTCAGAAAACCAGGCCTCCGCAGAAGGCGGGCGTCTGCGTGACTTCGTAGAGCTGCCACATTAGGAAGCCCATCGCCGCGCAAGCCGCCATCTGGGCGAGAAGCCCGAGCACCTGGGGCACCTTGCCGACGTCGGGGATTCGGTCAGGCGGACATCCCTGTGCCTGCGGAGCCGCAGCCGGCGCCGCCGGGATGTCAGGGATGTCGGCTATGTCGGGTATGTCCGCCACGCCGTCTGCAGGAGCCGGGGCCGGGGCGGGCGCGGCGGGCTTCTTGACGCCGAGCTTGCCGGCGGGGCGAGCCGCAGGACGCGCGACCTTGAGCGTCTTGCGCTGGGTTATGTTCGCGTCGTCCGGCGCGGATGCGGCGGCGTCCGGCGCGGGTTCGGGCGCAGGTGCCGCAGGCGCAGGCCTGCTCAACGCGGAGCCGGAGGAATTCTGGACGTCGACCGGGCGCTTGATGCGGATTGTCTTCATCGGGGCCGCCTCGTCGTTGACAGGCGCGACGCCCATCGCGTCGGACAGCGAGATGCGGGCCGTGCGCGACTTCGACGCCTGCTTCTGAGCCTCGGTGAGCGACTGGTCGGCGATGATGCCCGTCTTGTGCAGTATGGCCTGTTGCGGGATTTGCTGCGTAACGCCCTTCAGCTTCTGCGTTATGTTCTTGAGCTGGTCCACGGCCGAGGACGCCGGTTCGGCCGCCGGCTTCTCCGCCGCGGCCTGCGTCGGAAGCTTGATGGCCGGACGCGACACGGTTGTCGCACCCGCGACCGGCTTGCGGATGATGGGCTTCAGCTTGAGGGTAGCCGCGTGCGCGGACGTGGCTGACGCCATCGGGTTCGACACCGGCGGCTTTGCTGCGCTGATCGGACTGGCGTTGTCTTCGGCCATTTCTCGCCTCCTTGGGGTTGGATGCTTTTGTTTAAGGTCCAGGTCAGACCGCCATCACCTCGGCCTCCTTGGCCTTCAGCTCGGCGTCGATCTTCGCGATGCCCGCGTCCGTCGCCTTCTGTATCTTGTCCAGCGCGGACTTGAGGTCGTCTTCGGAAATCTTCTTGTCCTTCTCGAGCTTCTTGGCCGCGTCGTTCGCGTCGCGGCGGACGTTGCGCATGGCGACCTTCTGCGCCTCGGCCTGGGTCTTCGCGACCTTGACGATCTCCTTGCGGCGCTCCTCGTTGAGCTCGGGGACCGTGATGCGCAGCACCTTTCCGTCGGTCTGCGGCGTCACGCCGAGGTTGGCGGCGAGGATCGCCTTGTTCATCTCGGCGAGGACCGTCGGGTCGAACGGCGTGATCTTGATCTGGCGCGGCTCCGGCGTGGAAATCGTGCCGAGGTTCTTGATCGGCGTCGGGCACCCGTAGTACTCGACCTTGATGCCGTCGACCATGGCGGGGTTCGCCTTGCCGGTGCGAAGGCCGGCGAACTGCGCCTTGAGCGCGTCGAAGCTCTTCTGTATCTTTGCGTTTGCGTCGTTCAGGACGTCGTTTACGGTTTCCATCGTTTTGCCTTTCTTGATTGAAATCCTCAGCCTTTTGAACTCACGAGCGTTCCGACGGCCTCGCCCTTCACCACGCGCTCGAGCGCGTCGCCGTCGAAGAAGTCGAACACGACGATCGGGATGCCGTTGTCCATGCAGAGCGCGAACGCCGCGGAGTCCATGACCTTCAGCCTCTTCTCGAGGGCGGTCTCGTACTTCAGCGAGCCGTACTTCTTCGCCTTGGGGTCCTTCTTCGGGTCCGCCGTGTAGATTCCGTCGACCTTCGTCGCCTTGAGGAGCGCCTCGGCGCCGATCTCGCTCGCCCTGAGCGCTGCGGCGGAGTCGGTCGAGAAGTACGGGTTGCCCGTGCCGCCCGCGAAGATCAATACGCGCCCCTTCTCAAAGTGGCGCAGGGCCTTTCGCTGGATGAACGGCTCCGCGAGCTTCGGCATCTCGATGGCCGTCATCACGCGCGTGGGCACGCCGATGGACTCGAGCGCGTTCATCATGGCAAGGCCGTTGATGATCGTCGCGAGCATCCCCATCGAGTCGCCCGTGACGCGGTTCACCCCCTTGTCCGCCCCGGTAAGTCCGCGGAAGATGTTGCCGCCGCCGAGCACTATGCCCACCTCGACGCCCATCTTGTGTATCTTCTTCACGCGCTCGGCCATGAACGCGAGATTCTTCGGGTCGATGCACTCGCCGGTCTCCCGGTTGCCGAGGACTTCGCCCGAAAGCTTCAGCAGAATCCTGCCGTACTTCACCGTTCCTTTTTTACTCACGCCGAATATTATACGATTTTTCGTTGGAATAGGCAATAGACAAGATGCTGTTTCGGATTTTGGAGTGCACCGAGACTTTTATGCACAAGAATGCGGATTTTCAGCATCGCCACGATTCCACATATACGCCTCCATATGTGCCGGCAGATTGATTTGCGCCTGCGGCGCGTCGGACC
>Ga0310696_10011668_pt1 | contig 10025 bp, 4 predicted proteins | sample AusTroGonzalo_MG_4_FD_203885 | JGI IMG/M metagenome (GOLD analysis project Ga0310696, IMG submission 203885) | Bovine rumen microbial communities from tropical cattle in Woodstock, Queensland, Australia - Gonzalo_02 (v2) (version 2) | ecosystem: Host-associated > Mammals > Digestive system >...
CAAACAGCACATAGCGGAAGATATGGTGATTGAAGCAATTCTGGAAATGGTCTCCTTCCCCGGCGGCGACAAACTCGTCATAGCCGCAGATACGGGGATCAAAACTGTCGGCCGATGCATCACTGTAGGAAATCTTCACCGAATCTCCGGCCTGCAGACCCGGGAACTCCACGTCCAGAAGGGCGTTCACCACCTTGCCGAAATCGGCCAGCCAGCGGCCTTCCCCGAGGGATTCCACCGAAACCGCTGTCACGATTTCCTGAATCCGGCAGGGCTCGCACATCTGCATACTGGCCGTAATGCCTTCTACCTTGACCACGTCCACCGGGGCCCATTCCGGATCGGCTCTGTTGTCCAAAAGCTCTCCGCCAAATCTATTGGCCCTCCAGTCACCCAGGTCCGAATAGCCATTCCAGCCGCCTTCCCAGGAGGCGTCGGTCCAGACCTGCGGCTCTCCGTCCACATCCAGTTCGGCCTTTACCAGACCGCCTTCATAAATGGCATCGAAGGTGGCTTTCTTGTACCAGCCGGAGCCAACTGCCAGATAAAGTTCGTTATGGCCCTTCTTGACCAGATCACTCACGTCATAGACCACTATGAGGGAGCGCTTGTCCAACTGCGAAACGGCCGGCTGAAGCACGGCATCCGTCACCTTTTTCCCATTCAGATAGGCCTCGTGATAGCCCAGGGAATTCACGTACAGAAGGGCTTCCCCAGCCTTTTTTACTTCAAACTCCTTCCTCATGAGCGAGGCCCTCCCCTCTCCGGGAACGGCGCCTATGTATTCGCCTTTGAGCTGGTCATCGCCAAGGATACCTACCCCCATGCGCTGCCAGGGGCTCCAGGCCGATGCCTTGCCTTCTTCATTCCAGATGCGCACACGCCAGCGGGTCTGCTGCCGGGACTTCAGGGGCTCTCCAGCATAAGGAATCATCACCTGCCGGTCACTCTCCACTTTACCGGACTTCCATAGTTCCGGTCCCACTTGTATCTCGTAGGCAGCCTGTTGCATGGGCCTGTCAGAAGCTATCTTCCAACTGAAATGCGGTTGGGCGCTGTCAATGCCCAGCGGTTCCACCAGCCCTTCACAGCGGAGGTCATACACTTCAAAAGCGGGCTGGCAGGCGGCCAGGGCCAGCAGTACTGCGATAGCCAAGCGTGTACATAACTTATTCATAGCCAAATATTTATCTATTTACCCATAGGCATTTTAACCCAGGGGAATTCTGTTATATTCTTTTCAATCAATCATTTACACCCACGGACATTATACTCACAGGGCCCAGAAGACCCGAGGTTTGCAATTCATCCGAGGCGGTCCAAGGCTGGATGTTGGTCCAGGTTCCCCGCTTGTCTTCCGGCAGGGCCTCGTCGGCGATAAGACGGTTCCGCCAGTTGTTGTACACGGTCACTTCCATGGTATTCTCCCCTTCCTTTACCAAGCGGGTTATGTCCAGACTGTAAGGGAAAGTCCAGACACCGCCGGCGGGCTGGCCGTTCACTTTCACATCGGCCAACACCATCACCTCTCCCAGATCCAGTTTCACGCAGGAAGAGGCCGGGAGGGTAAACTGCGTCTTGTACACGGCTTGACCGGAGTAATACTTCACATCGGAGTCATCACTCTTGCTCCAGTCCGTGAGCGTTTCAAACGTCCGGCTGAAGCCCGGCTTTCCGGCCGAAGGAGCGAAGTCCACTGTCCAGGGTTTATCCAGGACAACGATTTCCGTGGGCTCAACAGCCTCCGGGATGACAGTCTTGGCAAATACCACAAACATGCTCTGGAGAGGTTCCAGGTGAAGGGTAGTACCATTCCAAGCTGCACATTCACCGGTAAGCGGGTTCCAGAGCTGGGGCTGAAGTCCGACGGGAACACGGAACGTGGGCTGCACCTCAACCGCCTCCTCTTTCTGGTTGGCCACAAAGTAGATTTCCCCGTGTTTGCCAAGGGTACGGTGGATGAATACTACAGAACTGTCACCCGGACACTGGAAATCGGGGACTACTCCCAGATTGAGCAGAACGGTATCCAGTCCTGCACCATCGGCAAGGGTCAGCGGTTCCATCAGGGCGGCCAGTTCTTTTACGCGGGCATCGGCCTCCCCATAATTCTGCAGGCTGGGGGAACGCTGCGGGAGCGGACCCAGGACGGGAAGGCCCTGTTTCTCAAAGTCATAGATGCATTCCAGCATTTCCGGGCGCATGGTTTCCTGCTTGGGAAGCACCAGCACGCGGTATTCCATGCCGCTGTCCAGCACCAGCTTTCCGTTCCGGACCCGCGCGTGGTTCTTGAGTACGTCGGCATTGATGTAATCGAAGGAATAGCCTTTGGGCAGTTCCGGGTCGCAGACGCCCGTCATCTTAGGAGCATCTTCGCCGATGAAATAGGCCACATCGGCCACATATCGGCCTTGTTGGAGAAGGTAATTGCAACGGCGGAGGTAAGTTATAAAGGAGCCCATACCCTCATACCAGCTGCTGTTGCGGTTGAATTCGTTGCCAAACCAGGCGGCCTTGCCGGGCTGGCGGTCATCGGCCTGCTGGATATACAGATGCAGGAGCGTGGCGTTGATGCCTTCGCAGAAGAAACGGTCCACGCGCTGTTTCATTACACGGGGATAACGGCTCCAAGGCTCGCCAGCAGCCGTACAGGACTCTGCCCAGACCCGGTTTTTGCCGTAGATATGGCCGCAGGAGGAGGCTGCGCGGTTCTCAATGTCACCCAGCGTGCCCTCGCTCCAGTATTCGCCGGCTATCTGGTCGCTCTGGCCACCGTACAGCAGGAACTCGCTGGGGAAGCCCCAGTGGCCGTAGCATTCCAGCCAGGTTTCCATCCCGTCCTTATTGACCAGTTCCCGCAATCCGCCCACATAATCGTAGGCCACGCGGTCGGCCACCAGGCGCCTCATATCCCACAGGAAGCGGTCGCTCTCATCCATGCTTCCGACCACAACACCCTGCAAGACAGGGAGATAAGGAATGGGGTCATAACCATAGGTTTGCTGGAAGACCTTAGCCATGTCATCCGTCCAGTTCTGGCTGCCGGTCTCGTAACTGTCTTCCACCACCACCTTCCAGGTACAGCGGTCCTCCGGCGGAATGCGCCGCAGAAGCTCACCCACAAAGGCATCGTAGTGCGCAGCCAGGTATTCCTTGCTCATCTTGTCCACTTCCAGGCCCGTGCCTTCCGGGACGGCCGGAGAATTGGGAACGCCGGTACTCTCCATATAACTGGTAAGCACGGTCCACTCCCCTTCCGGAACCTTCCAGACCAGTTTTCCATCCTTCAACTGAGCCGTCAGGTCCACCAGGGCCGATGGATCCACATACAGGCCCGTCGCATCGGATTCGGCCGGAGTTTCCCACATATAGTAATCCCACAGCGGAAGCGGCTCCTGGAACATCCGGGCCAGGGATTTGTCGGCATACCGGTCCACTACCGGAATGTCGGACAAAGTAACGGTCAAGGTATCGTCCGAGGGCTCATCCATCACCAGTTCAAAGCAGGTGGCCGTCTGCGTGGGCAGGGCCAGCAGATAGGGTGCTAGCGGCTTGAACCCGGTATTGGGATTGTGGTTGTGGCGGTCGTATTCAAAGGCCAACAGTTCTTTTCCACCGGCCAGGAAGCGCAGCGGGGTCCAGCTGTCTCCCGTTCCTTCAATCTTCACGGAGCGCACCGGGAAAGGCTTGCTCAGACGGAAGGTCTGGCGGAGCGCCTTCCCTTCCCGGGTCCGGAAGGTCCAGGACTGGGACTGCCCCTTCACGGCAGGATACGCCTGGATGCGGATAATCCGGTCTCCGGCCACAGCCGGCAGGGAGAGCTGCTGCTCCTGTCCATTGCCCTTAAGCGTCTGGAAATGCGCCTCCACATACTTCATGCTCTGTTCCGGAGTCACCCAGGGGCCGCCGGACTGGCTCCAGCCCGGGCAGTTGAACATACCCAGTTCTATATCCAGATCGGCCGCCGTCTTCATGGCGGTATGGGTAATGTCCCACCACTCGTCGGAGAACAGCGGCACGCGCATTTCGGAATCGTCGTCCGTAGATTGGTTGCCAATGAAAGCACGGGTAATACCCACCCGCTTCATGGCTTCCAAATCCTTGATGACACCTTCCTTGGAGATGTTGTTGTCCAGCCAGTACCAGTACACAGCCACCCGGATGGAATCCGGAGGGGTCTGGAAGTTTTCCCGCATGGCCGACCAGGGATTCTGGCTGCAAGCGGTCAAAAGAAGGAACAACGGAATCAGCAGTCGTTTCATATCCTTTTCACGCCTTTCGGGAGCTTGACGGAAGATTTCACGCTGCCATCGGCCTTCTTCTCATGCCGGACAGATATAACGCCGTACGGTGTGGGGAAAGTGCCTTCGGCCCAGTCCAGATTGCCAAGATGCGGTTCTATGCGCACTTCCTTGAAGCCTACGCCCACAGGCTGGATGCCCAGTACATGCTCGCTGAGCCAGGCTGTGGGACCGCTGGCCCAACCGTGGCAGAAACTGTGGCGGAGGCCCACGTAGCACCAGGCGCCGCCATCGGCATGGATGTCAAACTGCCCCTCGGGGACCACCTCGTCAATACGGCCTGCATTCTTGGCGTCGTTGTAATTGAAATCTTCCCAGAAGGTGGTGGCGCCCAGGTCCAGCATACGGCCCCAGTAAGTGGATATCAAATCCATGGCTTCGGCGTAATGTCCACCCTTAGCCAGCGCCTCCAGCAGGTAATACCCCATGAAGGAGGTAAATTTCTCCGGACCGTTTTTAAGGATAAGGGCCGATGCTTCCTCCGCATCCACCATCCCCTGAATGGACAGCAGGGCTGCGGCCTGACTGTTGCCCACGGTATCCGGAACATACTCCCGGAGCCGGCCGGCGGCTTCCGCACACTCTTGCTGCAAAGCGGTGTCCCCCAGCCAGGCGGCCATATCGGCCCCGGCCTCCAAAGCGCGCACGCTCAAAGCCTGCAATCCTGCGTGGATGACATCCGGAAGGTTATTGGAAGGCCAGTCTATGAACCGGCGGCTTTCCTGATAGTTTTCCCGGGATCCGTCCAGATTGGCCATCACCGTATGGATAAGCTCCGTCAAATAAGTCTGTTGTTCCTTCAGGTAGGCAAGATCTCCATACCACTGGTAAAGGTGGTGTTGCAGGATAATCCACCAGAGCGAGTAGGAGCAGATGCCGTTCATCCAGTCGTCGGAAGGGGTCTTGTCCCTTACATAATCCAGACTCTTTTGCACTACGGACAGGTTACCGAACACGGTATTCAGCGTCATAATTTCCGGATGCATGTCTCCCATCCACACCAGGCGGTCGCGCTTGATGCCATCCCACAGATAGTCCTGCATGCACAGATGCACGGTGTAGGCACCTGTCTGCCAAATCTGGTTCAGACGCTCGTCAGAGCAGTGGAAGCTTCCCAGGTATGGAGCGTCCCGGTAGGTAGAAATGGCCCTCACGGCCACTACATCCACATCCCTGCCATCCCCATCCACCAGTTCCAGGCGGGCGAAACGGAAGCCGCTGTTCCCATATTCGGCCGCTCCCAGCCAGGGAACGGAAATTTCCATATCGCGCATGGCGTGGTCGTTTGTAGCCGTGGTTCCGGGGGCATCCACGCTGCTGAGCGCCTCGCTCACGGACTCTCCCAGCACCAGACGGAAACGGACTTTTCTGGAGCCACTCATTCTGCGCACGATCTGGATGCCGCCCTGGATTTCCTTGCCAAAGTCCAGGACCACATAACCGCCTTTCTTAAAGGTGGTATAACCGGGCTCGTCGGTAGAGACCTGGCCTACGAAGGGTTCCAGAAGATGATCGGCCTTCTCTACCTGGCCGGAGGTGCAAACAATACGCACCGGGGTCAGATACTCCTCTACAAAATTGGTATCGACCGGCCCGGAAGGCTTTACAGGGCTGCTGCAAGCGTTGAAAAGCGCCAGCGAAACGGCCATCAAAGGGAAAAGGATTCTTCTCATGCTACAAGTAAAAATTCATACCTACACCCAGAATGTGCTGGGCGGGTTTTCCATTGTGGGTATAGTAAAAGTAATAGGCCTCCAGTTCCATCCAGGAGGTTACTTCGTAATTGCAGGCCACATAATGGCGGGTCCTCTTCCAGGTATCCCAGGTGAATACCTCAATGGCCAGATAAGGTTTCCAATGGGTGCCGGGAATGGCATACTGCACCTTTAGGAGGGAACGTAGCAGGTTTCCCTGCGTTCCTTTGGACGGCGTCCAGGAATGGACATAGCGTTCCCGGATGGATACCGAAAGCGGGCCGCTCTTGAGCGTACCTTTTAAATCCAGAATCAAGTTGTGAATATAACCCGCCGATGCGTCCTTCAGGAAATCGTATGCAACATCGGCCTTGAGCCAGGGCAACAGTTTCGCCCCCAGGGTGGTACGGGTGTACCAGCAGTCGAAGTAGCGGTACTGCAGGTTGTCGTGCTCGAAGTAAAAACTGCCGAAAAAGGGGCTGTTCCCAAAATCGTGGTTCACCTCGAAAAACTCCCAGCCGCCAAAGCTCCAGCCCTCAGGAAGTTCTTCCTGGGCCGATGCCATGCCTCCGCTCAACAGAAGCAGACCCATCACGGCAATTATATGGAACTTCTTACTCATAACGGAACCAGTCTATGTCAAACAGTTCAATAGGGCTTTTCCAGGAACCCCTATCACCCGAGAAAGTAAACCAGAGGGCCTGGGGGCCTTCTTGATACTCGTCCAGCTGGCACTCCAGGGTTACCCACTCCCCATTCCCGGCCGGAACATCCACTCCAGCTATCTCCCCGTAGAAAGACTGGTCCTGCCGGACAGCGATGTAGCCTCCGGTCAGGGAACGGACCCGGATGGTAAACTTGGTGAGGCCGGCCGGGAAGTCCACATACTTCCAGGCGGCCTTGCTGCCATCCAGGATACCGGAAAGGATTTCCCGGTTCTGAGTTTCCAGACGCACATGGGGTCCTCCGTTTACCAGGCAGGCACGGGCGGCATCGATAGTACTGGTGGCCGGAATGGGCTTCCCGGCACCCTGGGAGGTCATTTCCACCTCGTTGATGGTACCGTCCTCGTTGAAGGTGATGGGCTCGATGCAGGCCTTGCGCAACTTGCTGGAATGGTGGGTGGAACGATGATACAGCACGTACCACTGGCCGTTGAACTCCACTACGGAGCCGTGGTTGTTCCAGACGTCGGGGTCGCAGCCGTTGCTGTCAATGATGACGCCCTTGTACTCGTAAGGGCCGAAGACATTGCGGGACATGGAATAAGCCAGGCAGGAAGGCATGTCCTGGCGGCTGACAGCGGCGTACACATAATAATACCAGCCGTCCCGCTTGAACACGAAACTGCCCTCATGGAAATAGTGCTCGTCCTCCGTCACCAGGTCCTGGTGCAGCGTAGACATATCCAGGGAGGTCATATCGGCATTCAGTTTGGCTCCCTGGGCACCGAACTGGTCCCAGAAATAATACGCCTGGCCGTCATCGTCAATGAAAACGGTAGGGTCTATGCCCGTGATGCCCTCTATCTGCCTGCCCTGGACGAAGGGTCCTGCGGGCGAATCGGCCACGGCCACGCCCTCGGTCCATTCGGACAGGTCGTAGTACAGATAGTACTTTCCGTCTTTTCCGACTATATCCGGGGCATAGAGGTCAGCATCGCTGTAAGAGACCTCGTCGTAGGGGCCCTTGGTAGCAAAAATGTTGGGATGCAGTGTCCAGTGCAGCATGTCATCCGTAGACAGCAGATGATGATAGCCCGAGCACCACAAATCCAGACCCAGGTCCAGCGAACAGGCCACATACAGTTTCCCGTCTATCACCTTGGCGCTGGGATCGGCCATGTATACGCCCATGGGACAGATGGGGTTGTAGCCAAATTCGCCGGCCACCACCGGTTCCCGGCCCTCCTGCAGGACTACCGGCACTTCATGCTGCCGCGCCTTGCAGGAAAACAGGAGGAGCAGGAAACAGATGTAAGTAAGTTTCTTCATAGTTTGACTTTCACGTAAAGGACGCCATGCGGCGGAATGTTATAGGTCGCTTCGGTGGAAATGTCCTTCTGGCGCCAGAGATCCCGGACCGTATCGGCCTTCACGCCAATCCTCTCCAAAGCCCCCTTCAGGTAAGTAGGTACGGAGGACTCGTTCAGGTTGAAGATACCGATGGCCTTGCCGCCGTCGGCCAGGTCGCGGCTCCAGATCTGCATGCCGTCCTCGGCGTCATCCCGGTGTGCCTGCTGGCCCAGGATATCCTGGTTCACGGCATTCACCTCGTTGTTGCACAGGAGGTTGAAGGTAAAGTCGTCCATCTGGTCAATGGGGCAGCCTATGAGCATATTGGCCGCCTGCAGGGACCAGAGGCTGATGTGGGTATACTGCTCATCCGGAGTAAGACGGCTGTCGCGCAGGTTGTCGCTCCAGCCCACCTTGCCCACCACCAGCATATCGGGGTCGTTCCAGTGGCCGGGACCGGCATAAGGGTACAACTCCAGCTGGTTGCTGAACCCAATGCCGGACATGGAACTCCATTCATCCCGGATATCGCCCGTGGTACGCCAGGAGTTGGCATCTACGAAAGCGCCCCATTCCCACACGTTGGCCATACCGTACTGGCACAGGGAATAGAAAATGTCCCGGGGCTGCTCGCGCAGGTACTGCTGCATCTTCATATAGGGACGCATATACGCGGCCGTAGAATGGTCCTTGCTGGGATTGAACACCTTGGAATAGCCGCACCAGTCGTACTTGAGGTAATCCACACCCCAGGAAGCCCAGGTCTTGGCATCCTGCTCCTCGTGGTCCAGCGTACCCAGGTAGCCGCCGCAAGTGTGGTCTCCGGGGCTGGAATAGATACCCAGCTTGAGGCCGTTGGAATGCAGCCAGTCGCCCAGGGCCTTCATGTCCGGGAATTTCTCGTTGGGAGAAATGGTACCGTCGGGGTTACGCTCAGCCGCCTCCCAGGCATCGTCAATGTTGATGTAACAATATCCGTAATCGGCCAGGCCGCGGTTAATCAGGGCGGCGGCCGATGCCATCACTTTCTCCTGGGATACGCTTAAGCCCCAGCAGTTCCAGGAATTCCAACCCATGGGAGGGGTAAGGGCAATCTGAGGCCCCACCTTCAAGGTGAATTGGGCCGATGCGCTTCCCTTGGCATTGGTAGCCGTAAACACCAGCGGATAGTCCCCTTCCACCTGGCAGCTGCCGCTCAGGACTCCCTTGTCGGGATCCAGCACGACGCCCTCGGGAAGGCCTTCTACGGTGTATTTCATGGGCTTATCGCCTGAGAAAGCCAGGCGGAAGATGACCGGAGAACCGGGACGTACGCCAAACACCAGCGGACCGTTATAACGCGGGGTAGCCGGAGCCGGAGGCGTGAGGATATAGGGGTTGGAGACCACGGCAGCCAGCATGTCGTCAAAGTTGTTATCCGCATAGGTAACCTCCACACGCACCTGGCCTTCCATGGGCATGGAAACCTTATAAGGCTTCCTGGAAGTCAGTTTCACCTTCTTGCTGCTGCGCTCCAGCTGTTCGCCGCTGAGGACATCCACCTTGGTCACCGTTACCGTGCCGCTTGTCTTGACCCGGGACGTCAGAACGGCCTCGGCCTTTTTGTTATTCCGGGTAACACCCAGGGTCGCATAGTCGGAAAGGGCCGGTTTTCCAATCCAGACAGGCCTCTCGTAGAAGCCACCCGGGTCGCCGCCGTTGTACACCCGCACGGCAATGATGTTTTCCTGGTCCCAGCGAACCAGAGAGGGGTCCACGACGTACCGGCGAGGGGTTTCCCAGTTTCCTTCAACCTTTTCGGGATCACCCGGGTAGGAGCCGGTCTTCCCTACCCTCACCCCGTTCAGCCAGGTCTCGTCCCAATCATCTATGGGACCCAGGTCCAGCAACACGTCCTTCGTGAACCCTTTCTTGAGTTCGGAAGGAATGACCACATGGATGCGGTACCAGGCAAAGGCGTTGGCATTCTGAATTCCCTGCTGGTTCCAGTCGCGGTCCAGGTCCAGGACCTGCCA